>MDSZ01216617.1_pt1 | contig 21016 bp, 24 predicted proteins | sample 811201 | NCBI WGS metagenome assembly MDSZ01 (sample SAMN05326647, study PRJNA326480) | marine metagenome | isolation source: seawater | place: Indian Ocean: North | collected 2010 | reverse complement strand
TTTTGGGTTGGGATTAGATGTTCCATATTATTATCCAATTGATGATTATCAAGATTTAACAATAATTCCAAAATTTTCCCAAAAAAAAAATCCAGCTCTTTTTTTTGAACATAGAAAGAATTTCATTAATGGTGAATTAGAAAGTGAATTTAGTGGGACGATTGAAAACCAAAAGGTAAACGAACTTAAAGAGAATAAAAAAAGGGGGCACATAAAAACCAGAGGTTCATTTGACATAAATGAAAGTACGTATTTAGATTTTCAAGTTCATAGAACTACTGATAGAAACTATCTTAATACTTACAAATATAAATATAAAGATACTTTAGAAACAAACCTTAAATTAGAGAGCTTCAGAGCGAATAATTTTTATAGTTTCCAATCATTTCTTTTTCAAGATTTGCGACAAGAGTTTAATAGAAAGAACACCCCAAAAATTCTTCCAAGAATTAGAATCAATTTAAATTCAAATAGTTATAACAATAATTTAAATTATAATACAGATATTGAATTTGCAAATATTTTAAGAACAGATGGCAATGAAACTAAAAAACTATTCCTTCAACAAAAAATTGATTTTCCCAAATTTTTAAAAGATGGTACTCTTATCAAACCATCTGCATATTTTAATGCAGGATTATATAATATTGAAAAATTTCATAACCCAAAAACAAATTCTTTTGAATTTGATAAAATAAGAACAAATTTTTTCCCTCAAGTGTCATTAGAGGTGAGCAAACCATATTATAAAAAAGATAGAAATTATGTAACAATTGTTTCTCCTAAAATTTTAGGTATCAAATCTAATAAAAAATCATTTTTTAGAGAAATTCCTGATGAAAGTTCCATAAATAATTTTGATTTTGATTACATTGATCTATTTAATCCAAACCGATTGTCAGGTAATGATAGGTTTGATTCATCAACTAGAATTGATTACGGTCTAAGTTTTCTAAAAAAGAAAATTTCAAATGATCAGGACATAACTCTTATTGAAATTGGACAGAGCTTTCAACTGGATAAAAATAAATATTTACAGAAAAATTCTGGAATCAATGATAAACTGTCTGATATTGTTATTAATTTAAGGTTAAAACCTCAAAAAAATATTAAGTTAAATTCTTACTTAAAAATTAATAAGGATAACTCCTCAATAAAAACTGCACACTCTGAATTTTTAATGCATCAAAAGAATTCTTATCTATCTGTAAGTAACATTAGATCTGCACCTGTACTGGATGTAACTGGTGAAAACGTAAAAGAGGGTATTAATCAATTTTCATTTAGATACAATCAGAAGTTGTTTGATCATTGGAACTTTACTAGCTTCACAACTTTTGATAAAAAAAGTAAAATAAAAATGCACAATTTTGGAGCCAAACTAAAATATGAGGATGAATGCTTTGGACTTTCTTTTGTCTGGACCAGACAATTCACTCATAACCCGGAGGATCCAACCTCAAACAATTTTGCTTTTTTGTTTAGTATAAAGGAAGTAATGGAAAGTGATTTATAAGAACTTCGTATTCGTAATTATTATTATTTTTTTTTTTAACTCAATTTTTTTAAAAAAATGTTTGTCAGAACAAACTGTTGAAGCGGAAAAATTTGAAGCACTAATAGCAAGTGTAAACTCAGATGTTATAACCACCTACGATTTATCCCAGAGAATTAGATTAGCATTAAAATCTCTAGAATTAGAAGATACAATTGTAAATAGAGATACTGTTCGAGAAAGAGTCCTAGAGCTTCTTATAATTGAAAAAATTAAAAAAAGTGCAGCAACCAAAAAAGATATCAAGCATACAGAGGAGGAATTAGTTAATTTTGCCTCCTTATTATATAATTTCCCTAAAGAACAGTTTGACGAATTTAAAGTTTTTATAGAAAAAGAAAATGGGATAGATTCAAATGTCTTACTAGAACAACTTTCATCTGAGCTTATGTGGAAAAAGCTTTTACAAGAAAAGTTTTCTTCTAAAATAGTAATTAGTAAACAAGAAATTGATAAAATACTTACCAATCAAGAGAAAAAATTAGGAAAATATGAATACAATTTTACTGAGGTTTTTTTTGAAAATGAAAGTATTGATAGTTGGCTAAATACTGAAAAAAAATTAAAAAAATTCTTATCTTTATTAGATCAAGGAATACCTTTTGATTCTTTAGCAGAAAAATATGATAATAATTTTGATAAAAATAATAGAAAAGGATTAAAATGGGAAATAGAAGATAATCTAAATTTAGAAATAAAACAAACTTTGTTAGATATGGAAATTGGCCAAATTTCGTCAAAAATAAAAGTAAATGATGGCTATAAAATAATTAAACTTAATAAAAAAAGAATATTTGGAAATCAAAACACAAAATATACTTTTTTAAAAGTATCATCATTTGACCCTGAAAAATTAGACTTTACAAAATTTTCTTCATTACAATGTAGTGAAAAAGAACTTACGATAAATGATGATATAACAGCAGTTAGAATTGAAGACATAAAAGCAAGTGATATGATCAGTGTTTTTTTAGAGAAACTCGAAACCCTCAAGGTTCAAATGTTTTCAAGTGTTATTGAATACAACAATCAGTTTAGTGTTTTAAAGCTATGTGATAAGAAAAATGAAGAAAATGAACAAATGAAGAGAAATAAAATTCAGTCTAAACTTTATTCACAAAAATTTAATCAACTATCAAATACATTTCTTGCAAATTTAAGACAAAATGCAAACATAAAGTTTTTTAATAATTAAGTTATGAATAAAAAACCAATAGTAGTTTCTATGGGTGAGCCATCAGGAATATCATCAGAGATTTTAATAAAAGCTTGGAAACAAAGAAAAAAATATAATTTACAACCTTTTTTTTTGATAGATAACTTTGAAAGAATTAATAGTTTAAAAAAGATTTTAGATTTGAGTTTCAATTCAGTTTTGATTGATAACCCATTTGACGCGTGCAAATATTTTCCAACTCATTTACCTATCTACAATATTGGGGAAAAAATTTTTTTTGAGTTAGGTACCCCAAATAAAGTAAATTCACCTATTATTATAGAGTCAATCGAAAAATCCTTTGATTTTGTTTTGGCTAAGAAAGCCAAAGGGCTTCTAACACTTCCTGTATGTAAAAAAACTCTAAAGATGTCGGGTTTTAAATTTAATGGACAAACTGAATTTATTGGAGAATTATCAAAAAAAAAAAATTCTATTGATGATGAAGAGATTATGATCTTATCAACAACAAAGCCAGTTGATAACGGGAAAAATTTGATTGTTGGCTTAGTTACAACGCATATCCCTCTAAAGAAAATTTTCAAAATTTTAACAAAAGAAAAAATTGAAAAAAAACTAAAAGTTTTTAATAATTCATTGAAAACAATATGGAAAATTAAAAATCCTAAAATCGGTATTACAGGATTCAATCCCCACTCTGGTGAGGGAGGACTTATTGGTTTAGAAGAAAAAGAACTAATAAAACCTATTATAAAAAAGTATTCTACTAAGGGTATGAAAATTGACGGACCATTAAGCAGTGATATATGTTTTTTTAAAAATTTTAGGAAGAAATATGACGGAATCCTTTGTTTATATCATGATCAAGGCCTGTCACCTATTAAAACTCTCGATTTTTTTAATTCAATAAACGTAACAGCAGGTTTGTCAGTTTTAAGAGTCTCACCTGACCACGGTCCTGCATTTGATATTGCAAAAAAAAAAAACGCAAGAATTGATAGTATTATTGCTTCGCTTAAATTTCTCGAAAACACAATTGATGATTAATTTTCGTCAAAAAAAAAGCTTGGGACAGCATTTTCTAAATGATGTAGAAGTTCTTAAGAATATAGTTTCTTTAGTAAAAATTTGTAACGAAAATATTATCGAAATTGGTCCAGGAAAGGGGGCTTTAACAGAACATATTCTTCATCAAAATCCAAAAAGAATAACTCTTATTGAAAAAGACAAAAGATTAAAATCTTATCTTGAAAAAATTCACTCTCGGAATTCTAATAAATTAGATATAATATTTGAGGATGCTTTAAAATTTGATTTAAGAAATATAGCAAAATCTAAAATTATTTTAATTGCAAACCTTCCATACAATATAGCAACTACTCTTATAATAAATTGGATGAAGTATTATCAAATCTTCAAGACTTTGATAGTAATGGTACAAAAAGAAGTTGCAGATAGACTTCTAGCAAAAGTTGGTGACAAAAGTTATGGAAGGGTATCTGTTTTAATCCAGTCTAATGCAGAAGTGGAGCTCGGTTTTGTAGTAAATCCAAGTGCATTCTATCCTAAACCAAAAGTTTTATCGTCGGTAATCAAAATTACACCTTTTAAAAGATATTATGATTATGAAATTCTTGATAAAACTCTAAAACTTTCATTTCTTCATAGAAGAAAGATACTTAAGAATAACTTAAAAAATATCAACAAAATCACTGAAAATAAAATAAATAGGAAGGGGATTTGCTTAGCTTCACGACCCCAGGAAATTAAGCCAGATGATTATATAACTCTTTCTAAAATTTTATTTAGTTAGTTTCCCAATAAAATCAAAAATGAATTTTTGTCTGATTCTCTTCTTTCTTTCTGCATTTAAAATTGTAATAACCTCTTTTGAGCTTTTCTCAATATCATCATTAATTATAATATAGTCATATTCAATCCAATGACTTATTTCAGATTTTGCTTTACTCATTCTTTTTTTTACAATCTCAATACTATCTTCATTTCGTTTTTTTAGTCTTTCAAGTAATATTTCATTGCTCGGTGGAAGTATGAAAATAGACACCACATCATTTTTAGAATAATCAACTAATTTCTGTGCACCTTGCCAATCTATGTCAAAAAGAATATCTATTCCTTTTTTTAAATTTCTCTCAATAAAATTTTTTGGTGTACCATAAAAATGGTCAAATACAAGAGCACTCTCTACAAAGTAATTTTTAGATTGTAGCTCATCAAACTCTTTTTTTTTTACAAAAAAATAATCTTTTCCTTCATTTTCACTTTTTCTCTTTGGCCTTGTTGTATATGAAATAGACATTAGTAAACCTTTTTCTGTCTCTAATAACTTTTTACAAATTGACGTTTTTCCAGCACCTGACGGTGATGATAAAACTAGCATCAATCCTTTTCTAAAATTATCTGGCATTTTTTACTTCTCTTATTCTTTCTAAATGATCTTTGTATGTCGTTGAAAAAAAATGCTCACCATTCCTTTTTTTTGAAACAAAGTATAAAAAATTGCTTTTATACGGTTTTGAAACAGCAACCAATGAATCCTTTCCCGGAAAACATATTATAGAGGGAGGTAACCCAGAAATCATATAGGTATTATATTCTGAATCAATCTTTAAGTCTTTCCTTAAAAGTTTTCTATCAAGTTTTTTCTCCCCCATTGTAATTGCAAATTCTACTGTAGGATCGGATTGAAGTCGCATTCCTAAATTAATTCTATTAAAAAAAACACCAGCAATTTTATTTTTCTCACTTTTAAGTGCAGACTCTTTCTCCACAATTGAAGCTAAAATATGCATTTCAGAAACTTTATTTAACGGAATTTCTTTATTTCTTTTTTCCCAAATTTTTTCCGAGAATCTTTTGCTAGTTCTAATCATAAAATCTAAGATACGTTGTGCATTATCTGTAACTGTGTAGTTGTATGTATCTGCAATAATCAAATCAGGTATATTATCCAATTTAAGAGAAGAGTTTGGGTCTATTTCTTTGAGAATTCGCAGTAAATCATATTTTGAACTACCTTCTATTAAAGTAATTTTCCTATAAACTTTTTGGCCTGAGGATAATTTATTTGTAATATTGTAAACTGAATTTTTACCCTCAATATAGAACTCGCCATATTTTATTTTTTTTTCTAGAAAGTTTATTTTATTCCATAAATTAAATGCAAACTTGTTGCTAATGATGTTTTCTTGATAAAGTTGCTCCGAAATTTCATTTAATTTCATTCCAGGTTCTATCACAAAAGATACCTTTTCAAGATTTTTATCAAAAGAAAAAAAAAGAGAATAAAAAAGATTAAATAAAATTAAGAATGACAAGAATATTAGTTCTTTATACACCTTTTCTAAATTTTCTTAAAAACTAATGAAACATTTGTACCCCCAAAACCAAATGAATTTGATAAAACATAATCACTTTTGTGATTAATACTTTCATGAGGAATAAGATTAATTTCACGGCAATTATCCGATGGATTATCTAAATTTAAAGTAGGTGGTAGTATTTTGTCTTGTAATGTCAATATTGAGAAAATTGATTCTATAGCACCAGATGCGCCTAATAAATGTCCAGTAGATGATTTTGTTGAAGACATATATAAACTACTTAAATTTCCTTCAAATAATCTCTTTACAGCACTATATTCAATTTCATCTCCCAACGGCGTAGAAGTACCATGAGCATTTATATAGCTGATTGATTCAGCATTAATATGGGCATTCTTTAGTGCCATCTTCATTGCCCTATATCCACCATTACCGTCTGAAGATGGGGCAGTTGGGTGGAATGCGTCTCCTGTTAAACCATAACCAACAATTTCACCATAAATATTAGCAGATCTCTTTACAGCATGTTCATACTCTTCTAATATCAATATTCCCGCCCCTTCTGATAAAACAAACCCGTCTCTATCTTTATCCCAAGGTCTTGAGGCTTTAATAGGAGTTTCATTAAACTTTGTAGAAAGTGCTCTCATTGCGCAAAAACCAGCTATTCCAAATCTGGTACAAGCAGATTCTGTCCCTCCTGCAACCATAACATCAGCATCCCCCAGAGCAATCATTCTGAATGAATCACCTATGGCATGAGCTCCAGAAGCACAAGCAGTAACAACGGAGTGATTAGGTCCTTTGAAATTATATTTTATAGAAATATGTCCTGATGCAAGGTTGATTAAACATGAGGGAATAAAAAAAGGAGAAATTTTTCTTGGGCTTCTAGACAGGTTTTCAGCACTAGACTTTATTCCATCTAAGCCACCTATACCAGAGCCAATCATTACTCCAGTTTTTTCTGAATCCATTTCGTTATTTGGCACCCATCCTGCGTCCAAAATCGCCTCTTTAGCTGCAATAAGCGCAAACTGAATGAAAGGCTCCATTTTTTTTTTTTCTTTAACTTCAATTACATTTTCGGGAAAAAAATCTTTGACTCCCTCAAGTGGGATTTGTCCTCCAACTTTAGAGCTCAAATCAGTTAAATCAAAACCAGCTAACTCCCTGATACCTGACTCAGCATTTATTAATTTTTTCCAAGAATGACTTGCCCCATAACCGAGTGGACTACACATACCTATTCCTGTAACAACCACTCTTCTCATATGATTAATTTTGAGATTTTTCTATATGTTCGATTGCATCTTTGATTGTTGTTATTTTTTCAGCCACATCATCAGGTATTTCTATACTAAATTCCTCTTCAAATGCCATAACCAATTCCACGGTATCCAAGCTATCTGCACCTAAATCATCAACAAAACTTGCTGAATCCACAACTTTTTCTCCTTCGACACCCAAGTGTTCAATGACAATTTTTTTTACTCTTTCTGCAATATCACTCATATTTTATCCTTACTTTTTATAGTTAAGCTTATATTAATAATTATTTTTTTTTTTAAATCAAATACAATTATAACATTGCTAGGCCGCCATTAACATGAATTGTTTCTCCAGTTATATAACCCGACTCATTAGATGCAAGAAACCTTACACTATAAGCCACATCTTCTGGTGATCCAATCTTTTCTAATGGAATCTTTTTTAAAATATTATCTTTTTGCTCTTGGTTAAGTGAAGCTGTCATATTTGTTTCAATAAAACCGGGTGAAATACAATTTACAGTGATATTTCTTTTCGCAAGTTCCAAAGCGATTGATTTTGACATTCCAATTATACCTAACTTTGATGCACAATAATTTGCTTGGCCTATATTCCCTGTATGCCCGACAACTGAAGTAATATTAATAATTCTTCCCCATCTTTTTTTAATCATTTGCTTTGCAATAAAATTTGTTAAATAAAAGTTTGCAGAGAGATTAGTTTCTATTACGTTTTTCCATTTATCTGCTGACATTCTAATAAACAAAGAATCATCTGTAATTCCAGCATTATTAACTAAAATGTCTATCTCAATTAACTCATCCGACATTTTTTCAATTAATTTTTTTACATCTTCTTGTTTTGATAGATCACAGCTAAAACTTTTTAAAATTGCTTTGTTACTTTCTGAAATGATATTTAATTTTTCTTGATTTCTTCCAACAATCACTAAGTTGTATTCTTCTGATAAAATACTAACTATTGCGCTACCAATTCCTCCTGTAGCGCCTGTAATTAATACAGTTTTTTTCATAAATTCTCCCCAAATTTTTCAATAAAGTGATCAATATCATCAAGATTAGAAATATTAAAGTATTCCTCTTTGATGCCCATTCTTTTATTTAAGCCAGTTAAAACTTTTCCAGAACCTATTTCCACAATACAGTCCAGGTTCAAAGTCAAAGCTTTTTGAACACTCTCTCTCCAACGAACCCTTGATTTTACCTGATCAACCAAAAGCTTTTTTATGGTACTAACATCACTCACAAAATTTGCCTCCACATTGTTAATAAATTTCACTTTAGGTTCTTGAATTTTTAAATCTTCTAGAGCATTTTTCATTTTTATAGATGCTCTATCCATTAAACTACAATGAAAGGGAGCACTTACTTTTAAACTAATAATAGATCTAGCACCAACTTTTTTTAGTTCTTCGCATACTATTTCAACGGCTTTTTTTGTGCCAGACAATATGATTTGTCCTGGACAATTATCATTTGCAATCTCACAAACATCTTTTTCGTTAAAATCGACTTTAAGAATTATATTCTCTATTGTTCCAATATCCAAACCTATAACAGCTACCATCGAAGTTTCTTGATTTATAACAGAATCTTGCATTGCATCTCCTCTAATTCTTAAAATTTTAGCAGCTGACTCTAAATCTAAACAATTAATACTACTCAATGCAGAATACTCACCAAGTGAATGTCCAAAAACTACTTTAACAAAATCTTCTATTTTAATTTTTAATTTGTTCTCTAAAACTTTAACTATAGCCATACTTACTGCTAATAAAGCCGGTTGAGTATTTCTAGTCAGTTCTAAATCTTTTTCATCACCACTAAATATTAAGTTAGATAGATTTTCATTTAATGCTTCATTAATCTTTTGGAAAACCTCTCTTCCGGAGCTGTGATTATCAAAGAGATCTTTACCCATCCCAATTTTTTGTGATCCCTGACCTGGGAAAATAAAAGCTATTTTTTTTTTCATTTTTTATTTTAAAGTGTCTTTTAAAAATACATTATAAATGTTATAACCCAAAAATAAACCTTGCTATTTTATTTTAGCTAAACTTTAAACATTTTGAATTAAGTTTAACCATAAGGAGAAATTGTATGTTATATGAAAGTGTTTTCGTTTTTAGTGGGCAACTATCACCAAAACTTGCTGAAGACAAACTTAAAGAGACTCTCGAGATAATCAAAAAATCTGGCGGAAAAATTCTCAAAAAAGAGAGTTGGGGGCTTAGGTCACTAGCCTATAAAATAAAAAAAAACTCTAAAGGATATTATTATATGATCAATAGTGAAGCCGAAGCTAATGCATTTTCTGGTTTTAACGTAAAAATGAAACAAGATGATGATTTTTTAAGGTTTTTAAACTTAAAAATAAAGACTGTAGACAAGGAGTTATCTTTTTTAGACGAAAGTAAAACTAAGGAGAAAGCATATGAAAAATAAAGCATTCGATAATACTTCATCAAGAATTCTGTTAAATAAATCTTGTCCTCTATCTGGTAAAGACGCACCTAAGATTGATTATAAAAATATTAATTTATTAAGAAAATACACAACTGAAAAGGGAAAGATTCTTCCAAGCAGAGTTACACAAGTTTCAACTAAGAAACAAAAGGAATTATCCCAAGCGATCAAGAGAGCAAGGTTTTTAGCTCTTCTTCCGTATGTATCTAATTAATGTTTGAATTAGGAAGAGAAAAAACTCTCTCCATAGTATACGGTACTTTTTTAATAGTAAGTCTCGAGGTTTTATTCTTGAGAATCCTTCCACAGTTATATCCTCTTATCAATACAATTCCTTTGCTTTTTCTGGCACAGTTGATGAAGTTACAACCCTTTCTATTCTCTCTTATTTTTTCCATTATACTTTTTTTCTTAATCAATAGTTTCGATTTTTTAATTGGGGATATTTTTTCAACAAAATTATTTTTAAATTTTATAACAATCTCAATAATCATCTTTTTTTTTGTCTTTTTTGCTTAATATTAAAGAAATTAAAAATGAAATAATTCTTGTTTATTTAGTCTTTTTTTCAATTTTAATTTTAAATATTACAATGTTTTTTTTTTTTTTCAGAAATTGAACAAAATCAACTTCGCCAATATTTATTAAAGTTTGCAGAAGAGTTTTTAAAATCTTCAAATGACTTGAAAAATGTCGACCCCTCTTCTCTTGTTGATGTGATTGTAAAAATAATTCCAGGAATAAATATTTTTTCATTTCTTACAACATTATTGTTTAATTTTCAGCTGACGAGGATGCTAATAGAAAAAATGAATTTTAAAAATATTTATACATTTAGATTAACTAGTTTTGAAATACCCAGTTGGGTATTTGTGATGTTTAATGTATTCGTAGTTCTAAGTTTTATGATTTTAGGAGACACTAAATATTTTTTTTTAAACTGTCTTATCATCTTAAGCTTCCTAATTTTTTATGAAGGCTTTGTCGTTTTTTACAAAATATCTAAAAAGTATGAAATAAATAATTTTTTAAAATTTTTAATTATCTTTTTACTTTTTATTTTTTTAGGTTATGTTCTATTCTTAGTTTTGTTTGTAATTGGTTTTTATACAAATTTAAAAAAAATGTTAAGTAGTATAATAAAAACTCATAGGTAAGAGATGGAAGTAATTTTATTAGAAAGTTTCAATAAATTAGGAAAGATTGGTGACGTCGTAAACGTAAAAGATGGCTTTGCAAGAAATTTTTTAATTCCTCAAAAAAAAGCTTTGCGTGCAAATAAAGAAAATAAAGATTATTTTACAAAGATTAAAAGTGAATTAATTGAAAAAAACAATAAAGTTATTGAAAATGCGAAGTCAGACTTAAAAAAGATTTCTAATGATGAAATAATATTCATCAGAAATGCTAGCGATAACGGACAATTGTACGGGTCTGTATCACCAAAAGATATTTCAAACTATTTTGACGAAAAAAAAATTTCCATAAAACCATCGAGTATTAACCTTCATTCAGCTATTAAGAAGGTCGGTATATACAATATCAATATAAAGTTACATGCTGAAGTCAGTTGTGAACTCAAAATAAATGTAGCTACATCAGCTGAAAACGCCAAATTACAAAAAGAAGAATCTGAAAAACCAATTATCAAAAGTTCACTTAAAGATTCTGAAAGTAAAAAAGATATCGAATCTGAAGAAATTAAATTAAATCAGGTTAACGATAGTGAAACTCTAGATTCAAAATTACAAGACTCTTCATCAAAAGATATTGATCAGAGCGAAAAAAAAAAGAAGGAAAAAGATTCTAAAGATTAAAAACTTTAGTTAAGAAAAGAAGCTTTAAGATTTTTACATATAAACAAATGGTAGCTTTTTTATGAATCTGACGCTTACCACCCATTTTTTGTCACTTTTGCTCGGGCTTTACTTTGTTGTAAAAGGCGCAGATGTTCTATTATCTTCCGCAACTTCCTTGGGAAAAAAATTTAAAGTATCAGATTTTTTTATTGGCTTAATAATAATAGGATTTGGAACCTCATTATCTGAGTTGTTAGTTTCTGTAAAAGCAGTTTTAGAAAATTCTCCTGGTCTCTCTGTTGGAAATGTAATTGGTTCTAATATCTCTAATATTATTCTAGTAATTAGTTTTGTATTAATAATTTCGAGCTTTCAGGTTAAAACCATCAAAAAATTTGATATTTTCTTTCACCTAATTATACACCTCCTTTTTTTAATAATCTTTCTTTTAGACATTTTAAATGTCTTCTCAGGTGTTTTTTTTATCATTCTTTTTTTGTTTTACTTATTTTTAAGCTTTACAAGATCAAGTTCTAAAGAAATTAAGAAAATAGAAATTGAAAATAACTTTCCATCAAAAAAGACTTTCCAAAATCCAATTATTTTTGGAATTCCGATAATACTTATCTCAATGATGATAACTTTATTTGGTGCTCAGATGACTGTTTTATCAGCTATAAAAATATCAAGTTTACTAAACATATCTGACTCCTTTTTAGGTCTCTCTGTAATAGCATTAGGAACATCTTTACCCGAGATCGCAACTTCTATAAAAGCTGCAAAAAAAAAGAATTTTAATTTAATAGTCGGAAATATTTTAGGTTCAAACATATACAACCTCCTTCTAATTCTAGGCATTGCCTCTTCTTTTAACAATTTCTCGTATAATAAGAATACATTAATTTTTGAAGTTTATTTTTTAAGTATCTCTGTGACTATAATTTCTATTTTGTTCTACAAAAATTTCCTATTCAGAAAAAATCAGTCAGGAGTTTTCTTTATACTTTATTTTTTCTACCTATTTATGCTTTACAAAACAAATTTTTGAAAGTTGTACACGTTTTCCACCTTATTCACAGTCAAATAAATAGTGCTATATATTTTTTTTTTGTTATCATTTACAAATGTCTGATCGTACAAGTAAACTTACCAATTTCATTCCAAAAGAACTAACTCAAATTTCTAGAGAAGCCCCAATGAATACTGGAGCTGAACAAGCTTTGTTAGGAGCAATAATTTCAAATAATCTAGCTTTAGAAAAGGTGGAAAACTTTTTAGAACCAGAGCATTTTTCTAGTAAAATAAATGGGTTAATTTTTAAAACTCTTAAAAAACTTATTTTAAACGATCAAATTGCAGATCTAAACACGCTGAAAGTTTTTTTAGAAAACGACGATGATTTTATCAATAATGGTGGTATTTCATATCTCTTAAAAATTTCAGAAAACTCTATAAGTATTATTAACTCAAAACAATATGGTGAATTAATATATGATTTGTTTATAAGGAGAAAACTAATTAATTTGGGAACTAACCTAATTAATGAATCATATGAAAATTTTGAAGAACAAGATTCTAATGAAATAATAGAAAATATTGAGGCAAATCTTTTTAATCTTACAAATGAAGGAGAAACACAAAAAGGACCTAAACAGTTTGATAATATTTTAGGTGATACAATAGAGTATGCAGAAAAAGCATTCAAAAAAAGTGAGGATGTAGTTGGCTTAAAGACAGGATTAAACGATTTTGACAAAAAAATTGGTGGTCTTCATAAATCTGATTTAATAATAATAGCCGGCAGACCTTCAATGGGAAAAACAGCCTTTGCGACCAATATAGCTTCAAATATTTGCAACAATAAAAAAAGCACAAAAAAAACAAATGTATTATTTTTTTCTCTAGAAATGTCATCTGAACAATTGGCAACAAGGATTTTATCAGAAATATCTAAAATCTCCTCAGAGGGAATTAGAACAGGAAATTTATCTAAAAATGAGTTTGAAAAATTAATAAAGTCTAGTGAGAAATTAAAAGACCTATCTCTTTTTATTGATGATTCACCTGCTCTTACAATCTCATCAATAAGAACAAGGTCCAGAAGACTAAAAAGAAAACAAGGGTTAGATCTAATTATAATTGACTATCTTCAACTTTTAAGTGGTGAATCAAGAAATCTTAATGATAATAGAGTAAAAGAAATATCAGATATAACTAGAGGTTTAAAAGCTATTGCAAAAGAATTGAACATTCCAATAGTTGCGTTGTCACAATTATCTAGAAAAGTTGAAGACAGAGAAGAGAAAAGACCTCAACTTGCTGACTTAAGAGAATCGGGATCTATAGAGCAGGATGCTGATCTAGTAGTTTTTCTATACCGAGAAGAATACTATTTAGCTAGAACAGAGCCTCCAGAAGGAACTGAAAAACATATAATGTGGACGAGTAAAATGGAAAAAGTACATAATATTGCTGAGGCTATTGTTGCTAAACACAGGCACGGACCAATTTCAAGAGTTAAGTTGCATTTCAATGCAACTAACACAAAGTTTTCTGATTTAGCAGATACGCAGACTGCAGATTAAATTAAGATAAAATGAATAAAACAGTTGGTATTGTTAACAGTAATGGTTTACTAAAAATAAATCTTAAAAACCTAGAATATAATTACAAATCTATAGAAAGATTTGTAAAACCCTCGAAATTAGCTGTAGTTTTGAAATCAAATTGTTATGGATTAGGGGTAAAGGAAATAACAAAAAAACTGCTTACGTTAAAATGTAATAATTTTTTTTTAACAAGCTATGAAGAATCAGTAGCTCTATTTAAACTATCTAAAAGAAGCAACATCATTTTGCTCAATGGAATAATAAATCTGAGCAGAGAAAATATTATTAATATATTTGATAAAAAAATAATACCAGTAATAAATTCATTTAGAGAATTAAAAAAATTTTACAGTATTGCAAAAAAATTAAATTCAAATCATAAAATAACTCTTCACTTTGATACAGGTATCAATAGACTTGGAATCGATTTTAATGAAAAAAATAAAATCATAAATTTTTGTTTGAAAAATAACATTAATGTTTTTTGTGTAATGTCACATCTCATTGCAGCTGATGAAAAAAAAAATAAAATAAATATTATACAAAAAAAAAAATTTGAGCAGATTATTAGTTTTTTCCCAAAAGCATTTCATACTCTAGCAAACTCAAATGGAATTTTGAATTTTAAAAGATTAAATTATGATATGGTAAGATCAGGAGGAGGTATCTTTGGAACAGTAAAAAGTAAGTTTTTAAAAAATGTAGTAGAATTATATGCTAGGGTTTTACAGATAAGAATAGTTGATGAACAACATAATAATTTTGGATATAATGCTACATTTCAATCTAAAGAAAAAAAAATAATTGCTATTATTGGTGTTGGTTATGCAGATGGTTATCCAAGAAAGCTAAGTAATGACTCATATGTATGTTTTAAAAAAAAAAGATTACCAATTATTGGCTCTATATCAATGGACTATATTATAGTTGATGTGTCAAAAATTAAATTTGAAAACATTAAGGTAGGCGACTGGGTTGAACTTATTGGCAAAAACATTTCACTTGATGAGATTGCAAGAAAAGCTAACACCATTCCTTATGAAATTTTAAATAGTATTGGTAATAGAGTGAAAAAATCATATATTGACTAAAAATGAAAATCCACGACACAAAGTTCTTAGTTTTATTAAAAAAAATTGGAGATATTTTTTTCGAAGTATTTTGTTCTATTGGTGAAATCGTAATTTTTCTAGGTGAATGTATAAAATATTTCTTTACGGGTAAGTTCTACCATAAAATTTTTATACAACAACTTGTTAAGGTTGGTTATAACTCCTTACCAGTTGTTGGTCTTACATCAATTTTTACAGGAATGGTTTTGGCACTTCAATCCTATACTGGTTTTTCAAGATTTTCAGCTGAAAGTGCAATCCCAAATGTTGTCGTTTTATCTATAACAAGAGAGTTAGCTCCAGTTTTAGCTGGTCTAATGGTTGCTGGCAGAGCTGGTGCAGCTATCGCAGCAGAAATTGGTACAATGAAAGTAACAGAACAAATAGATGCTTTAAAAACACTATCAACCAACCCTTATAACTATTTAATTATTCCTAGATTATTGGCAGGTATTATATCTCTTCCAATACTCGTTTTTATAGGAGATATAATAGGGGTTTTAGGTGGATATTTAATTTGCACCCAAGTTTTAAATTTTAATCCTGTTGTTTATTTACAAAATACCTATAATTTTGTTGAGTTCATTGATGTTTTTTCTGGTTTAGTAAAAGCATGTGTCTTTGGCTTCATTATAACATTAATGGGGTGTTACTACGGATTTAATGCTAAAGGTGGCGCACAGGGAGTTGGAATGTCTACAACTTTTTCAGTTGTATCTTCCTCCATACTTATCTTGTTGATGAATTATATACTTACATCTTTATTTTTTAATTTATGAGAAAAACAAAAATAAAAATTAAAGGATTATCCAAAAAATTTGGTGAAAAAAAAGTTTTAAAAAACCTTAATCTTAATATTTATGAATCAGAATCACTAGCAATAATTGGAGAATCAGGTTCAGGAAAATCTGTTTTAACTAAATGTATTGACGGCTTAGAAAGTTATGACTCTGGAAAAATTTCATACGATAATATAGAAAATATAGGAGATCTAAAAAGCTTTCAGAAAGACAAGTATATGACTAAATTTGGAATTCTTTTTCAAAATGCAGCTCTTTTAGACAGTTTAACAGTTAAGGAAAATTTAGAATTCTCTCAAAAAAAGAATATAAAAGAAATTTTAAAAGATTTATCCATACCAAAATCCCTCTTAAAAGAATATCCAAATACACTTTCAATAGGAGTGCAAAAAAGGATTGGTCTAGCTAGAGCAATCCTAAAAAACCCAGAAATTTTAATTTTAGATGAACCCACAACTGGACTAGATCCAATAATTAGCAAACAAATTAATTTAATTATAAAAAAACTTGTTAAGGAAAAAAAAATCACAACAATAACCGTTACCCACGATATGGATAGCGTTTATGAGTTTTCTGATTATACAGCTTTCATTAAAAATGGATCAATTTCTTGGTACGGGAAATCAAAAGATATAAAAAAAAATGGAAACAGGCCTTTATTAAATTTTGTAAAAGGAATTTATTAGGAGAATACATTGGAGAGTTATTTAATTTTAGATTTTTCTATTTTGCTATTTATAATTATTTCAGCTTTGTTTTCTTTTATGCGTGGCCTTTCTCAGGAATTTTTATCACTTTTAACCTGGGTAGTTTCATTTTTAGGTTGTTACAAATTCGGTGAGATCTTTGTTAATTTTTTCAATAAGTTTATCGATAATATTTTATTTTCTAACATTGCATCATATACAATTTTATTTTTGATATTAATGGTATTTTTCTCTATTATTACAAAGAAATTTTCTATTCTAATAAAACAAAGTTATATTGGAATGGTAGACAGAACTGGCGGGTTTTTGTTTGGATTAGTTAGAGGTTATTTGATAATAAGCTTATGCTTTTTTACTTTTCACTACTTCTACAATGGAAAAAAAATTACTTGGGTTGAAAAATCAAAATTCAATTTTGCTATTTTAAAAACAAACGAAAAAATACTTAATTTTTTTGATAGTGAAAATAAGATATCAAGTAAATTAAGAAAAGAAATCGAGGAAAAATCTAACACATTATTTGAAAAAAGTATTGATTCTCAAATTAAACTTAAAAAGTTGAAGGATAAAGAAAAAAAGATTTATAATGAAAATGAAAAAAAAAGTCTTGATTATCTAATTGAAAATTCAGAGTAAAGTGGAACATTATATATTAAAAAATAAACCAAAGGATGAATGTGGGATTTTTGGAATTTCTTGTGATCCTGAAGCCGCTAGCTTAACTGCACTTGGATTACATGCTCTTCAACATCGTGGTCAAGATTCAGCTGGGATTGTAACCAGTGATAAAAATAATTTTTTTGCTCACAGAGGAATGGGTCAAGTATCTGAAGTCTTTTCAGATGTTAATCTTTTCCATACACTTAGAGGAGAGATATCTATAGGACACAATAGATATGGTACTACTGGTGAGTCTGCACTTAAAAATGTTCAGCCACTTTTTTCTGAATTAAGTATTGGAGGCATTGCAATTGCTCATAATGGGAATCTAACCAACACTCACCATTTAAAAGATCAACTCATTAAGTCTGGATCGATTTTTCAATCTACTTCAGATACTGAAGTGATTCTTCATTTGCTATCAACAGCAAATGGAAATCTACTAGAAAGATTAACATATGCCCTCAATTCTATCCGTGGTGCATTTTCACTCTTATTGATGACAAAAGACTCACTAATTGGAGTAAGAGATCCTTTCGGTATAAGACCTTTGGTATTAGGTAAATATAAGAATTCCTATGTATTAAGCTCTGAAAGTTGCGGTCTTGATATTATTGGGGCAGATCTAGTAAGAGATATAGAACCTGGTGAATTAGTTATTATAAAAAAAAATAGAATTGAATCTTTTAAACCTTTTAAAACAACTCAATTAAGACCATGTTTATTCGAATATATTTACTTTTCTAGACCAGACAGCATCCTCCAAGGAAGAAATGTTTATGAGGTAAGAAAAAAAATTGGGGAAGAACTAGCTACTGAAAATTCTGAGGATAAAAATAAAATAGATATTGTTGTTCCAATTCCTGATTCTGGAAATGCCTCAGCCCTTGGTTACTCTGAAAAAATCAAAAAACCATTTGAATTTGGAATAATAAGAAATCACTATACTGGAAGAACATTTATTCAAGAATCAACATCAATTAGACATTTATCCGTAAAACTAAAACACAACCCCAATCTTTCATCATTTAAAAATAAAAATATTGCTCTAATTGATGATTCAATAGTTAGGGGAACAACTTCAATAAAAATAGTAGAAATGTTAAGAAACTGCGGTGTGAAAAGTATTCATATGAGGATTGCTAGTCCACCTGTAAAATTTCCATGTTTTTATGGAATAGATACACCTACAAAAGAAGAACTTTTAGCGTCAAAATATTCAATTGAGAAAATCCAAAATTACATTGGTGTAGATAGTTTAAGTTTTATCTCTCTAAACGGAGTATATAGAGCACTTGGTTTTAAAGAAGGAAGAAATAATGAAAGCCCAGCATTTACAGATCATTATTTTAGTGGTGATTATCCAGTTGAACTAATTGATCAAAATTCAGGAAGTTTCCCATCTCAGCTTTCTCTTCTAATAGAAGCAAAAAAATAAAAAAAATATTAATGATTGATCTCAAAAATAATAAAGGAATCATATTTGGCGCAACTGGATTTATTGGAAGACAAGTTGCATTGGAGATGTCAAAGAGAAGAGTTAAACTAGTTTTACATGGTAAAACAAAAAAAAAGTTAGAAGAGTTATATGATGAAATTCAAAATCAATACAATATCAAGCAAATTCTTCTACCAGGAGATTTCAAAAAAAAAAATTTTTTTGATACACTCTTAAGTTTAGTTAGCTCAAGATTTTCAGAGCTTGATTTCTTAATGCATTTTGCTGGAAAATTTGAGAGACTCTCACCACTTACTAACTTTAGCCATTCAGAATGGGATGCAATGGTTGAAATAAACATTAATTCTTACTGGAGAGTTTTAAAAGAACTTGAACCACTTCTTAAAAAATCAAAAAAGCCAAAAGTTTTGTTCACAATAAATGAAAATTCTTCCGATGGTTTACCATATCAAAATATTTTTAGTCTATCCTCGGCCACAAAAAAAAACTTAGGTTCTATTTTTTTTCAAGAAAACAAAAAGTTAAAAATTGAAATGATAATAGTTAATATACCTTTTTTAAATAATGGACAAACCTCCATAATCAAAAGTAAAAAAAAAGAATTCAGAGATGATATCGCTAGAAGGATTATAGAAAAAGCTTTCAAAGATAAAAAAAATGGAAAGGCAATTATTAACCTTTAACCATACATCATCTTAGTAATATTTTTGTACCAACCAAATGCCTCATCTGACTCATTGATTCTTTCAAGATCACTTGCAAGTAATTCGCTCTCTTTACTTCCTAAAGAAACAATCCTATCTTTACTGCTATTTAGTCTATACCAAGCAGTAATAGAAAAAGCCCTTTTACTGGTAGAGAAACTGTAACAAGTATTCAAAAAAACTGGATCAGTATATTTTTTTTGCATGAGCATATTTATAAGGTTCATTGATAAGGCCTGTGCTTGACTATTAGCTGAAAATCCTGATTTAGGCATATCTCCGGCGTCAATAGAATCACCCAACACGTAAATATCTTTATGACCTCTTAATTCAAAGTTAATAGGATTAACAGTACACCAATCCTCATCAATTAGTTCAGATTGATGAATTATTTTAGATGCTTTTTGATCAGGAATAATATTTATTATATCGCCAGAAAATTTTAAACCCTTTTCAGTAAATACTTCTTTATTTTTTACAGACAAAACCTTACCACCTTCTTTCCTACTTATCCAATTAATAGAATTATTGTAATTTTTTTTCCACTCACTAAAAAAATTTTCTTTTTTTGTAAAAGAATCTTTAGAGTCGAGTATCGTAATTGCAAAGTTCAATTTTTTTTTCTTTAAATAATATGCAATCATTGATGCCCTTTCATAAGGAGCAGGCGGACATCTGTATGGATAATCAGGAGCAGATATTAAAATCTTACTATTATTTTCTAAATCATTGAGTCTTTTTTTAAAATCTTCTAAATTTCTTTCACCGTCCCAGCAATGCGGCGTCAAATATATATTTCTGTCTGAATACCCCTCAATATTTTTACTTTTAAATCCAATACCAGGTGAGAGAATCAGAATATCATATGAAAATGACTGATTATCAGAGAATACTATTTTTTTCTTTTCTGATTGGATAAATTTAATATTTTTATCATAAAACTTCACATTAGAACCAAATTTAGGTTTAAACGTAATATCTTGAGGAGTAAAAATATCTCCAATTACAAGGTTAGAAAATGGGCCAGTTTGAATAGAGCTATGTTTATCAAAAACATAAAGATCTAATATCTTTGTAAATTTAGACAAATAACTTATACACGCTGCTCCTCCGAAACCTGCACCAATGACTATAACCCTTGGTTTATTCTTTTTGGCCTTAGTTTGTTTAGTTAAAAGGAGTTGGCTAAGAAAAAATGAATAAAATAAATTTCTTAGCGATTTAAAAAAGTCCCTTTTAGAATTTTTAATCTTCCCCATACAAGTAGTCTGCCATTTCAATTATGTCAAGTTCATTCAATGGTATAAGGATTCTTTTCATAACTGAGTTATT
>MDSZ01029600.1_pt1 | contig 21017 bp, 17 predicted proteins | sample 811201 | NCBI WGS metagenome assembly MDSZ01 (sample SAMN05326647, study PRJNA326480) | marine metagenome | isolation source: seawater | place: Indian Ocean: North | collected 2010 | reverse complement strand
TCTAAAAAGGAAAAGATAATAAAAGTTGGTGAAAAGATGGTAATTACAGCAGGTTTACCATTAAAAAAACTTGGTACTACTAATTTAATAAGGGTAATAAAAGTGGATTAACTAACCTTGTCTGGCTTTAAAGCGTTTATTATTTTTATTGATAACATATAAACGGCCTTTTCTTTTTATCAGCCTATTATCTCTATGCCTATTTCTTAATGATTTTAATGAATTTCTTACTTTCATCTTTATCCTCTTGTTTGGGGAAACTAAAACTTACATATAATTATGTCAACATTTCGATGGATTATTAATATTTTTTAAAATAGCATTAATATATTTAAGGCTTTTATATGAAAAATTATAATTTTGCGCTATTAAGCGGTGGTTTTGACCCAGTACATATTGGTCATCTTGCTATGATTAAAGAGGCTAATGAATTAGCGGAAGAAGTTATTATTCTTTTAAATAGTGATGATTGGCTGAAAAGAAAAAAAGGTAAGCCCTTTATGGTGCAAACTCAAAGAGCACAAATACTTGAAGAATTTGAAAGTGTATCAAAAGTTATTATTCAAGATAATGATGAAGATGATAGCAGTAATAATGCAATTATTTCTTTTGTTAAAAATAATCCAAAAAAGACAATATGTTATTGTAACGGTGGCGATAGGAGTGATGAAAAGAAAATTAGAGAAACTAATATCTGTAAAAAATATAATATAGATTTGATTTTTGGAATCGGTGGTGTTCATAAAATTGAAAGTAGCTCAAACTTAACAAAAAATTATTTATCTGAAATTGAGAAGAGACCATGGGGTAATTACCATATTATTGCTAAGGGAAATGGCTATCAAATAAAGGAGATGAATATTAATCCTAAGAATAAACAATCACTACAAAAACACAAACACCGGTCAGAATATTGGCAGGTAATTCAAGGTGAAGGTAAAGTTTATCTTGAAGATAGCGAAATTAAATTGAAAACTGGTGATAATATTTTTATCCCTAAAAGAAGCTTACATAGACTTGAAAACACAAGCAAACAGAATCTTATGATCGTCGAGATTCAGATAGGAGATATTATATCTGAAGATGATATTATAAGAATTGAAGATGATTATGGAAGGGTATAATTAAGGCAGCATAAATGTTTTATAAATATTTTTGTTAGGTTGTCTTGTTTCTACTACCAATTCCAACCAAGTTATTAGCTTTGATCTTGTTTCTCTAGGATCTATTAATTCATGAACTGAAAAGCTTTCTGCTCTAGGAAAAGGAGATGAGCGTAACATTAGTAAATCCTCTAATTCTTTTCTTTTTAAATCTGGATTATCTGATGCCTCAATCTCTTTCTTAAATGCTATTGCCACACCCCCCTCAACTGGAAGTGTTCCTGTTTCAGCACTGGGCCATGATAAAACATAACCATCTGGTGCAAAATGAGCGCCCCCTGCTACACCAAAAACTTTTCTTACTATGATAGATGCCCATGGAACCTTCGATTGCATTAAAGCTGATATAGCTGAAGTACCATGCCTAATCGTCCCTGCTTTTTCTGAGTCGGGACCAATCATAAATCCAGGCTCATCAACAAAACTAAGCACAGGCAGGTTAAAAGTATTAACAAATTCAATAAATCTTCTTAGCTTCATTGAAGCATCAGCTGTCATAGCTCCAGCATAAATCATACAATCATTTGCAATTATAGCTACTGACTCGCCATTCAATCTAGCCAAACCAGTAATAAGACCTGAACCGTATAGTTTTCCATATTCAAAAAAAGAATTTAAATCCAAAATTAAAGATAAAATCTTTCTCATATTATAAATTTTTTTTCTATCCTTTGGAATAATCTCAATAAGTTCATTTTCAATTCTATCTTTTTTATCTGTTGATTTAATGTTTGGTGGTAATTTCAGATAATTGTCTGGTAAATATGATAGAAATGTTTTTATTTGATCAAGAGCATCTTCTTCATTTTCTGCTAAATTATCTACTACCCCTGACTTAAGATGAATATCAGGTCCGCCAAGCTCTTCTTTTGTTATATCAATTCCTAATGCGCGTTTTACAACTGCAGGGCCAGCAATTAAAACCTGAGAATTCTTTGTCATGACAGAAAAATGCGAAGCTACTAATCTTGCAGCTGGAAGACCTGCAACCGGCCCTAGTGCAGCTGTAGCAACAGGTATAATGGATAAGCATTCTGCCAAAGCTCGGAATCTATTTTTAGAAAATACTGCATCTCCACTAGGAACCGTTGGTTTTTTTGCTGTACCCCCTGATCCAGTAACTGACCCTCCTCCGCCTTCATGTAATCTAATAAGTGGAATTCTGTATTTTAATGCAAGCTCTTCAGTATAAATACTTTTTCTTAAACCTGAAGGATTTGGTGAGCCACCTTTTAAAGTGAAATCTTCACCACCTATTACTACTGACCGATCATTTATCTTACCAAAACCTAAAAGAAAATTTGAAGGTATAAAATGCTTTAATTCACCATCCTCATTATATTCTGGGCTACCAGCAATTTTACCGACCTCATCAAAAGAATTATCATCAAGAATAATATCAATTCTCTCTCTTAATGTTTTTCTTCCTTTTTCATGCTGAAACTTTACAGACTCGCTTCCACCTTGAGCAAGACTCAATTTTTCTCTTTCCTTTATTTTTTTTACTTCTTTATCCCAAGTCATTGGAAGGTTCCTATTAATTTGTTATGATAGTTAAGAAAAAAAAATATTCAATGTTAATAAAATGCTGGAATACAAAAAAGCCCCTTATTTAGAACTCGAGGATTATAAGCTACCTGAAGGTGGTAACTTTATTTATATTCCAATGCATGATAATAAAAATATACGTTTGGCCTATTGGCAATTACCAAAAACAAATAAATTATGTCGTGGTACTGTCCTTTTACAGCAAGGTCATAACGAATTTATTGAAAAATATTATGAAACCATCCAAGATCTCATTAATAGGAACTTCAATGTAATTTCGTTCGATTGGAGAGGCCAAGGAATGTCCGACAGAATGATAGCAAATGAGAATAAGCAATACATTGAGGATTTTTCAATTCATTGCCAGGACTTAAACTTTATTATTAAAAAAATTATCAATGATAAATTTCCTAAACCTCTAATTGGTATAGGTCATTCAATGGGTGGTCATTTATTGTTACTATCTCAAGAAAATAATCAGGATAAATTTAGCTCAATAATTTTATCGGCGCCTATGCTTGGCTTTAAGTATGAAAAAGCACTTTTTGTAATTTCAGATTTAATCAAATATTTTTCAGATAAAAAAAATTATTTTTCTTTATCAAAACCAAATATGGGAAAAGAAACACCATTTGAACAAAATGATCTTACAAGTGATTACAAAAGATATCAAAGAACTCAAAAGCTAGTTAGAAAAAAAAATCAAATCAGACTTTGGGGAGTTACAAATGCTTGGGTAAATGCTGTAAAGAAAAGTCTATTAAAAATAAGGAAAAAAAATTGGTCTAAAAACATTGATATCTCTATCTGTATAGTAAATCCATTGAATGATAGAGTTGTGTGTCCAGAAAAAACTATCAAAATGGCCAAAAATCTTAAAAATTGTAAGCTAATTAATGTTAATGATTGTGAACATGAAATTCTAATGGAGAAAAATGAATTAAGGTCTATTTTTTGGAATGCTTTTGATGAACATTTAAATTTAAAAATTTAGAATTATTTATCTGCAAAATTAAATTATGCTAAATTTGAAGCAGGAATAATATCAAAAGCCAGTGTAATTCTATTATCATTAGAATTAAATGGTGTTGTATAGTGAAATAATGCTGAAGGAAATAAAACTACCACACCTTTATCAACATTTACTCTTTTTTGTGGAAATAATTTATTACCAGTAGGATAATTTGCACCAGTTAAACTAAAAATTATATCTCCTTCACCTAAATCCTTATCCTCTGGTATCTCAAGATACAACGAACCACTCAACCAACCTTCTTTATGAATATGAGCATCTAAATTTCCTCCAGAACGCATTTTTATTATCCAACCGAAAAGACGAGTATCATTTGGCCAGGAAGAAATATATTTATCCTGTGACTCCTTAAAGAGATTTTTATAAATAGTAATTTCTTCTGTAATAACTTTTTTAATATTAGAAATAATATTGCTTTCATAATAAAAAATATTACCTGCAGATTGACTTCCTTTTTTTAAGAGCGCCTGATCTTTATATTCTAATTTCATTGAGTCAATTTCATCTTTTAGATTATCAAAATCATCATTGGAGATAATATTTTCATTTATTAGGTTTCTTGTATAAATATAAGAAAAAGGATTGTCACAAAAACTATATTTTTTCTCTATTTCGTATCTTATTCTAGCATGGGTACTTAAACTCGAGGCTAAAGAAGTATACACCTCATCATTTTCTAATTTATCTAATTTATCAAGAAACTCTTCTTTTTTATTCATCAAATATAAACATTCTAAATGATGGCTCTCACTTAATAATATATCCGTTTTACTATAATGCTTTGCAGCCTGATCATAAATTTCAAGCTTTCGATAAATATTACCTAAGTTATAATGAACATTCTTTGGTTTTTTTGTAACAGTTAGAGCTTTTTTATAAATTTTCAAAGCTTCTTCAAGGTTACCTAATTCTGTAAGTACAGTACCCAAACCATTATAAGCATTTTCAAGTTTAGGATTATGTTTAATTGCTAATTTAAAATTTTGGAGCGCTTCATCAAGTTTTCCATCTGATAAAAGAATATTGGCCAGATTAGCATATAAGTATCCCTCATTTGGATTATGCTCTATAATTTCATTAAATAAATTAATAGCTTCACTCCTTTTTCCAATATTTTTTAAAGACAAAGCTAATATATTTTGAACATTAGTATTACCTGAATTATTAGATAAAATAGCCTTAGCTATATTGATAGCAGCATTATAATCTTGTTCTTGAAATGAGCTCATAAGCTCTTTTAATTTTCCATTTTCATTTTCTATCATGAAATTTCTTACTTATAATTTTTAGCTAAAATATACATTAGTTAATCAATTTATTGTGCAGCAAACTCTGCACCAGCTTCGTTCATATACATCTTAATAAAGTTTTCTATAACTATTTCTAGTGTATTTTTAAATCTATTGAATTCACTTTTTTTGACTAATTTTTCTTCATCCATATATAAATCTCTTCTAATTTCAATTTGAATAGCGTTAATACCGTTTGATGGACTTCCATAGTTTTTTGATATGAAACCACCTTGATAAGGAATATTCTTACCTACGTTAAGTCCAGCCTCTTCAAACAATATTTTTAAAATATTTGTATATTTTGGATTAGAGGATCTTCCAAAAAGGTCACCTAGAATTATATCTTTTTTATCATACTTATTTCCAAAAAAAATCTCAGAGGGCATCGAATGAAAATCTATGAGAAATATTTGACCATTATGATGTGCCAAGTTGTTTATTTTTTTTCTAAGATTTATATGCCAGGGTTTATAAATTTTATTTATTCTATATTCAATATCTTTCCAGCTTAATCGATTTTTATATATATCCTTTTGATCAAAGGTTTTTGTATGAATCAAACCATATCCATTGTTAACGTAACCAGAATTGGTAAAATTATGATCTACAGAAAAACTATCTTCTACTTTTTTTTCATCAATTTCACGAATATTTCTATTTAGATCGATATATGATCTCGAATATTTTGAATAAAGTTTAATCAAATTATCAGGCCTAATATTTTCAATTAATTCATCAACAAATAAATCGCTAACCATGAGAAGTTTTTCTTTATCAAAATTCACAATTTTGTTTTCAAAAAAGTTATCAGGAAATTTTACTCCTGAATGAGGTGAGGTTAAAATAAATGGGGGTCTTTTATTTTTTTTTTTCTTTAATTAATAATGCCATATCAGTTATATACTAATATAAAAATAGTAACTTGTAACATGTAAATATAAAGGGCGCGTAGCTCAGTGGGAGAGCACTACGTTGACATCGTAGGGGTCGCTGGTTCAATCCCAGCCGTGCCCACCATTAAAAGTGAAAGGCACTAATGGAATACAATACTACAAATGGTGATGATGGCCTTATAATTGGGACTGATGATGATGATACTTATTATGTTTCTCTTGGGAATGATGTTTTTGATGGTGGACAAGGGTTCGATACAGTCTGGCTTGAGTCATCGGATGCTATGCTTATACGAGGTGTAGATACAAACGGAACATTCACAGGAGAAAATGGGAGAAAATTTATATATATTAAGGTAAAAGATGGCGAAAATTTTTCGAATACATACACAATTGCCTATAATGTTGAGTTTATCGAGTTTGATAACGATAATGGTGTTAATTTAATTTTACTTAATAGTACAAATTTTTTTCAATTAAATACCTCTGTAATCAGTGATCTTAGTTTAAAAAATGATGAAAGTGCAAGTCTTGATCTAAGTAATCATTTTTTTTCATATAATGAAGGTAATAATATTTCCTACACAATATCTTCTTCAAACCCTAAAATTTCAGACCAAATAGTATTAGATAATAATAAGTTAGAAATCATATCAGGTAATTCAGGGCCTTTAGAAAATGCAGTTGTCAAAATACTAGCTTCAGAGACTTCTATAAATACAAATAAAGATAATATTAAGGAGCTATCATTTACGGTCTCGATGTCAGATGATGATTATCATCCATACTTTTCATCATTCGTAGACCCAGATAAAACGCAAGTTTCGCCTATTAATGAAAGTATGAATTCAGGAACACTAAATTACAGTAACCAAAATGATATTATAGTATTAGCTGGTGGGGCAGATACAGAATTGGGGCGTCAAGGGGATGATATTTATTTAATATCAGACTTAATACCAGTTAACTCTGACATCTCGATAATAGATAATTTCGGGTCTAATAAAATTCAATTTCCTGACAATACATTTATTAGTAGCGCCCTCTTCACAAAAGATGCTTTAAGGATTGTGTTAAGTGACTCTAAAACTATAACTATAAATGGAGCTGATAATTTTACATTTAATCTAGGAGCAAATATTACGTCAGGTGATACAAGTGATGATTTGGATTTTATAACTTTTGCCTCTTGGTTTGGCGTTGAAGATGTTCTAAACCTTACAAGTTCAGTTGAGGCATCCATAAGTGATGTTTATATAGTATAATTTGTGTTTATTTTTTTTGTCAGATAGTTAAATATATTTAAGAATAAAAAAGAAATTTTTGTAATTAAAATTAATTTATTTATAACTTATTGATTTAATTTAATTTTTTTTTTTCAAAAAATTATTAACCTTGTAATTTAAATAGAATCTACCCATTTACTAAATATCAATAATTTATAAATGAAGGAGAAAATTATGTTGGTAGAAGGTATTGGACAAGTTACATTTTCAAATGAAATTTTAAGGATTGGAACTTTAACAACAAAACCTAATGGTGAAGTAGAAGAAACTGGTCAAATCGATATCCCCAGGGGATCAATTGAAGGAGTAATCAATACATTGGTTGGTGCTGTTAATGAAATTAATGATAAAATAGCGGGGGCCAATGATGATAAAAAAGATTCTGATAATGGCTCATCAAATGGTAAGAAAAGCTCAAAGAAAAAATAGCTAACTCTATATTTCATATTTATGTTTCCATTATTAAAAATAAGAGTGTTTGCTCTGGTCTTTTTAACATTTTCTGCAACAAATTCATTTGCTGAAGATATAAAAGCCTTCTCAGTGCTACCTGACAATAATTTGATGAGCAATGATAAGTTTATTGTAAAAATTCAAGAGATTATAATCACGCAACCTGAGTTCAGACAGGCGATTGCTGTTAAGGGAGAATTTCAAGAGAATAGAAAATTTGCATCAAGACAAAGATTCCCATCTTTAACAGCTCAAATTATTAATGATAGAACAATCTCCAGGGATATTGAAAGTGGTAATAGATTAAGAAAAACTAAAGACGATGCATTTGACGCTCAAGTAGTTATTGATCAACCCATATATACGGGAAATGAAATTAATTCTAAAGTAAAAATAGCTGAACTTGAAATTTCCAGAGCTTCTATTGAGCTCAGCAAAGTAGCTTCAGAACTAATACTTAGTGCATCAGAAATTTATATCAATGCTTCAAGCTCTAAGATCTTAAGTGATTATTGTTCAAATTTATATGAAGATTTGAAAAAATATAGAGACATTGTAAGAAGAAGATTTGATGGTGGTATTATTTCAGCAAGTGAAATGGCCATCGTAAATGTTAGACTAAGTGAAATTGAGGCTAAATTAGCAAGATTAGAGGCTGATAAAATCAAGACTGCGTCAATTTACAGATCATTTTTTAAAGAGGAATACAATAACTTTGGTTTACCAAATCTTTCTTTATTAAACATATATGACCTTTCAAAGCTTAATAATATACAAAGTTATGACGAATTAATTGCGAAAAACGCAATTGAGAATAAGGAGGCTGATCTTGAATTAACTAAAAGCCAATACAGGCCAAAGCTAGGATTTAATGCAAGATATACACAATATGATGTTGATGAAGATGCAGAAGATAGCGATATTAGAGGCGGTATTTATTTTTCATTTCCTATATTTAACTTTGGAAGAGGAAGCGCGCAAATTTCTGCTTCAAAAGCTAGGATTAATCAGGCAAAAATTAATTCTGAAAAGAGTAAAAGGGATAAAGAGTCTCAAATAGCAAGGGTAATAGGTTCTTCATCTGGTACGCTTCAAGCCAGAAATAGACTTGAGGACTCATATATCAATATCAAGCTACAAAGGGAAACTTATTTTAACAGTTTATCAAGCTCGCAATTTTCTATAGCTGCTCTTTTAGAGGCTGCTCTAAGAGAGCTAAACTTGTTTGAGCAACTTGTAGCCAATGAAAAAGAGCTCGCTTTAGCAGATCTTCAATCTAGCCACTTAAATAGAGCTTTATTAAATAGATTTAAAATTTCATATTAATAATATGTTTTCTTTTGATAAAAATAGTTGGTTCTGGCAGGCAGTTTTAGCGAATAAAAAAGTCTACTATCAAATTCTTTTAGCTTCACTATTTATCAATTTCTTTGCTTTAGCCAGTGCTTTTTATATTATGACAGTCTATGACAAAGTTGTTCCTAATACTGCAATCAGCTCATTAATAGCACTTACAATTGGAATGGTGATAGTTCATATATTTGACTTCATTCTCAAAATGTTAAGATCTTATTTCATAGATATAGCTGGAGAAAAACTAGACGATGTTGTTGCAGAAAAATTATATTCGAAAATTTCTAAACATGATAGTAAAGTTCTAGGATCCTCAAGCGCAGCAACTGTAAGCGCAGTAAGAGAATTTGATACTTTTAGAGACTTCTTTACTTCTTCCTCAATGGTTTTATTTATCGATGTTCCATTTATGCTCTTATTTATAGCTATTCTATGGTGGATAGGCGGATGGGTTGCTTTAGTTCCAACTTTAATAGCTCCTCTAGTTGTACTTGTAGCTTATCTGATACAGCCAAATCTGAGAGGTCTGGCAGATAAAGAGCTGACATCAAAACAAGGCAAACTCTCAGTTCTTTTAGAACTTTTAAATGGACACGAAACAATTAGAACTGTTTCAGGAGGAAGTTTTCTTAAAGATAAATGGTTAGAATCAGTTTCTGATCAAAATAAGATAGGTGTAATTAGTAAAGTTTTTGCTAATTTTGCTCTCACATTTGCACAAACTGGTATTGCTGCTAGTCAAACTCTAATAATATTTTTCGGTGTATTTTTGATAGCTGCGACAGATTTAACAATGGGAGCATTGGTTGCTTGTGTAATTTTGTCTGGAAGAACCCTGAATCCAGTTGTGCAGTTAGGTAGTATCCTTACTAAATTAAATTCTGCGTTATCAGCTTTCAAAAAAATTGATGCATTGATGCTCACTGAAGCAAAAGATGAAAAATTTAAAGATGATAATGTTGTTGCCATTGCAAAAGGAAGCATATCCATAAAAGATTTTACATATGAGATAGATGGAAAAAAATTATTGAATAATGTTAATGTTAAGATTAATGATGGTGAGAGAGTCGGTATTATAGGGCCGGTAGGTGGAGGGAAATCAACATTACTGAAATCTCTCGTTGGTTATTATTCTGTTGACTTAGGCAGTATTTCAATCGATTCATTTGATATCAATAATATAGATACTAAGACACTCAGGAAATCAATTGCATATGTTCCACAAACAATTCAATTATTTTCAGGAAGAATTCAAGATAATATAACTGCAGGTTTAGATGATTGTTCAGACGAAGATATTATTAATGCTGCAAAGATGGCAAATGCCCATGAATTTATTAGCGTTCTTCCAGGTGGTTATGACTCGGAATTAAAAGAAGGAGGAAATAACTTATCTGGCGGACAAAAACAGAAACTTGCACTTGCTAGAGCATTTATTAGAAAGCCAAAAATCGCAGTATTTGATGAACCAACAAACTCTTTAGATGGAGAAACAGAAATATTAATGAAAGATTATATTGATAAGAACTACATTGGAAAAACCTTGATATTAGCTACGCATAAAATAAGCTTGTTATCTATTGTTGATAGAATAATTGTAATATCTGGAGGAAAAATTGTTGCTGATGGCCCTAAGGATACAGTTTTACAAAATATGCAATCTCCTCAAAATAAGAGCTAACACAAAGGGATAATTTTATGAAAATAGCTGAAAGAATACAAAGTTTTACAGAAGTTATTAGAGAAAAATTTACATCGCTCATCGATTCTATGATACCAGATGAAGATATTACGAAAACCTCAATACTTTTTTGGTTTATTATTATCTTTACAACTATTGCTATATTCTGGGGATTATTTGCTAAAATCGATATGGTTGTTCGTGCTCAAGGTAATGTTATACCGGCTTCAAAAGTGCAAGTTGCGCAAGCTGTTTATGGTGGTATTCTTGAAAAAATATCGGTTTCATTGGGGGATGAGGTAAAAAAAGGCGATATTTTATATGTTATTGATGGCAAAAATAATGAAGCAGAATATGTAATTAATGAAAGAGCCTATGAATCTACAATGCTTGAACTTGAGACACGCTCAGAGAGAGTAGCGCTTATAGAAGATCTAGTAAATGAAGGGGCAGAGTCTAAAATGAGGCTTCTTGATGAGAAATTAGCTTTAGTAGATACGCAAAGACGATTATCAGAAATATCTTCACGAAGAGAGGCTTTAAAATTCCAAAAGGATCAGAGCGTAATAAGATCGCCAGTTGATGGAATAATTAGCTCAGTTGATGTAACTACAGAAGGTCAAGTTCTAAAACCTGGTCAATTATTATCAAATATTGTTCCAAAAGGTGAGCAGCTAATTGTTGCAGCTAAAGTACAAACGCAAGATATATCGTTTGTTAATGTTGGTCAAAATGTAAAAATTACATTCAGTGCATATGATCCTTCGGTGTATGGGACTTTTAACGGAAAAGTAACGAAAGTTGCAGCAACAAGTACTCTTGCAAATGAAGAAAATGCAGCCCCATTTTATGAAACCCTTATCGAAGTTGATGACGATAAAATAAATGATATAATAATTCAATCAGGTATGACTGTAGATACATCAATTATAGGTCAAAAAAGAACTGTTTGGGGTTATGTATTTAATCCAGTTACTAAATTAAAAAGAACCGCATTCAGAGAAAAGTAATCAATCCTTAAGATATCTTCTAGCCAAATCTGTATAATTTTTATAGTTCAAGTATTTTTTAATTGAAGAATTATATAATTTCTTCCTTACTTGAGAACTACTTGGTGTAGTCACTGTTCTTTTATTTGTATAAAACTTTAAACAGTCTGACTCATATGAAAGAGAGCAAAATTTTAATAAATTTTTAATTTCAAATTCACTATTTTCAATCAGTTTCTCATATTTTATGTTGAAAATAAATTCTGGAAAAATTCCAATCCAATGATTTAAAAGATTTTTGTATTGCTGATAGTAGTTAAAGGTATTTACTAAATCAAAACTATAAGATTGCCCATCTGAAAAGGCCTGAGAATAGATAGAAAAGCAATTATCTAAAGGATTTCTATGAGTGTTTATAATTTTTGCTTTTGGTAATATTAATTTAATTATACCTATGAAAAGAAAATTTTGTGGAATTTTGTCCACAATAAATTCTTCATCGCTTTTCGTAAAAGACCTTATTTCCCTAATATAATCATTACCAATAGACTCCCTTTGATCTAAAGATAGACTCTTAAGCTTTGAATACCTTATTTCATGTTTTGCAATAATTTTATTTAGAATTGGCACTTCACCCATTCCATATATTTTACTGTGGCTATCTAATATTTGCTCCACTAAGGTAGAACCAGACCTTGGCATTCCAAGAACAAAAATTGGTGTAGGATCAAGAGACCCTCCATCCCCGAGCAAGTCAAATAAATCACTGCTAAAGTTTTCTCTGGCAGCTTTAAAAATCTGCAAATCTTTGTTGAAATCATAAGGAATAATTTGTGAGTGAAGATTATTTGCTTCAACAAGATATTTATATGCTTTTTCATAATTTTGTTCATTTTCATAAGCATGGAATAGACCAAACGCTTGGTAAACTCTATCCATACCGATGGATATATTATTTTCATAATTTTTTTCAACCTCAAGAACAATTTTGTTTGATCTGTTTAAAGAAAAATCTTTTACATAAGAATTAAAAATATAGCCTTTATTTATATTAAGATTGAGGATCTTTTTATAGAGTTCTTCGGTATTTTCCTTATCACCTATGGCTTCACTATAATTTGCTAGATTTTGAAGAGCTGCAATGCTGTTTGGATTGATTTGTAAAGCTTTTTTTGCATAATTAGCAGAATCTTCAGTCTTACCAAGTCCATAGTAAGCTGAAGACAAGTTGCTATATACTCTTGCCATAATATTATTGTTATTGTTATTTAAAACTATCTTATTAAGTATTTCTAAACTTTTATTATACTGCTTTGATTCAATTAAGGCTGAAGCTAAATTGCATAATATATCCTTTGAGGAGGGATTAATTTTTAAAGCTGACTCAAATGCCTTAATAGCTAAATTAAGTTTATTAGTTTTTATATATAAGTTTCCTAAACCATTATATGCTTTATCAAATTTTTTGTTAATTTTAACTGATTGTTTAAAGTTTAGCTCAGCATCATTAAATTGCATTAGCTCATAATTCACTACACCTAAATTATAATGACCATGAAAAAAATCCTTATTCACTTCAATCGATTTAATGAAATATTTTTTTGCTAGCTCATATTCTTTAAGATTGAGATATACCAAACCTAAGTTATTAATTGCTTCTAAAAAAGTCGGGTTAATTTCTATAGCTTTCAGATATTGACTAATAGATATTTCAAAATTACCCTCTTTTGATGCAATAATTCCTGAAAAATATAATAAAGAAGATGACTCATTAAGTTTATTTCCATAGCTTGTTATAATTTTTTTAACTTCAGATATATTTTCATTTCCCAAAAGATTAATAATATCTTTCTGTTGTGACTTATTTAATTCAAATGCTATTTTTTCCTCCAAATATTAGTTTTTCAATATGTATTATTTACCTAAATCTATTCTTCTTCCCCCATGACTAGATATAACATCAAAAGCCAGTGAAATTCTTTCTTCATTAGAGCTAAAAGGTATTGTTTTGTGAAATAGTGAAGATGGAAATAAAATAACTGAACCAACATTTGGTTGAATAACTTTTTTTGGAATATTTAGGTCTTTTCCAGGATAGTCATAACCGTGTAAACTGAATTCTATTGCTCCCTCATTTTCAGAATTTTCAATTCTAGGTACTTTTAAATAAATAACACCACTCATCCATCCTGAAAGATGATTATGCGATTTTTGCATACCTAATTTATCAAGGAATACAGCCCAACCTTGTATTTCAAATGGATTAGGCCATCTACTAATAAATAGAACATCTTTTTGATTAAGTGTTTCGATATATGTTTGAATGCAATTTCTAATGATTGTTTCTAATGTATTAATTTCATCTGTATTACTATCAAATATAGTTGGTAATGTTTGTAGCCCGCCAATTGTTGTCTTTCCTTTCGGATTATATTCACTTGGTATCGATCGAGATACATTAATTATTTTTGATATCAGTGTATTTGCATCCTCAGAATAATCATTAAGATTAAACTCTTTTACATAGTCTAAAGGATTATCAATAAAAAGTGATTTATTCTTTTTTCCAGTAATGATGCTTACAAGGGGATCAATGGACGCAAGAATGGGATTACAAGGGTCAATTTCTCTAAGTTGAGAGGAATAAGTGTCTAAACCTTTATAATCTTCAGTAATAAAATAATTATTAAGTAAGCTCATCAGAGCGTGAACATTAAACTCATCTTTTTGTAGTATTTTTTTTGAGTATTGAGCAGATTTTTTATATTGAGATAACTCATAAAAAGATCCAGCCAATATATTTTGTGCATCAATATTATTTGATTCATTTACCAAAATCTTATTAGCAAAATCAATTGCTTGTTCGAAATCTCCATTTGAATGGCTAATATTAGCTAAATTTACTAAAGCACTATGATTATATTCGTCAACGGAAATTACTTTGTTAAATGCTTCTAAGGCCTTATCTGTTTCCCTTCTTCTTGAAAAAATTATTCCAATATTTATTAGTCCACCAATGTGAAAAGGGTCAATGGCTAATATTTCTTCTAAACCCTTTTTTGCTTCATCGTATTTGTTAAGTACTATATAGCTTAAAGCTAAATTAAATTTTGTATCTAAATTTCCTTCATCTTTTATTAAAATCTTTTTGTAGTATTTAGCTGCAATTCTATGTTTATCTATTTTATTTAAAAAGATAGCATAGTTGTAGTAAATGTTTGGCAAATCTGTCTTACTTCTTAGTACCTTTACAAAATTATGTTTTGCGGCATTAAGATTGTCTTTTCCCATATAAATTAAGGCTAAAATATAACAAATTTCTATATCCTTAGAATCTAGTAGGTAATTTTTATCCAATAGATTCAAGGCTTCATCGTATTCTTTACAATCTGTATATACGCCCGCGAGCTCATAAACTATCCTTTTTTCATTTGGCTCAATCCTATTAGAAGCTGTTAGAAATTTTTTTGCCCAAGTAAAATCTTTATTAATTTTACATGTTATCCCCATAAGAAAATATAATCTTGAGTCATCTATTTTTATATTTCTACTTCGCATAACAATATCATATGCTTCTTTATTTTTTCCTTTCAGCAATAGATTCGATAACGCTTCTTTATTAGGTGCATTCTGTTTAAAGTTATCTAGTTTATTAACGCCTTTTATAGGAGATGTTAGTAATTTTTTTTTATTATTTTTCATTTTTGAAATTAAACTTTTTTATTCAAAAAATATTCTTTTGCTCTAATGAATATCTCTGATTGGTTTCCTTCATCCTCTAACTCGTGATAAATTTTTTCAAATTCTAATTTGTATTTTTTATCATTTTCTAAAATTAGAAGAATATTTAAATAATCCTCTTTCCAATAACTATTTTCTTCAAAAATCTCGCTTTCTCTGTAATGAAATAGTGATTTTTCATAATTTTTATTTTTTTCATATAGTTTTCCTAAATAGTAATGCGCTCTATCGGCGCCATCTATTGGTTCAATATCGATAGATTTTTCAAAAAACGGAATAGCCTTTTCTGTCTCATTTTTTCGATAATATATTTCACCAATCAACCTCATCAATTCAAAAGAATCAGCATTAATAGAGTGGGCAGTTTGAAATTCTTCGAGCGCTTCATCCAGCTTATTACTCATTAAATAAGAAATACCAAGATTTGATAAAGACTCTAAATTTTTTGGATTTATCTCTAAGATCTTTTTATAATGTTTTATAGCGTTACTATAATCACTTAAACTTAAATAAAAGTTAGCTAAATTTTCGTTTGCTTCCTCTGATTGAGGATCTTTACTCTGACATTTTTTTAAATATTTTAATGCATTTTCATCGTCATCAATCCCCTTATAACACACTGCGATATTATGAAGAGCTTTCAGGTTATTTGTATCGAGTTTTGTTGTTTTTTTATATTCATCTATAGCTAATTCATATTCTTTTCTATATTGATAAGCCACTCCATTATTATAATGAAATCTTGGATCGATTGATGCCTCAATAAGTTCATTAAAAATATTATTAGCCTCTTCATAGTTATTTTTAGCTAAATAAATATTTCCTAAGTTAAATTTTGCATCAATATTGTGAGAATCTATAATAAGTATTCTTTCAAAAACTTTTAAAGCTTCATCATATTTTTCTTTGGCCTGATATGAAAGCCCAAGATTTTTATGTGCCTCTAACAACTTTTCATCAGCATCAATGATTTCTTCATAAATTTGAATTGCTTCGTCAAACTCCTCTTTTTTAAAGTAACAATTGGCTAAATTAAATTTTATTTTAGTAGTCGGATCAAAATTATATGCTTTTTTGAAAAGAATGATCGCTTCATCATATTCTTTTTTTTTTAAAAAAATATTAGCCTTATTATTATAAGCAACAGCATAGTCAGGCTTTATCTTTATTGACTCATCAAAGGATCTCAGGGCTTTCTCGATATCCCCCTGTGCAGTAAAAGATAGACCTAATATATTCAGAGCAATATGGTGTTCTTTATTCTTTTCAAGAATAGCATCGGCCTTATTTTTAAGTTTGTTAAAATCTTTAGCCTTATACAAGGCTATAAGCTCTTTAACCTCTTGATCATTAGGTGTTGGTATACTTTTTGACATCTCTATTAATCTTTATCATTAGTAGAAAAGTTCATCCACCCAGTAATGATATATTTTTGACCTTTAGAAACAACTTGCCCGGAATGAGCGTGTGTCCACTCAGCAGGCCAAATGATGGTATTCCCTTTTTTTGGTGTAATGTCCATATTGTAGTGATCAAAACTCGTGTGACCTCCTTCATCAACATCATTTAAATAAGTTAAGAACACAAGAATCCTTTGCAGGGTAGAGATAGATGTTCTCTCTGAATGAACTTGAGCAATATGCCCTCCTTCATTATATTTTTGAATATTAAAACTACCAATATCAACAGATGTCAAAAATTTTCCTAGAAAAGGCCACTGATTTATATAATCTTCATAACATTTATTTAGAACCTTAAGATACTCATTAATAATTCCATATTTATTCTGAACTAAGTCTTTTGGCTGTATTGAAATGTCTATAGTATCTTTTGCTTCTTTATTGATTTTACCACTTACCCTTCTTCCAATATTTTGAAGATCATGATTTTCATCAAAAAATTTAATTACTTCGGTACATAAATCGTCATTCTCAATATTCCAACAGCCAATAAAGTGAGGGGAGTCAGTTGAGTTAATTGGAATTCTTTTCATATTAGTTAATCACACAAAATTTTCATTTCATGCCCTCTTTCAAACCTTACTATTCCGGAGCCTTTCTTTAACATCTCTAAACCATTTTCATGCTTACCTTGTGCAAGTAAGGTTCCTCCTAAACCAGTATAAGCATTTTTTGAATTTTCATCTATTTTTAAAACCTTTAAAAATAGTTTGTTTGATTGATTATAATTTTTTTTCATGTGGTTTATATTTGCTAAGCCCAATAATGCATCTATGTTAATTTCATTTATCTTCAAGCATGCCTCATATAAATCATGAGCTTTATCTAATTCCCCCTGTTTTTCTAAGACACCTGCTAGATTAGTGTATCCTAGCTCAAATTCTTTATTTATTTTAATCGCTGACGAATAATATTTTATAGCTTTGTCTAATTTATTGCTATATTCATATTGAAGGCCAATATTATTAAGGCTTTCAAAGCTCTTATTATTTAAAGAGTAAGATCGTTTTAGATATTCTATTGACTCTTCTCTATGCCCAAGATTGCCTAAACAATTACCTAAATTAAAAAAGATAAGATAATCATTTTTATCATACTTTTGGATTAGCTTTAAATAAACCTTTATTGCATCTTCAAATTTGCTTTGTTTTAATAAAGAGAACGCAAGCATATCAAGAATTTCTTCTGACTCTTCAGATTTTTTAAGAATAGAGGCTATATATTTTTCAGCTGTCTTAAATTGATTTTTTTCAAAATAAAAAAGAATCTTTTGTTTTAGTTGATTTATCTTTTCAATCATTTTTCTTCTACGGATTTATATCAAATGCTACGCAAATTCTTTTCTCTTCTTGAAAAGGTATTGTTTCATGAAATAAAGATGATGGAAACATTATAATATCGCCCTCATCTAAACTTACAGTTTTTGAAGGAAAGTCGTCGTGAAGTTTTGGATAGTCGTAACCATGAATACCAAATTTAATTTTACCTTGATCGTTAATTTTTTTTGGTAGCTTTAAGTAAAGCGTGCCGCTTATCCAGCCTTCCTCATGAATATGAGGTTTTAAAAAACCATTCTCACTCATATTAATGATCCATCCATTTATATTTTTAGATTTAGGCCATTGCCGAATAAATTCATTATTTTCATCTTGGAATTTTTTATAGTAAACATTTATCACTTCAAAAATAATTTCTTTCAAACTAGAAAAATGCTTATCTGCTTTTTCAAAAATATTTCCAGCTGTTTGTTCACCATTTTTAAGAAGATCTTGATTGCGATTATCAATCTCCATTTTATCAATCTTTTCAATTAATTCCTTTATAAATCTATGGTCATCAATATTTTTTTTATAAATAAAATCTAAAGGATTATTACAAAATTTATATTTGTCCTTTTGCTTAAGATTTACCGAAGCATGGGCAGAGAGAGATGAAATAGTCCTTGATATATTAGGTTTATTTATTTCATTATTAAGCATAGAATTGAATTCTTCAAAATGACCTATTTTATATTTACATTGCATCATCTTCTCATTGAAATCAGCATATTTACTTAATTTAAAAAATTCAAAAGCTTTATTAAATTCTTTAGCATCATAAAAAATCATAGCAATATTATAGTTCACATACTCATTTGATTTATCAATTTCCAATATTTTTAAAAAAAATTTAAGTGCTGATTTAGACTCACCCTTTTCTTTAAGTGAATTTCCAATATTAATTAATGCGTCAACATTATTATCATCTAACAATAATATTTTCTTACTGATATCGATAGACTCATTGAGTTTGCCTTCTTTAAAAAAAATTAGAGATAAAGAATTTAATAAAAAAATAGAATTGCTATCTTTTTTGAGGGCATAATTAATATCCTTTTTTGCTGCAGATAGATTTCCAGATTTAATCAGATAGGTAATTTTATTGATGATATTTTGATTTATTTTTTCAGTCATATTTTAGGGATTAATATCAAAAGCAATACAAATCCTCTCTTCTCCTTTAAAAGGGATTGTATTATGGAAGAGAGAAGATGGAAACATCACGATATCACCTTTTAAAATATTTATAATCTTCTTTTCAAATTTACCTTTTTTAATTGGATAATCGTAGCCATGAAGGCCGAACTCAATATTACCTTGGGTTTGATTTTTATTTTTCTTTGGAACAGAAAGATATAATGAACCACTTAACCAGCCTCCCTCGTGAATATGAGGTTTTAAAAAACCATTCTGTTTCATATTTACATACCAGCCTCTTATTTTTTTATGTTTTGGCCACCTTCTTATAAATTCACACTCATTATCCTTAAATAAATTAAAATATATTTCAGAAAAACGAAAAATTGCATCTCTGAGTTCAGTAAAATCACTATCGCCAAGATCAAATATGTTTCCGGAGGACTGTTCACCGTTATTTAATAAACCTTGATGTCTATGATTGATTTTATTTTCTTTAACCTTTCTTAAAAGTCTTTCTAAAAGACTGCTGTCATTAATTTCTTCTTTTAAAATAAAATCTAATGGGTTTTTACAAAAATCATAATCATTTGTTTGTTTTAAATTAATTGATGCATGAGCAGACAATGATGCCACAAGCCTTGAAGTATTAGGTTTTTCTAATTCTTTATCTAGACCTTTATTAAACTCTTCAAATAAACCTAATTTATACTGACATTGAAGAATTCGTTCTTCATGATCATTAAATTTACTAAGTTTAAAATAATCAATAGCTGTTTCTAATTGATTTAATTTATAAAAAATCATAGCAATATTATAGTTAATATAAGTTAATTTTGGATTATATTTTAAAGCTAGTTTATACAATTCAATGGCTTTATTTATTTCACCTATATCATTGAATATATTAGCTAAATTTGAATAATTTTCAGAAAAATTAGGGTTTAATTTAATTGATTTTTCTATGCTGGCAATGGCATTATTATGATCACCAGTTAATTTATAAGCATTTCCAAGGTCAGAATATATTTTGAAATTATTTTTATCTATCTCTATACCTCTGAGGTAAGTATCAATAGCAATAGCACCTTCTCCTTTTGCTAAAAGTGAATTACCTAAATTATTGTATGCTGGAGATGAATTTTCTCGTAATTGAATAGCTCTTTTAAAACATGATATTGCTTTATCATAAAGATACTCATCATGATAAATAATGCCTAAGTTAAGATTTGCCTCATAATACTCTGGATTAATTTCAATACTTTTAAGGTAATTTTTTTTTGCTTCTTCTTTTAAGCCTTTTGCACTCAGGGAATTTCCTAAATTAAAATAAGCTTGGAAATAATTATTTTTATTCTCTATGGCTTTTTTGTAATTCAGAATAGCGTCATCATAATTTTTTATTTTATTAAATATTGTTCCGAGATTATTATAAGCATCTGGGTTAATTGGTTTTATTTTAATGGATTTCCTTATACTTTCTATCGCATCATCAACTTCATTAAGTTCAGACTGTATCATTCCTAAAATAAGATATATTTGAGGATCATTTTCTTTATTTAGGGTATTTAAAGCAATTGCTTTGGCCTTTTGGAATTGCTTCTGATTAAACAAGTTTAAAATATTTTTAATTTCATTTTGCATTTAATATCAGATCATATTTTTTAAT
>MDSZ01210803.1_pt1 | contig 21018 bp, 32 predicted proteins | sample 811201 | NCBI WGS metagenome assembly MDSZ01 (sample SAMN05326647, study PRJNA326480) | marine metagenome | isolation source: seawater | place: Indian Ocean: North | collected 2010 | reverse complement strand
CTGCATTTGCCTCAGTTAAAAATTCAGGATTAAAAACTAAATTTAATGAATCATATAATGAATTCCACCTTGCAGTTGTACCAGGTGATACTGTAGATTTTATTACTATAGTTTTTATTACTTCTTGATTATCGGTAATTAAATCTATATTTTCTAATTCAGTTTGTAAGATATCAACGTTACAACTACCATCAGCATTCATAGGAGTTGGTAAACATAAAAATATAGTATTACATTTAAAAATTAAATTTTCTTTTGTAGAATTAGATTTTGCTTTATCTAAATCATATGTCAATACATCGAAGTAGTTTTTAAATTTCTGGTAAATAGCATTACCAACAAAACCTTGTCCTATAATTCCTATACTTTTTTCCATTTATCGTCTGAATCTAATTTAAATGAACCTACATGTATTTGATTCCATTCATCAGGGCCTATCAAAGAAAGAAATAAATTACCTTCTTGTTTCTGATATAAGTGATAAACTTTTCCTTTTATAGGTTCAAATCGAAACTCACTATTATAAACTAATTTATTCCATTCGTAAGCTTCTAATAATTTACGATACTCTTCTTTTATTTCATCGTATCTAGTCTGAAAGTACTGATTAGTTTTAATTAATTTTTCATTCTTGTAAGCAGTAAGATCAGTAGCTTGTATAGAAGGAGCACCTACATGATCTCCATAAGGCATAATAGCTTTATTCTCAGCAAAGCTATCTGGCTTTTTAGTCGAAGAGCATTCTTTTTTCGTTCCCATCTAATTCACTTTCAAGTAAAATTTTATGGTCTACTATCTGTCTATTTCTACACCATTGATCGATAGACCATTCTATTCTATCAGTTCTTAATTCAACTATTTCTTTTTCTCCTCCATAATGAGTAAATTCAACTTTATAGTATTTATTTTTAGCCATAATAATTAATATTCTATTCCTTTAAAAGTATGTCCTTTAGGTCTATGAGAGTTATTTTCGAATAGCGAAGGAGGGAACCCCCACTTATAAGTAAACATATCTGCAGCAGGTTGTTCACTTTCTTTAAATTTTATTTGATCACCATCGGTTCTATTCTTAGTAGCTGCCGATCCAAAATGATAAAAATGTAATAAAGTAGTTCTGAGGAAAGTACAACCAGCTAATTCTAGTTTTAAAAAGAAGTCCCAATCACATATAAAAGGAGACTGGTAAGCTGTATCAAATCCTCCTACAGTCATATAATCTTTTTTAGTAACCATAAAAGGAAATATTCCTCCATCTTCAGTAAACCAAGTTGTTTTATCATTAGGATGAGCTGCTATTTCTAAACAGTATTCTTGAAATTTATCGTTATCAAACTCTTCAGGAGTGCGTCCGAAATCTTTAACAGGAAATTTAAATATACCAGGACCTGTAGGTTCTACTTGATTAATAGTAATTACTTTACCATCTTCACAATGATGTTTGCAACTATCCCATCCTTTCTGAAGAATATTATCATCATTAATAATTAACAATACTCTTCCGTTAGCATTATATGCTCCATAATTAAGAGCTGTTTGCATTCCATAGTTCTCTTCGAATTCTAAAAATAAAACATCATCTTTATATTTATCGATAACTTCTCTAGATTCTTCTACGAAGCCATCAACAATGACTATTATTTCAGTATCAACCGATGCTTTACCTTCTACTGCTGATTTAAGACAGCTGTCTAGGTAGCTCGGATTCCGGTAAGTTGGTATTAGTAGACTTATCATTTTTCCAAAAACTATATATTCCTTTTTCTATTTCGTAATTCTCCCAAACGAATCTCTCTCTATTCGGTTGAGTTTGTGCCCATTCCCACATTTCAGCTAAACCTTTTTTAAGAGAAGTAATATGCTTAAAATCTAATATCTGCTCAGACTTTCTCCAAGTAGGGTAAGCATCTTTAACTTCGTGCCTAGCTTCTTTATAAGCAACAGGTATTTCTTTTATTCTTTTTATATCTCCTCCACCTATAACTTCTCTTACGACATCACAAGCTTCATTAATAGTAGTAAACTCTATACCACCTAAATTAATTATTTCTTTAGAAGCTTGAGGTAACTGAGATGCTTTCCATAGAGGAAGTAAAACATCATCAATACAGCTCCAAGCTCTTTTTTGTTCACCATCTCCGAATATAGTTAAAGGCTCATTATTCATATACTGCCACATCCAGATTCCTAAAACGTTTCTATACTTATCCCATATATTTTGATTCCTTCCATAAACGTTATGAGGTCTTATTATACACCAATCTAATCCATGCTGTTCACCTGCACATTGTATATCCATCTCACAAGCATATTTAGCTATACCATAAGGATCGATAGGTGCTGGAGGATCTATTTCTTCAAAAGGTCTCTTACCTTCCCAGCCATGTCCATATACAGCCATAGTAGAAGTAAATACTAATCTTTTTACATCATGTTTAATACATTCGTTTACTATAGCAGCAGTAGCAGTTAAGTTATTACCGTAGTTAAAAGTTCTTACGAAAGGTGATAATCCTTCGGCAGCATAAGCTGCAAAATGATAAACGTAATCAGGTTTCTCTAATTCAAATATATCTTTTAAAGAATCATCTAGAATACTTTTCTTATAAAAAGTCATTCCTTTAGGTATATTATTTTTATATCCTCCACTTAAATCATCTATTCCTACAACATGGTAATGAGGGTACCATTTGATAATATACTCAGCTAATCGACTACCTAGTAGTCCAGCTGCGCCAGTTATTAAAATTTTCTGTTTCATATTTTACTCCAATCAGTTAAAGGAGACAACCAAGCTGTTTCTCCATGCGTACTATATCCAGGTATACTAGTTATTAATATACGATTTTTTTCTCTAAGTTCCAAGAACATTACGAAATCATTTGGGTGTTTACCCGAAGTATGTTTTCTTAATATCTCTTCATTCTCTTTTAAAGTTTTAACTTTAGCAGCAAAAGTCATAGTTGTGCTATTAGTTATTTTCCAATGACAACTTTCAGATAAATAAACTCTAGTTTCTTCAGATCCGCCTTTAGCATACGGGTTACCTCCGAAAGCTGGATCTAAATACTTATCAGGATGATCATATAACGATACGAAATGAGCTCCTAATCCAAAACCTTCTTCTATAATTTTTTGACATTTACCTCTATGCAAATAATCATTTTCTAAAAAATAAATTATTTCTTCATCATCATAAGTCAATGCTTCATCTAATGCTATATTAAAAGTACCTGCTCCATGTCCAACTGATACATAATTAATTTTAGAGTTAGTATGATATACCTGAATCATATTATTAGTTTCTTCTGAGGTATTATCAGCAATAATAGACCAATCAGCATCTTTAAATATAACTGAAGCATTTGCTAAACATGCTTCGTTATTTACATTATCAGGTTTAACTTTACTATAACCTGCGTCAGATATTCTATAAATTACTCTCATTTCTTGTATTGCCGTAATGAACTACTTTAATATTCTTATCAGTCTTAAAAGCTCTCCAAGGATCTACAACAACAGAACCTTCCGGAAAGTCATAATCATGATGCTTACCCATATGCCCTAATAAGTAAACTGCTTTGATAGGAGTCTCAGGATCATATATAACTTTAAACTTACTTCCAAATCTTTCACAATAGTGCCCAGTAAGTATAGATGATGAACCATCTAAATATTCTACATTAGGTTTATAAGACTTACCTAGAATTACTATAGGTAGATTATTTTCTAAACTTTCATTTACTAATCTCGTAGATAAATTTTTAGCTTGCTCTTCTCTAGCTTTCATAATAGCATCAAAAAGGTCATAACCTAAATCTAATTTTTCAGCCATATACCTCAGAGCAATGTTATCTCTAGGATGACATCCTCCTCCATCGCCCATACCTGCTTTCATATAAGCTGGGCCTGTTATTCTATAAGTTGATCTTTCTAATGCACCTGTGATTACATCTACATTCATATTACCTTGCTTTTCAGCTACATCTTGAATCATATTAACTAATGCTACTTTAGTAGAAATAAAAGTATTATAAAAGATTTTTATTCCTTCAGCTTCATCCCAAGTACCTACTTCATATCTTGTACCTTCGGTAATAAACGTCTCATAGAACTCTAATAATAACTTAGCATCACCAGTCATAGAACCGTCTTCAGTTCCAATAATAACCATCTCAGGATTAACCATATCCCATTTAACTGTACCCATAGCTATTAAATAAGGATTATAAATAAATCTAGCATTAGGTATAAGGTGTATAAATTCTCTTCTTATAGTCCCTGGTAAAACAGTAGATATTAAAACTACTAATTGATCTTTAGTTACCCATTTATTAACTTCAGTAAGAACTTCTTTAACTATAGAGTAATCAAAATCTTTATTATCTAAGTCGGACGTTGGGTATCTACCATCATAATCAGGATGATGTGGAGTTGGTACTGCTATAAAGATCAATTCTCTATCTTTACAAACCTCTTCTAGACTTTGTACCATTTTAAAATTCTCTGGAGTAACTGAGGTAACATCGAAGCCTACTACGTCATGCTTTTCAGCCATAACCTCTGCAGCTTCTTTACCTAATTTACCTACTCCTATAAAGCCTACTTTCATATATTTTAATTTAAATGTTTAGCTAAATTTATGTAATCAGCAAATCCTAAATCTTCATTTGAAAGACCATACTTGTCTCTTAAAGATACGATTTCTTTTGGTATAAACAAACCTTTTTCTATAATTTCTGCATACCTTTTTTTATTATATAAAGCTTTTTCTTTGCACTCATTCCATAATTCTTTTGGTGTATATCTGTTTCTTATTGAATCTAAAGTCTGAGCTATATATTCGTACAGTATATCATAACTATCATATTCAGCCATCCTATCATAATCAAATAATTCATCCCATAACTCAAAACCAAATACTTTTTTTAAGTATAAATTATCTCCAGGACTGCCCATAACAACAAAAGGTTTACCCCAACTAATAGGTTGAAAAGTTTTTTCAGTAAAGAAGTGACCGTTAGGAGTTGTTTCATTTATTATATGAAAACTAGTAGAATATATTTCATTATAGCAAGGGAAAAAGCCATCTAGACGTTCATGATAACCATCATCAAACTTACATATTTTTTGGTCCCAATATTTAAAAGTATAATAATCATTTAACTGGTGCCATGTATATTTAGTATTTTTTAAAATATTATATAGTTCTAACTTATCCATCATTTCACAACGATGAGCATGGCTTTTATTTACTAAACTTATAAAGTGAGTATCAGGATCTACTTTTTCAAAGTCAGGTAATTTTAATAATTCATTTTCATCATAAGTTCTATTACCTGATAAGTACCCGAAGAAAAAAGGAAAATATAATAATTTAGCTGAAGGTGGATAAGTAACTTCATTATAGTTAAGAGTCTTACCTACACTACCGAAAATTATATAAGTATTAATATTTTTTTCTTCAGTAATGTTAGTCCATTCTTTTATAAAATCTCTATCATAAACTAATTCGAATTCAGGACAACTTTGAATTATAACTGCATCGTAATCATTCTCTTTAAGGTCGTTAATAAACTCTTTAGTGCCTATATTATTACGGCAAGGAGGCCACATACCATCTATCTTTACTTTAGGGTTCATCTTTTATTAATAATCTTAATAATTTGATCAACTACTTCCTCATCATTCAAATAAGGATCTAAAGTAGTATGTTCTTTTTCTCCAAAATAATATTTAGGACCTAGTTTAGGTTCTTTAATTTGTTTCATTACTCCATTCCATCCATATAGTTGATGAACGAAGTCACCAGTAATAATAGTTTTAGTACCAACACCAGCTGCTAGATTAGCTAATCCTCCTTCAGCACCTACAAAATAATCAGCTTCTTTTAATATAGAGGCAGTAAAACTATATGTTGCAGCAGTAGTAATTCCAGTCATATTCTGACTTACTCCATTACCAAAACCTACTTCTATGAGAGCAAAAGCTCTATTAAGTTCGTTAACTATAAAAGAAATATTTCTATGAGCACCTCCATAACCTAAATTAGGAACATCTATTCCTTTTTTATATTGCTCTTCAGTAAATAAGTAAGATCTTTCTTGCCAATTACTCATCCAAGCTACTACAGGTATACCATTTTTTCTAGCTTTTTCAAATAAAACTCTTGCATTGTAATCGTATACTGAGTTAGTATAAATTTTATATTTATCATCAGCATCTATAATCCCAGCAGCTAATTGAAACTGTCTAGGAGGAGTAATAGATTGATCTACTAAAGGAGTTTCAATTATTTCATCATACTCTTCTGTGTTAGGTCGTTCTATAAATACTTGATTAATATTAGGATTTAAAGAAAGTAGCTCCAAAGGCTGTACTACAGGTATCCAATAATCAATTATAGTTGATTCTTTAGGATCTCTTTTTATTTTATCAGCAATAGAAGAAGCAAATAAAACATCTCCTATAAAACCTGTACATTTAATTAATAATTTTTTTGGCATATTAATGATTAAGATATTTTAAATACTTTTTACAACCTTCTACTATATCACATTGAGGGCTCCAACCAGGTAACCATTTATTTTCATCAGCTTTGGTATAATATTGATACCAAGAAGGTATATCGGAAGGATCAGTATGTTCATATTTTACTCCCATATTAGAAACAAACTCTTCAAAGCTTACTGGGTTAGCAGTCCCTACGTCAAAAACTCCTCTAGGTATATGAGGATCCATAGCATCTATATTAGCTTCAATAACATCATCTACATAAATAAAATCTCTTTTTATTTCTCCGTTAGTGCTTGGAAATAACTTAATCCCTTTATTTAAAAAAGCTTGATAACCTATAGAAGACATTTTACCTTTATGTTCTTCTCCTGGTCCATAAACATTAAAATACCTTAAAGCTACAAATTGACCACCAGCTGCTATTCCATAATCTTCAGCTAATTTTTTAGACCAACCGTAAATATTATTAGGTATACCATCTCCTAATCCATAGTTAGCAGCTGAAGAAGAATAAATTACTTTTTTTCCTAATCTATTTGCATAATCTATTATAACTTTACTAGTCTCATAATTAAAGAAAAACATTCTTTTCGCATCTTGCAAAGAAGTATCTGATATAGCTCCTACATGAAAAATATATTCACAGTTATTAATCATTTTATATAAAGCTTGCTTCCAGTACTTATAATTATAAAAGTCTTCTTCAACTCTTAATACTTCATGCCCCCAGAGTAATAGTTGATCATATAAATTTTTACCAATAAACCCTTTTGTACCTGTTACTAAAATTTTCATATTATTGTTACTCCTTTCTTTTCAATTACTTTACCAGCACATTCTTGAGCAAAGTTTATACTTTCGTATATATCTCCTGAATGCATATATTTAAATACTAACCCAGCTAAAAAAGTATCTCCTGCTCCTGATAAGTCTAGAGCTTCTACTTTACGTTTAGGAGGGTATAAGCTTCCTTGATGTCTAACTCCTCTTTCTCCTAAGGTTACTATTAACTCAGAGTTATAAATATAATCTCCAGTTTCTAAAAACTTTTTATTCTTAAGATATTCAGGTTCATTAATCTTAATATAATTAATTCCTTTTATCCAATCCCCAATCTGCTTTTTAGTATCAATAAAAGATATAGGATACCTCTCTATTAAGTAAGCAATATCTTCTTCGTTTAAGAATCCTTTATTATAATCGCTAATAACTACTGCGTCATAATCAGGTAAATACGTTTCTTGAGTTACTCTTTTACAAGTATCGTTTTTATCAACTCTTAAAAGCATTTGATTAGTTTTTCTATCTACATATCTAGTTTTAATTATATCTTCATGGTTAGTTATAAGAGTAAGGTTAATAGAACCTTTAGCTAAACTCTGTAGATTATCAAATACGTTAGCTGCCATACCTCTATTAGTCTTAGTCTCTACTGGATTAAAAACCGGTACAGGAGCTTCAGGACATATTCTAGAACATTCTCCGTAAATAAATTCGTCTTTACAACTATCTCCTATTACTAATACATTCATTACTTATCTCCTATTCTTATTCTATAACTATCTTCATCAAAATGTTCTGTTGATACTTCAAATATCTCTGAGTTATCTTCTATTGCTATTAATTGATGAGGTTCTCCTCTATCAATAGTAATACATTGACCTTTAGTTATAGCAGTTTGTTTTTCTTCTCCTTTTTCAGTATCGATCCAAATATATTGAAAACTACCATTAGCTACATACCAACTTTCTTTTTTAAGTATATGGTAATGTAATGAAAATTTATTACCTGCTTTAAAAAATCTTAGTATTTTACCGCAGTACTCTTCATCATTATGTATCCATACTTCTTCTCCCCAAGCTTTAGGAACTATTTTAGGCTGTACAATCATAATTCTTCTATACGTTTAGCTTTATCATCTATAATTAAATCTACTTGAGGTTTAATAGCTGCTCCATATACAGTAGTAAATCCTACTACTAAGTCATCAAACTTACAACCCCAACTTTCTAACTGGTTTTTAGTAAATTGATATAATGGTCTTTCGCTAAATCCACCTCTTGCAGTCCAATAAGTTATATGCCATCCTTCATCTTTAAGTTTATTTACTTTAGCTATATTTTTTTTATTAGGAATAGCTTTTTCATAAATTCTTTTATCTTCGTAAAAGCATATAGTCTCATCTATATCTACTAAAGCTCTTTTTTGCCTATCAGGATATATTTTACTCTCTTGCATTCTCTAAAATATTAGTAGTTGAATAGCCATTTATTCTATTAAAATATACGATTTTTTTTGCAGAATGGCCACCAACAATATCTTTATTTTTCCAATCACTTCCTACTACTAAGTAATCAGGTTTCTCTTTTTCAACTAACCATTCTAAATGCTCTCTACTATCAAAGACATAAACTTTATCTACAGCTCTTAAACTTTCTAAAGCATAAACTCTATCTTCTAATTTATTATAAGGTCTATCAGGACCTTTATCCTTACCTACTTTTTCATCTGAGTCTATTCCTACTATAAGTTCATCTCCTAACGATTTAGCGTAGTTAAATAATTCGTAATGACCTCTATGAAGTATATCAAAGCACCCATTAACCCAAACTTTTTTCATACTTATATAGTTCTAAACCTTCTACGATCATTCCAAACAATTCTTTTTCCTCTTCCCATATACTTTTTATCTTTAATTCTATCGTTGAAATCGTTGCGAATACTATTTAACTGAGTATTGCCATTATCCTGCCTAATGTTCATTATTTTGTATAAATAAATTTTTTAACTTTTAACCATCTTACTTTATCGTGACCAGGCATATTATACTCTTCTACCTTGCCTTTAACATTATTAATACCTACATTCTTACTTTCTCCTAAAGACATATATAATTTAGTATTATTAATAAAATCTTCATCGTTATCATCTGGTTTACTATCTTCATGGTAAAGAGCATAAAATAGACCATCATGATTTCTTTTCCAATTATAACCTAAATACCTTAATCTATCTCTAGTAGCATCATCTTCTTTACCCCAGCCTTTAAAGAATGGATTAAGAGGATTAGTCTTATCAAAGAGTTCTCTAGTCATAACAAATACTCCTCCAGAATGATCTCCTACTGATAGATGAAAGCTTCTATAACCAGCAGGAATATCTTCTACAGTTCTTTGGTTGTTATCTTTATCTAAAAAGATTACTTTACCAACAGGATAAAAAGGTACATCACCTTCAGTAAAGTAACTTACATTTTCAGCAGGATAATAATCTACATCATGAAATACTAAAATACTACCTTTAGCTTTTCTTACCGCTAAATTATAAAGACTATTTTTTTGAAACTTCTCATTATTATCTTGCTCAGATATAATAATTTCATAATCTTCATCTTTAAAGATTTCTTCTAATCTTGGTAATAGCATTTCTAAATGCTTTTCTCTATTTCTATATGTAATTATAATACTGTATTTCATTTTATTCTATCGTATTGATGAACTATAGCATAATTTTTTATCCTATCATAATCGAAGTCAGGAACTTTTCCATCTACTATTACCTGTAAATGAATAGCATAGCCATGCTTCAAAGTAGTTAGTTTAGTTTTATCTTTATAATGAGTTCTAACTAGATAGTTATATGAAGTCTGATCAGCAACTTTTACCTTACCTACTGAAAGAAGATATATGTCTCTGCTTATATCTCTAACTAATTTAGCAGGTCCTCCAAAAACTCCTACGTTTAGTACTTCATCGTCTCTAAATTCATAAGCAGATAATCCTATGTTATACCTTAAATGATTAAAGTTCCATTCTTCTTCTCCGTACTTAATAACTTCTCCAGTAGCTAAAAGTTTATCATCAGGTATATCTTTAAATGGATCTCTTTGAAATTTTACATCAGATACATCAGTTACTAATACTTTTTCAATATTACTATTTTCAGCAAGATATCTATCGATATACATAAATCTAGTATTATGAATAAGATCATAAGTGGTAGTAATATTAGCTTTACCTGTATGATGTTCGAACCAAGTCTTCTTATTACCCCAGAAATCGAAAGTAGGATATATTATTTCAATATTATTATCTTCTAAATATTTAGCTAGTTCTTTATTGTCTTGAGCATTAAATAAAATTATTACTCTCTTCTGACCAAAGTCTGAAGTCTCTACCCAAGTCTTAATTTTATCAACTGAGTAGTTTCCGCTTATTGCACCTATTAGTAAATTATTTTTCATTAGTATTAATAAAAATTATATCTTGTTGATGAGGCCAAGCATTTTTATTATGCTCTTCTATAATATCTTTTCGTTCGAATCCTATATCTTCCATATACTGAAAAACTTCATTAGCTCCAGGAGCATCTTGATTGTAAGGCATTCCTAAATTAATTTCAAGTAATACTCCTTTTGCTTTACTTACTAAGTTAGGACCTCCTTTCATAATATCAAGTTCTGATCCTTGAGTATCTATTTTAATTAAATCAAATTCTTCTTCTGAAAATAATTCATCTAAAGTAAAAGCATTATACTTTACTTCTTCAACTTGATTTTCGTTAAAGTAGTTAGTCATTTCTCTATAAATTGAATTTCCAGTAGCCTGTAAAGGAGGAGTTTTTCTTTTATAGTATTTATATTCATTTTTGTCTTTAGAAAGTAAACAAATTTTATAATTAGTATGTAATTCTTTAATATGCTCTTCGCAATCAGGATTAGCTTCTATAGAAAAAATATACGATTCAGGCCATGTATTTTTTGCCTGAGTATAGAACTGACCTATATTTGCTCCTACATCTAGAATTCTATTAGGAGTAAAATACTTTTCTATTAAACTAAGTTTCATCATAAAGTATCGTAGTAGTTATTTTGTTTTTCCTGTCTTTCTATAGTTTTAGGATGAGATAAAGCAAAATTAGGAGATGCAGGTAATGCTGCATAAGTTTTATAACCGTCTAATTTTTCATGTACTTTATTTATCCATTGAATATCTTTTTTATTTTTCCATATTCTCCATTGGTAATCAGGCCAGTTAATCCAGCCATTTTCTTCATTAACTCTCCAACCCCATTTATTAATATGCTCATTAGTTAATCCCTCTACTGTATTAATTCTAGGAACTAAATAAACTTCATTATCAGGATTAGATTCAAATAAAGTTGGAAGATATTCTAATAACTCTTTAGAAGGTAATTCATCAGCATCTATTTGAAATATATAATCTCCGTTACATCGATCTTTAAGAGTATTTTTCCAATGAGCAAAATGGTTATTAAATACTCCATTGTACCACATAAAGTCTAAATTAACGCTTTTAGCTCTTAAAAAAGTTTCTACTTCTTTATCTCCATTAACTGAGTCATAAAGAACTATTATTTCATCTTCGTTTCTCTTATGCTCTAAAAGAAATGAAATAAGTTTTTGTATCTCTACAAATTCATTACAGACTGTAATCGCATAACTAATTTTCATTATTAATAGGTACTTTAAAAAAGCCTATATATTCTAATGCATCCATAAATCCTTTATCAGAAGGATACTCTTTCATATTAGGCATATCCATTTTAATTGTTTGTCCTTCAGGATACTTACCTGAGTTTATTTCTTCTTCAGTTAACTCTACTGCTAAAGCTGCAGACCATCTCCAATCGTCTACTGAAGTACCGTTCGCAAATACCATACCACCACCAGGTACAGTTATAGTAGCAGGAAACCAAACTAAACCATTTTTATCTACATGTTTAAGATCTTTATAAAGTTCAGGAGATGTCTCAATAGTATCTTTAACTATTTGAGAATCTTCAGTCATTAAACCTGAAGTAGTAAAACCGCTACCAAAGCACATATAAGTTTCTACTCCGTCTATTACGTTTTTATAACAAGCGTTACTACCGAAAGGTCCTTCTATTAAGCTATCTTTATCCATTTTTAACTAATTTAGGCATTTTCAATTTAGGAAGTTCTAATTTAACTTGCTTAGGAGCTTCTTTAATATACTGAGTAAGTATTTCGTCTAACCTACTTTGCATAGCTTCAAAGCTAAACTTCTCTCTATTAATATTTTTAAGTCTTTTACCTTTAATATGATAATCTTTATACTTTTTATATACCTGTTTATAGCCGTTATTAGTTTGACTATCATCAGGAAAGAACCAAGACGATTCAGGAATTAATATATCCTTGATTACTGAGCTGCTATCTAACTTTGCTAACTTACCTCCTAATAACAAAGCTAGTTCAGGAGTAAGAAAATCTAACTGACCTGACCAACCTGATGCTATAATAGGCTTACCGGTTAAACTAAACTCTAATAAAGGTCTTCCGAATCCTTCTCCTTTAGTATGACTTACCATAGCTTTAACTTTTGGATGATTATAAAGTTCATTCATCTCTGCATCAGTTAAATCACCATGAAGTAGATAAATATTAGGAAGATTAGAACCTTTAACTGACTTTCTAATTACCTCTATTTTATCTAATATTTTATTTCTATCTATAGTAGACGTTCCTACTTCTTGAGTTTTAAGTATTAAAGCAGGCTTTGATCCTCTTTTATTTTTAAATACTTCTAAAAATGATTTTATAGTATAGCCAATATTTTTTCTATCATGACCTAACTTACCTTGCATCCAATGACCTACAGATAAAAAGCAAAACGATTCGGCTATTTGATCTAATTGTACGTTAAGCTCACAGTTCATTTTAGATTTAGTAGGAAAATATTTTGTTAAATCAGCTCCTTCAAATAAAACTTCTACAGGTTTATTAAGTTTTAAGTCAGCTAATACTTTATTACTCTTTTGATCTACTTTTTCAAACTTAGATTCACTAAAGACTCTTTTACTATGTTCTGATGAAGTAATAATTAAATTCATTCGATTACAGCCTTCTATCCAACTACCATGACATAGAGTAGTTTCCATACCAGCAGTAACTCCTATATTATATACTCCTACAGGAGCAAATTCATTAGGAACAGTAATCTGCATCCATATATCAGGTTTAGTATTTACTTTATCTATAATAAGATTAGATAATTCAGTCTCGTTATGATCAGCTAAATAACCTGATCTAGTATTACCCCATCTTTGAGATAATAATCTAACTTCATATCTATTTAAATTTATAACTGCTTTTACAAAGTCTCTCGATCGAGCTCCATAACCGCTATAAGTATCAATAGGACAACTTATTACTAACGTCTGTTTAATCATAACTATAATTTAATAATTCATGTTCAACTCCTCTAGGTTTTATTTTTTCTATTTTATGAATATCAAAATTATTTCTTGGAGTAAAGTTTTTAAAAGTCTTCTCTAAAGTTTTAACTATATTATTAGTCATACCTTTAGCAGTCATTTGAGCTTCTTCAGACATCGCCCACTCTCTACCTTTTAAGCCTCTTCTATTTCTCTCTTCTTTTGGTAGTTCATATACTTTCATCATAGCATCAGCTAAATCTTCAGGAGCTAATTTATCATCAAATATATAAGGAGTAGTAACTGAACCTTGTAAAGCTATATTAGAAGGAAAGACTGGTATTGCCCATTCACCGCATTTCTCAAAAGTTCTTCTATGATTAGAAGGAAGTTTAGGATTAGGAGTAAACCACTCTCCATTTTCATCTTCAAATCTCATTTGATCTTGCATTCCACCTGTAACATTAGCTATAATCATAGTACCAGCCATCATAGATTCAGTTAATGATAAGCCCCATCCTTCATTAGAAGAAGGTAGAACAGTTGCATCAGCTATATTATATAATGAATTTAGTTGATCTGGTGTTAGTTTACCTTGAGAAAAATATATGTTACTATTACCTCCTACTGCTTCTTTTACTTTATGTAAATCAGTTCCATTTTTATCTACAGCTCTAGTATGCATAATTAAAGCACATTTATCAGCTACTTCTTTAGGAAGTCTATCACAGAATATTCTAAAAGCAAATATAAGATCATGAGGATGTTTTCTTAATATATTTCTAGAGTTAAAGAAAAATACAAAATCTATCTCTTTACCATTAAATAAAGTATCTTTAAAATCTATAAAGTCTTTAGTAAACATTTTTTTATGTAAAGGTTTAAATATAGTTTCATCTATTCCATGAGGAACAAATTCTATAACTTTATCTTTTGCTTTAGGACCTAAAACTAATTCATTAATTAATCTAGTCTGTTTAGATATACCCATCAAACAATCTACTGATTCATAATAAGGTTCATTATATAAAGGTATAGGATAGTTATCCCATATATTTAACCATACTATAGGAACTTTACTCCTTATTTCTCTTTCTATTTCAAATAACCAAACCCAATATCTTGGATCAGTAAATATAAAAATAGCATCAGGCTTTTCTTGCTTAAGTAGTAATCTTACTATACCTGCATCTCCATATCCGTTATACGGTAAAACTTTTACATCTGCATCATCTATGCCTACTCTTTTGTTGATATCTTCACTTAAATCAGCTGCTTCTATTTTAAAGTTTCCTGGTCTAATAGCAGCTCCTAACTGATACCAATTATAAACATGAGCTGAGTTCATTACAAACTCTCTTGCCATAGTACCAACACCAGAATGAACTCTTATATCATCACAAAGTAGTAAAATCTTTTTCCTATCTTTCTTAGGAATATAACCTTCTATTTTATTCATATAACTTTCTTTTCTTTAATTTTAATTGAACAGTATCTTGAATCATTTTCTTAAACTCCTTATTAGTAAGATATAAAAAAATTGCACGAGATGCAAGTTTTTGAAAAGAAAATTTATCTTTTATACATTGGAATTTAAACTCTTGGAATAAATCGTCATCGATACGGACTGTCGTTAGTCTTTTCTCTGTACTCTTCATAACTTATATAATTATATATTTATATATAAATAGGTCTCATTTAAGAAAACGAGGAACATTCCATACATTTTCCAAAAGGATTTCCACATTTATATTCTTTTTCAATAAAGTTACCTTCATCATCAAATACATCATCAATATATGTATTCATTAACTCTAAAACTTGTTTAGTTTTTCTAGGACCTGCATTAGGTTTAAACTCTTGGACTCTTCTTTGCATAGAAGCATATTCAGCTTCTGCTGGTACTCTTCTTTTTACTATAAAAAACTCTACATTAATTTTTTCTTTAGGTATATTAAATTGCTTTGAAAAGAACTCTTTATATAATACTACTTGAGCAGTTAAGTTAGGATTCTTTTTTTGCTTATCTCTCCATCCTGCAGTAGAAGTTTTAATATCCATTATAGTCCATTCATCTAGATTAGGATGATAAAATACTAAATCAACTAATCCTTTGAATGCTATACCAGGTTTTATTTCTTGATATAATAAAGTTTCTACTCCTGCCAGCATCATAGTCTTTGTACTAAAGTAACCAGCTCTTTTCTTTTTAAGAAACTCTAATATATGTTTACCGTCTAACCAAAATTGAGTCATTTCATCAGCATTAGAGAAATGATCTTGCCCAGTCATAGCTCTTCCTGCTTTATATGCTTTAGACATATTATGATAAAGAAGTTTATTTACATCCATATCATTAGATGCTTTAACTGAGTCGTGATACATAACAGTTAACCATTCTTGTATAGTTTCATGCATTGCAGTACCAAAACAAGTATATATAGACTGAGTAAAAGGAACTACTTTTTGTCTATACTGTAAGTCCCATAGCTTAGGGCATTTACTATAAGTGCTTATAGCACTATAAGAAACATGCTTATATTTAGAAGGTCTTTGTTTAATTTTAGATTCCCAAACCTTCTTTACAGGGCCTTTTAGTTTTTTAGGCATATTATTTATTCTTCCACTTATCTCTAAATACTAACTGAGCTATAATTCCGTAGTTAGTAATGTCTTGGAAAGTATCGATTAGAGTTTCGTTTTGTGCTTTTCTACCAGTAAGTATCATATTTTTCCATCTGTTAATTTTATCAGATAGTCTATACCATAATCCTGTCATAGCAAACTCTTTCTCTTCTTCGTTTACTAATTGAGTTCCAGCTGATACATTTCCCATGCCGTAGTCAAGATGCTTTTTAGCAAATAATTCGAATTGCTCATCCATTATCTCTTTATAAGCGTTGTAAATAGTAGGGTACTCTTTCTTTAAAACTTCTATAGTTTTTTTACTCATAACTTTATTAATTTAAAACTTTTACTAGTCGTTAAGAATTTTACCAGGATTATCTTCCGGAAAATACTTATCTAATATTTCAAGTTGCTCTTCAGCTTTTGCTAATTGATCTAGAGCTTCAAAAGCATTCTTAAAATAATCAGCAGTAGAGTGATCACCGATACCAACTGCTTTATCAGTTAATAATTCGAATGAAGTTAATGCTTTTTCTTTTTCAGCTTTAGCATGCGCTTTTAGAGCTTTTATAACTTTAAACTGTGCCATAATACTTTTATTATAAATATAAGAAATTTATTGCAGATTACCAACGAAAATTAAATTTAAATTCATTATAAATAACGAATAGTTAAGTCATCTTTTTCGACCCAACCTTCAGAACCATCATCAAATTTAACTCTATTCCTACTAGGAGCTTTTTGTAATATTCTAGTAACTACTCTTTGTTCAGGAGGTTTTACTCCTCTTGCTTCATCAGGTAATTTTTCTTCTTTATCTGATTCGTATGCTACTTCTAAGTCTTGCTGCTTTTGTTCTTCTTCAGCCATCCTAGCATAATAATCAACTTCAGTATCTTCAGTCCATAAAGGTCTATTAGAATCAGATTCTTGTTCACCATATAAGTTTTTTCTATTAGCTACATCGAATGCAAAATTAGCAGCAACTACCATTGAAATAGCTAAAGGATCAAATACAAAAATAATTACTAATAATAATATATTAATAATTTTATCCATAGAAGTACCAGTTAGGCCTGATAGATACTGTAGCGGACCAAGTTCTCCGACGGTCTCTGTATTGTTTTCTAAACTTAGTATCTCTAACTTATACTTCTGTAAACTATCAGCAGCAACAGTTCTTAACAGATTTACTGCTTTCCTATTATCTTCTTCAACGTTAATACGATTCTGTGCCAAGCGTAACTCAGACGTGGATATGGTGTTTCGAACGCCTCCAACCACACTGGTGTCCTTGACCTGTATGGATCTTGACTTGGCAGTAGAAAGAGTACTAATATTGTCCAATATTTGTTCAAGTTCTTTGTCATATCTTGCAATGTCTTCTTCATAAAATTTTGCTTTATTTTCTAAAAATTCTATTTTATTTTCGTTTACTAAAACTTTTTGGTAAGTTTCTTGATAAGCTGCAGATAAAAATCCATAAATACCCATAGAAGTAATTATGACTAAAATTATAGTAGCTACAGTAAGATAAACTCTTAAAATTTTATTTATAGTATCCCAGTATTGATAAAGTAATGAAGCTACTACTAATTTAGCTGCTTCTAAAGATCCAGCCATTATTATTACTTCAGTAGTTGCTCCTGCAAATAATTTACTTAAACCAAAAACTGAATAAAATGCTGCAGATGCAGAAACTGAAAGAGCAGAGATTGCTATTATTCCAGGAAAAAAATTACGTTTAATAAATTTTATCATACGTCTAAATGCTTATTATTATAAATAAGTAGAGAAAAAAAACTTATTGAACTAGTAGTAATAAAATTGCAACAGCTCCTACACCAGAGCCTATTTTATATAATCTTGCTTGTCTTTTTTGTTTTCTGAGAGCTTTTTCTAGATCTTCAGAAAGTTTTTGAGAGGTATCGTATTTTTTATTAAGATTAGCTATTACTGATTCATAATTACCTATCTGAGATTCTAAATTAACAATCAAAGAAGATTGAGTATTAATTTTAAATTCATTCTGACTAAGTAAATCTTCTAACGATTTAACTTCTAGAGTTAAACCATCATACTTAATAAGATCTTGTACAACTAACTTAGCTACTGGCTTAGTTAATTGAATCAGGCTGTCGTTGGTATCGTTCTGAGAAAAACCTTTCCAGCTCGTCATTACCAAAATTATTAACAGCATCAAGTTGAGCTTGAGTTTGTTTTTTAACAACATTAATTCTAACTTTTAACTTATTTATTTCACTATCATAAGTATCTATTCTACTATATAATGAATCTGCTTCTAATCTTAAAGCACTATTTTGACTCTGAATTGAGTCAATCTTCTTTTCTAATAGCTCTATCTTTAGTTCATATGCTCTGATATCAACATCTATATCATCACCACCAAAAAAGAAATAATAAAGTAACCCTCCTAATAAAAGAAAAGCCACATATTTGCCTATACTATTCCACCAAAAGGCGTAGTTTTTTACCATAATATTAATATAAGAAAAAAAAATTAAATATCCAACTTTCTACTTTATTATTGCAGTATCGTAGTCTATGTATTTTACTCTTACTTTATCACCAGAGAGTATCGCGTCTGCTATCCTTGGGTAAACTCTTTTGTAAGCCTCCGTTGACGCTCCTATAAATCCCTCTTTGCTTACGTTCTGTTGTGAAGTGTCTCCTAATAAAAGACACCCAGCAGTGTGTTCGTCGGTGTTTCCAGTATGCCATAAAATCCATCTAAAGTTAGGTACATTCTGTACGTGAATCATTCCTTTATGAAACTTACCAAATTTTTTGGCATATCTTTGATGAAAACCTCCTTCTGTTCTTAATTTTAATTCATATATTCCAGCTGGTATACGAGTTTCTTTCATTACTTTAGTATCTCTTGCTTCATCTTCTAAAGTAAAGCATAAGAATTTTCTACCATTAGTAACGTCGAAAAGTAATCCAAGTGAGGAATCGTTCTGTGAACTAAATCTTAAAACTTCTAATTTCATATTCTATATTTTTATTTTACCAATCATCATCGTTTGATGCTGGTGCTGATTTATACTCAATCGCATCGCCACAATTATCACAGAAATTAGGTCCTGTGGAAGGTCCTGCTGGTTCAGTCCAACCAGGTACTCCGTCATCATCATTTGCATTAAACCAGAAATCTATAATTCTAGAATAAGATCCTAAAAAGGCTCCTAAAACTAATAACAAAATTTCTTTCCATTCTTGATTTATATCTGGTGTTTGGCTATGTCCTAATATAGCTGCACCGATACCAACCATTATTAAAAAGAAAGTTCCTAATACAACAGTCGTAATAATAAACCTATTCCTTTGAGCGGCTTTTTGTTTACGATGTAATGATTCCATAGCGTGATCGTTTTGCGTTTTATTCTCTACATTTTCCATAACTATTATATGTTAATAATTAATCCAATAAATATCCATAAGGTGTAGCATTAATATCTAAACCTATAGGAAAGTTTTCTAATCTCATTGAAACGGTCATTGTTCTTTGAATATAAGGATTATAAAATTCTCCTTCAGCAGTTAAATTAATTAACGTACCATTTACATCAGATACAATTACTTCATTCCAAACAATATATTCTTGATCACCTGGTATTTCTACTCCAGCATACTTATTATCTGGATTTTCCCAAGTATAAGTACCTACATCTAATAATTCACCATTATCATCTGCATCTGAATCTAAACAATATAATGAAAAGTGTTGTTTATCTAATCTTGGTTCACCATCATCTATTTGCAGATAAAGAATAAAAATTTTCTTTAAAGTACTACCATTGTTATATTGTACATATTTTTCACCACCAAATGTTTCTACTTTAGCATATCTTTCATAAGGATCAAATGATTGACCATCTAAACTAATTTCAAATAATGGTACAAGTGCTTCTTCTTCTTTTTCACAACTAGTAAAAATAAAGAAACATAAGAGTATTAATAATAATTTTTTCATTTTAAAATTGGCTTGCTTGTTTAGCGTCATTAATAGTTTCTTGTAACTCTTCTAAATCTACAGGGCATTCTAAATCTAACCCAGCTTTAAAGTCGTCTTCTTTAGTTCCATCTAAAAAAACGATCAGAGTAGGTGCCATTCGAACTCTATATTTCTTTTTGGCAGCCGGTGCTTTAGCTATATCTACTCTATAATATTTAGCTCCTTCTATCTTTTCCCAATCAGGAAAAGCATTTACTTCATTAAACTTAGCCCAAAACTCAACAACTACTACGTTTACTTCGTCGTCGCCAAAGGCTGATTTTTGATTAATTTTATCTTCAAAATTACTATCGTCTATCCATTCTTGTGAGAAACTCATCAAAGGGAGGAAGAGCAATAGAACTAAAAAAAATCTTTTCATATTAATTTTTTTTCTGTAACTCATAGAGACGTTCGTCGATTTTCTCTAGTTCTTCTAAAATCTTATCTACGTCATCCTGAGTATCCATTATTGTTTGTCGAATTAATTCATCTTTTAAATCATATTCGACTCTGTCTATCACTGGTGCAGGTAATTCTTTTGCTTCCTGTATATCACCTTGCAAAGCAAACCACATACCTACTAATGAGGCTATACCTACAGCCATCATTCCTATTGTCTTAAGGTCTAGAGTTACTTTAGTATCTTCACCTAT
>MDSZ01048170.1_pt1 | contig 21021 bp, 20 predicted proteins | sample 811201 | NCBI WGS metagenome assembly MDSZ01 (sample SAMN05326647, study PRJNA326480) | marine metagenome | isolation source: seawater | place: Indian Ocean: North | collected 2010 | reverse complement strand
CTTTCTTCGCCAAATCTGTTAATTAATTTTGAAATCAAAACATCATAATCTGAGAATTGATAATACTTCTTAAGTGGTAACTCGCTAGGATCTTGATCTTTAAAATCACGATAAACTGCTTGAAAAAAAGTATTTTTTTCTAAGCCAACTCTCCTAGCATGTATATATGAAGATTTTGCCCTGGAGAGCCGATTCCTTGTAGTTACTACAAAATATGGTTGCTCCAAAAAACTTGCCACCCTATCTGAAAACAATGGATGCCCTAAATAACTCGGCGAAATATCACATAAAATGCCTTTATTATCAGTAAAGTTTATTAAATAATCTTCTATGGATTGTTTATTTTGGAGTTTGGTGACACTAGCCCTTCTACCTTTGAGCATATGTTTACTATTTTCGAGTGCATATGAAAAAAAATGAACTTCTTTATTCTTTGCAACACTTAGTTTTGGTGATTTAGCTAATATTTCATATAGAAAAGTAGTTCCAGATTTTATAACGCCAGGACAAATTAATACCGGTTCCTTATATTTCATACTTTCTCATCTTTTTTTAGTCTGATACTCGAGATTATTATTATAGGTAATAATAAAGTTAAAGCATATAATGGTGAGGCTAATGAATGCTGAAAAAGGCTTGCAAACAAAAAAGCCCACCAAGTAGCAATAAAAGCATTTGGATTAAGACCCCCATTGATTATAGGTTGATATTTCTTTTTAATTAAATGCCTTAATCTCCATAATATTATAAATACAAAAAATAATCCTATTATACCTTCTTCTGCTAAAACATGTAAGAACGCATTATGTGCAGAGTTACCGTTAAAATTTGAGTCACCATGGGTATGTATACAAATAATATCCTCAGGGGACTCACAAGTTGCTTCATCATCAAAACGACCTTCACCCACTCCAAATATTGGGGATTGATAAAACAAGTGTAAAGCCTTTCCATAAACAACAGCTCTTCCAATAATGTTAGCATCATCCGTTTCTATATCTGATTTTCTAGAATCAAGTGCTTTACTAATTTCCTCTGGATTCTCTAAACCATATTTGATCCCTTCAAAAATAGACTTAAATGCAGTTAAATCATAAATTCGATTACCAAATTTAAATTGACCTAAATTAATTAGTGAACCTATAAGGGCTATTATAGATACAAATAAAACTAACTTTCTTTTGAATCCAACTTTGTTCCAATAGGTTATTCCTAAAATCAAAATACCTGCAATTAACGATGTTCTTGAAGAAGAATAATATAAACATACAATTGAAAGTAAAATCACTATCCACTTAATTGAGGCCCACAAAAAATTACTTCTTTCCAAAAACGTTCCATAAAGTAATCCAGTCAGAGCTGTTAATCCTAACTGATGATGAGAAGCATCAATTAAAGTTTTTCCACTTAATATATGCAAAAGAAAAATTGGAACCCAAACAAGATAAAATATGAGCGATAACTGAACAAAATTTCTGATTGTTATGATGGAGGGTCGTATAGAGGATAATGACAAAATGACTAATATTAATATAAAAAATCGACCTTCATTATTTAAAAAATCTATATCAAATATTGGAATATTATCATTAACAATAAAATAATATGCAACTCTATAAACTGCGTAAGCTAATAATATCAAAAAAAGAGAAGGAACTTTCCACCTAATTATTATTGGAAACACTCCCGAGCAAAAAGCAAAAAATAAGAAAGATATTGAAACGAAATTATTGATTCCTGTAGACAGTAATCCAATATAAAAAAATGAAAACGAGACGATTGCCAAGTTCTCAAGAGTTTTTTCCCTAATTGAAATTGATAGCGAACTAATTAGTATTGCCCCTATCAATGGAGTCGAAAATTTCTTTCTCTCTTAATCGCCAAACAGAAATATCATTACCAAGAGTTTTTTCAAGTTGCATACGTTTTCGAATTGCCCAATCTAATAATTCATCACTAACTTTTATTATTTCATTACTTTTAATACTATTATCTACTTTAAAAACAATATTCCTTAATTTGCTCCTTTTTAGCCTTCCATAAATTTTATCCTGACCAAGTTTTAAGAAAACTTTTTTGAGCAATTTAACAATTAATGGTGCAAGCCAAAATTTAGGTATAATCTTAGAATTTATTTTTTTATGAGTATCAAAATTAATTAGAAAATTATCAGATATACCCAAAAATAAACATAAGTTCTTTGAGAATTTAATGGGGTCAGCACTCAAATTTTCTTGGAACTCGATTAGTATATTTTCTCTTGGAAACAAATCTAAAGCATTTGATAAATGATTTGAATAATCACAACGATCCTTAGCATAAGAATAGGTTTTTAAATAATTATCAAATTCACAATCAACATTCGCAACCGCAGAAACATAATTATACTCGGATATTAACCAATCAATTGGATGCCTCAGAAAAATAATAATTTTCGCATCTTTTGCATATTTTTTAATATTTCTCATATAATCTTTAGAGAAGATATAATCGTGATTAATCTCAATGGGTTTTGAAGCCTTGTTGGATAAATCAAGGTCACTTAGAAACCATTCTACCCCTTTTGAAAAGTTAGCAGAAAAAAGCCTTATGTCCTTCGCGTCAGATACTGCAAGCTCTGGTGAAGCCTCGCAGAACCTATGAAACCATGTGGAGGCTGACTTGGGCCACCCAACATAAACAGCGTGTATTTTATTATTCAGACTCTTATCCTCTAATTAATTTAAAATACAAAAATTTCATTAATTTAGCTAAAGATATAGGAAAAAAAGAAATCAGTAATAATAAAAATTTCTTTGGGGATTTCATTTCTGCAAAGTTTTTTTGCCATTCAATTAAGTTAAAAGCTCCATCTGCGCGCTTAGACAAAAGCCATAAAACATCTGTCGGTCTAAACAATTTTTTGGAACTATTTAAAATCACCCCCCATTCTTTGTTATTAAGGTTTGATTTAAAATAATTAATTGCATCATAATATCCAAAGTGCACGGATAAGGCTTCAGAAACCCATGTAGCTGAGCTCCCACTTTCTGCTCTATTTCGAATATTAATTTGATCAATAAATGAAATTTTTGGTTTGTTCTGAGAAAAAATTAATTTTCCAAGAACACTCAAATGATGAAAATATGTGCCAACAGGCGCATTAGGTGAATATTTACTCCAACTTTTTTTTGAGAATACAATTGCTCCTATAAAACCAAATTTATAAAACTCTCTTAAAATATTTAATCGATTAATCTCTCCGTTGAAATTAATTAATGGTTTACTAAGGTCTCTAGTATAATCATTTGAACAATACACATAATTCATTAGAAAAATTTCTGGTAAATCAAACGCTGAACGGTTAAAAAAATTTTCGATAGCCGAGGGCATAACATGATCATCCTCGCCAATAACCCATACGTAATGAGATAGAGCTTCATCAAAACATTTTTTTATGTTTTCATCTATGCCCAAGCATTCTTTGTTTGAAATATATCTAATATTTATTCCGTTATTGATGAACTTCTGAACAACAACTTCATTAACTTTTTCAGTAGAGTCATCACAAACCAAAAAACTTACATCGTAACCTTTAGATGCCTCTATTGCTTTCTCAAGGCAAAGAGATAACAACTCTGGACGCTCAAAAGCTGGTATCCCAATTGTTAATAAATTCAAAAGATCTTCCTAAATTATTTTGTCATATCCATAGCTTTTCATAATTTGGTCACTTTTTACCTTATTATAAAAACCAACTAAATCAGAGTTTTCAATAAATGCGTATCGTCTAGATGCTTTAAAACTCGCATAATCAAAATTTTTTATCTTTAAACCAAGAAATTCAGATATTTCAGATAATTTGTCACTTGGATATTGCAGAATATCCTCATATCTACAGTTGTAGACTTCAGCTTCAGTTAAAGATGATAGCCAATTATCTTCTGCTTCCACATACTCTTTCCATAAAGAATATGCTCCATCAATTTTTAAACATCTCATCGAAATGGGTCTTTTAGCTTTATTTTCATTGAGAAAATAATTTTCCCTGTTACTCAGACTAGCAGCAACATCAATGCCATTACGAACTACACGAATAATTTTTACTCTTTTGAATACCTTAAGCCAGATTGGCGCAGTTATGCTCATTCTCGGATCTTTCCATCCCCAACTATTATCAATTCTTGGAGATCTATATAATCCTTTTGGCCCCCAGAACTCCAAACCGCTCAGTGATCTCATACTTTCAAGAGAACTTTCTGCTTCAATCTGACATAAATCTGGGCGCTCAAGAAACCATCGAAAATTGCTCGGATTATCCCAATTGCAATTAGCAACTTTTAATAACCGATTATTTTCTTTTTGCATAAAGGTAGACTCATTATTTCTATCTTTCCTCCAACCCATATTGCATCCCATTTTATCCAATACAATTGATAGCATTGTTGTTCCAGATCGATGGGTACCAATAAGCCAAACAGGTATACTTTTTGTTATATCAGTCAATGTCCAAGTCTCTCCAAAATTAAAAACTACTTTAAATGATTACTGTCTTAACCAATCACCACAATCCCAACCAGTTAGAGTCTCTATTTTTTTTATTTCACTTAAATATATTTCTTTCAATATTTTAAATTCTTCAAAATTCATTTGTATTTCATATTTATTTTCGTGCACTCGTCTATTAATAACAGGTTTATCAGCCTTGATACCTAGAAAATTATAAATTAAAGACAACACCTTTTCCGGCTTAGTCAATAAATCATCATGTTTAATAATTAGTAAATTTTCTTCAGGGACTAATTCCTTAACTTTCTTTATTTGAGAAGAGTAATAGCCTCTGTCAATGTAACTAAATTTCCTGTCTTGATTATGAGGACTTTTTTTTAACCTCTCTGGTTCAGCAGCTATTGCATCAACAAAAGAAAGGTTTTCTTTGTTCCTATTTCGCATCATATTCCAGTGAGAATATGCACGAGTTATTGGGTTTCGAAGAACTATAATAAGTTTTATGTTTGGATTATATCGAACTAATCTTTCAATAGCTTTTTTCCAGTAAATATATATTGGAGTAGCCTCACCAATCAATTTCTGGGATTTAAAATTGGAAAAATTGGAATGATAAAATAGATAGTTTGGAAATAAAATAAAATATCTTCTGCGATCAAAAAAATGAATTTCTTTTTTATCTGACATACATATTTCATTATGTTCGCATAAATAAGAAAACAACGCTGTTGTTCCTGATTTCTGCACTCCAGCTATTATAAAATCAACCTTCCTTCCTTTAAATGAAAGTTTGAGCATGCTTAAGCATGCTTTAATAAGTCGATTAATATTTAAATCCATCTCAATTTTATACCTATTTTTCTCTCTGCTTGATAAAAAGCTAAAATATTAAAAGTAATTACACTTGCAGAACTAGCTATGGCAGCGCCGATTATTCCAAAAGGAGGTATCAAAAGCACCATTGAAACAATAAGAACTATCAAAGATATTAATGTCACTTTAGAATTTGCCCTTTCGTTTCCACTCATATTTAGGAGAAAACCAACAGATCCACAAAACGTATTAGTCAGTTGGCCAATGGCCAAAATCAACAATACCTTGCCTCCTCTTTCAAATTCTGCGCCGAAAAGAGACATTACAATTTCCGAAAATAGTATCAGGGGAAGAAAAACAGGTATTGAAAGTATAGTAATTATCATTGCAGAGCTGCGGGCAGTTTTTGCCATTTTATCTAACTTACCTTTTGTGTATAGCTCTGAAAAAATAGGAGCTACAACGTTATTTAACGTTGTAAGCAAAAAACTCACAAGCATTGACACCCTGGAAGCTACACCAAAAATACCAGTATCGTCGGGACTGACCCATATACCGAGAAATAAAATAGGGAACCATGGAATTACAGCACGATTTATTAATGCAACTGGATAAAGAAATTTACAACTTTCTAATAACGTCGTTGAATTGAACGCAAAATTTGATTTTTTAATCGAAAAAGTTATTCTTTTCCAACGTATCCAACCATAAAAACCTACAAAAATAGATGCAATTAAATAGGCCCAAGTCACACCAATTATTCCAGATAAACTTACTAATGGAAAAATAAATAATAAAACTAACAAAGGTACCAATACGCCTTGAAGTAAAATAGAGTCGGTAATTTTTTTTAAGCCTTTAAGACTCTGTCCCTCTAAAGTTAAGATTGACATTGGGAGAATAGTAAGGCTCATCCAACGAAGTGGTTGTGATAGATCCGGATTTTTAAAAATAATATCTGATATGAATGGCGCAAAAATTGTTAAAATTAATGTAACAGTCCCTGAAGCAACTAAACAAATTTTGATAGCTAAGATATGCACACCTAAAACATGATCCCACTCTTCATTGCCTGCATGAGCAGAAACAAATCGTAAAAGTGCATTATCTAGGCCAACACGTCCTATTACACTTCCAATGGTTGATATTGCAAGTGCTAGGAAAAATATACCAGTCCCTTCAGCACCCAATAATCGCGCGATGACAATATTAAGAAAAAAGGTCAAACCAGCCCCAAGGACCCTTAGAGAAAAGGCTAAAATCATTCCATTTACTATTATTTGAAAATACAAGTCTTCATTGTATGCAGATATTTTTTTTTCAAGAAATTTAAAAATTTTCATGATTAGATAATCTTTTCATCTATCATGTAATGAAAAAGTATTTAGGTTTTATATTTTTGAAAATGTAATATCTGTTAACTTTTTTATACATAGCAAAATCTTCAGGAATTGCTCAAAATCGGAGTATTCTCTAACAAATCTAAGATTACTTCTTCAACAGATACACTCCAAGGCTTGATTGATAAATTGAATGTTTTTTCTAATAGGCTGCAATCTAATGCTGAGTTTGCTGGACGCCTAGCAACGCTTGGAAACTGATCAGTAGAAATAGGACTCAAAGAACTCATTTTTAATGGAAATCCAAGAAGTCTTGCTTTATCGAATATAACCTTTGAAAACTCATGCCAGTTAGTTATTTCAGGCTGTGCCAAATGATATGTTCCCCATTGGCCAAGGTTTTTATTCCTAAGTGTTTCTAGGCAAACACGTGCCAACTCACTTGCTGAGGTTGGTTTCCCAAATTGATCAGCAATCACGCTCAAAGACTCATTCTGAGTCCCAAGACGAAGCATAGTTTTCAAAAAATTATTGCCGTGCATAGAAAAAACCCAACTAGTTCTGAAGATTAGGAACTTTTCGCATTCTTGTTGCAACACATATTCACCGGCTAGTTTACTTTTACCATAAATATTTATAGGCTCTGGATGGTTTTCCTCAGAATAAAGTCCTGATTTATTTCCTGAAAAAACGTAATCTGAGGAGAAATGAACAAGTGGTATATTTGCATCTTTACAACACTTAGCAAGAAATGAAACTGCAGTCTCATTAATTGCAAATGCAAGCTCTGACTCAGACTCTGCTTTATCAACAGATGTATATGCTGCAGTATTAATTAGACAATCAGGCTCATATTCTTCAATTGCTTTTTGAATACACCAAATATTTTGTATGTCCAACTCATCACGATTTAAACCTACTGAAACAAAACCAAGGTTATTGGAACATTTTAATAATTCTCTTCCGAGCTGACCATTTGCTCCTGTTACTAATATTTTCATATAACGCCATAACTTTTTCTGATTTCGTCCAGAGAGGGTAGGATTTCATCTTTAACTGATAAATGTGGTTTTGTTTCAGGCCAATCAATATTAACTTCACTATCATTCCATATTAAACCCCCTTCGTCATCTGGGCAGTATAATTCTGTACATTTATAATGAATATCAGCAAAATCTGAGATAACACAAAAACCATGCGCATATTCAGGTGGAACCCATAATTGATTATGGTTATCCCCACTTAGAACTACACTTACATATTTACCAAATGTTTCTGATTTGGGGTTTATATCCACAGCAACATCAAAAACTTCACCTTGAGAACAACTAACGAGTTTTCCTTGTGGAAATTTTTTTTGAAAGTGCAACCCCCTGAGCACTCCTTTGAAGGACCTTGAATGATTATCCTGAACAAACGGTAAATGAATTCCAATTTCTCGGTAACGCTCTAAGTGGAAGTTTTCTTTAAAAAATCCTCGATTATCTTCAAAAACTTTAGGTTGTAGTATTAAAACTCCAGGAAGGTTTGTATTAATTACATTCATCTCAAACAGTCTTTTAAAAAAAATAAATTTCTTACAAAAAGTTCTAAACTCAAAGAATTTTACCAATTGTAAACATTTAATAAATTGAAAAACTTACTAATAAAATTTCTTTTAATTAGACGATTTATTTTTATTTTACCTAATTAATTTTTTAAATTTAATTCTTATCGCGCACACTTTCACACCATGATCTATTATTTAAATACCATTCCACAGTTTTTCTGATCCCAGTTTCAAAAGTTTCAGAGGGTTCCCAGCCTAGTTCAAATTTAATTTTACTGATATCGATTGCATAACGTCTGTCATGACCAGGTCTGTCATTAACATATAAAATTAAATCACGGTAGTTATGTTTAGAAGGAGCCAAATCATTAAGAACATCACAAATAGTGTAAACTACATTAATATTTTTTTGTTCATTGTTACCACCAATATTGTAGGTTTCACCGACCTTACCTTCAGTAATAACCTTATATAAAGCGTGAGCATGATCATCAACGTATAACCAATCGCGAATCTGGTCACCTTTCCCGTATATAGGTAATTTTTTACCGTCAATGGCATTTAAAATTACTAGTGGTATTAATTTTTCTGGAAAATGATAAGGTCCATAATTATTTGAACAGTTGCTCAATAAAACTGGTAGACCATATGTTCTCATCCATGCTCTTACTAAATGGTCAGCACTGGCTTTACTTGCTGAATATGGACTACTGGGTGCATAAGAAGATCTTTCTGTGAAAAGTTTTGTGTGGGCAGTGATGTCTTCATCGGGGTGAGGCAAATCTCCATAAACTTCATCAGTGCTAACATGATGAAAACGAAAACTTTCCCGCTTGTTTTTTTCAAGTTTTTGAAAATAATTTTTGCTTACTTCAAGCAAGTTAAAAGTTCCAATAATATTAGTTTCTATAAAGGCAGACGGCTTATCAATCGAATTATCAACATGGCTTTCAGCAGCCATGTGCATTATTACATCTGGCTCATGAACTGAGTAAACTCTATCTAATTCCGAAATATTACAAATATCTACCCTTTCAAATTTATAGCGATTAGAGTTTTCAATTTCTTTAAGGTTTTCCAGATTTCCAGCATATGTAAGTTTATCTACATTGATAACACTATCTTCTGTATTGTTAATAATATATCGAATTACAGCAGAACCTATAAAACCCGCTCCACCAGTTATAAGTATTTTCTTGTTATGCATATAATTAATCATCTGTAAAAAAGTTAGGTATTTATTATTAAAATACAAAAAAGGTTTTTTTTAATATTTATAGATTAGTAAATTTCTGAAAGCCTTATCAGCATATTGAAGCATTTATAATTGATTAAGCAATGATGAAAAGAGGTTAAAATGTTATATTTAATTATACTAATTAATTTTGACTATACTCTTCCATAAGAGTCCTCAATTCTAACGATATCATCTTCTCCCAGATAATTTCCTATCTGAACTTCAACTAAAATGAGTTCTTCATCGCCAATATTTGTTAGACGATGTTTTGTTCCCAAAGGGATGAATTTATACTCTCCTGCATGAGTTTCAAATTCTTCATTATCTACTTGCACAATTGCAGTACCTTGAGTGATTACCCAGTGTTCTGACCGTTTATGATGGTATTGAAGACTTAATTTTTGACCTTGAGACACGGTAATGCGTTTAACCTGATAGCCATTTTCTTTTATCAATGTCTCATATGTACCCCAAGGTCGTTGAACTTTGGAAGGTGTATTAATTAACTCAAAATTATCAGTTTCTCTTATAGAATTAACAATTGATTTAACTTGTTGTGTTTTATCCCTATCAGCAATTAATAGTGCATCTGTACTGTCGATTATAATAAGATTATCAATACCAATTGTAGCTAAAGTCTTTTTAGTGTTACTTAAACACTCAGCATGTATTTTGGTAGTTTCAATAAAATATTGATCATCGTACCCAGCCGTACTATTGAAATTTTTGTCAGCATCATACATCTTGGCAACTGCATCCCAATCACCTAAATCCGTCCAATCAAAATCTGCAGGTATCATGACGATTTTATTTGCTTTTTCCATTACTGCATAGTCAATTGACGTGTTTGGAATATTTATAAAAAGATCATAATCAAAATTTGTAACTTCATTATTTACAATTTTATTGGAATAAACATTTTTAGTTTCCATCCAGACATCATTCGCATGAATGGAAAGATTAGAAGCCATTACCCCAGCTGAAAAACAAAACATACCTGAATTCCAATAAAATCTGCCGTCCATAAAATAATGCTCTGCATCATTGAGATCAGGCTTTTCTATGAAACTAATTATTTTATGAGGTTCTTTAGAATTTTCGTTAATCTCAAGATAACCATAGCCTGTTTCAGGTGACTTGGGACGGACACCAAACACTACTAAATTACCATTTACAGCCTGCTCAAAAGCCTGAAATACTGCTTTCTTAAAACCTACATTGTCATTTATTAGATGATCAGCAGCTAAAACTAAGCAGATTGCATCATCTCCATAAACTTCTTGAATATTTCTTACTGCCAATGCAATAGCAGCGGCAGTATTTCGCCCCTCTGGCTCCAAAAGATAAGAAACATTTGTATTTACAGGTGTCTCTTTAATTATTTTCTCTGTAAAAAAATAATGATCTTTATTCGTTACAACGATCACTTCATCCGATATCGCAGAGGCTCTCTCAAAAGTATGTTGAAAAAGTGTCTTTTCGGCAACCTTGATAAATGGCTTTGGATGCAATCTCCTGGAAATTGGCCAAAGTCTTGCTCCAACCCCACCAGAGAGAATTATAGGAATGATTTTATTCATCTTAAACCTTTGTATCAATTATAAATATTAACCAACTATATTTGGCACAAATAAATACCAAATTTGAATATTATGAAAAAATCACCAGTACTAATATGTTTTCTTGCCGTTTTTTTGTTTGACCTAAATAATCTAAAGACTTTTAAAATAAAATAATCTATCAATAACAAAAAAACCTAGTAACAATTTACTACTCATTCCCAAATAAATCGCGAGTAAAAATTTTATGCTTTACATCAACTAGTTCTTGACTCATTCGATTGGCCAATATCAAATCTGAGGTATCTATAAAGCTTTGAATATTATTTTCCACTCTTGAATTATAAAAATGCTCACTATCTAATAGTGGCTCATAAACAATAACCTTTATACCTTTAGCCTTAATTCGTTTCATTACGCCTTGTATAGCAGAATAACGAAAATTATCAGAACCTGACTTCATAATTAGCCTATAAATGCCGACAGTATTTGGATTAAGAGAAATAATTTTTTCAGCGATAAAATCTTTACGGGTTGTATTTGAATTTACAATTGCTTGAATTAGGGTTTGGGGAACGCGATCATAATTGGCGAGCAATTGTTTTGTATCTTTTGGCAGACAATAACCTCCATAACCAAAACTTGGATTATTATAATTTTTTCCAATCCGATCATCCAGGCATACACCCTCAATAATTGAACGGGTATTTAAACCCTCACTCATTGCAAAGCTATCCAGCTCATTAAAGAAAGAAACCCTCATAGCCAGATAAGTGTTTGCAAAGAGTTTAACAGCCTCTGCTTCTGTGGAGGCAATATGGAGTGTTTCAATATCTTTTTTAATTGCAGCTTCTTTAAGAAGTGTTGAAAAAATTTTTGACTGCCTACTACTACTACCAATAATAATTCTTGAAGGATATAGGTTATCAAATAGAGCTCTACCTTCTCGCAAGAATTCAGGCGAAAAAATTATTCTATCTGTTGAAAATTTTTGCTGCATAGATGCAGTAAAGCCCACAGGGACTGTTGATTTAATTATTATCGTAGCAGATTTATTATAATTGATACATCTGTTAATAACCTGTTCAACCGAACTTGTATCAAAGTAATTGGTTTGGGGATCATAATTCGTAGGTGTTGCCACTATAATGAATTCTCTATCCGTATATGCAAGTTCTTCATCTAAAGTAGCTTTTAAATTGATTTTTTTATTTTTCAGATAATTTTTAATATCTAAATCTATTATAGTTGACTCTCTTTTATTAATTAAATCAATTCGACTTTGTTCAATATCTAAGGCAATAACATCATTATTTTGAGCAAGGAGAACAGCCATAGACATTCCAACATAACCAGTACCGACTACAGTAATTTTTATTCTACTAGCCATGTTTCTTTTCTTTCAATTATCAAGACAACGATGAATTATTTCAAAAATTATTTTTTGTCTTAATTGATTTAAGTGCATTCGAATAGTCAGCATCAACCATTTCAGCACACATTTCTTGAATTGATATCTTAGGCTCCCACCCTAATAAGTTTTTTGCCTTAGTAGAGTCACCAAGTAAGGTATCGACTTCCGCAGGACGAAAATAACGCTCATCAATCCGTATTATAATTTGCCCAATAGAAATATTTGGGGCTTTATCACCATTAATCTCCTTAACAATTCCAATCTCATTTACACCCTCACCTTTAAACTCTAATGTCAAACCCAGTGCCTTTGCTGATAAGTGAATAAATTCTCTGACGGAATAATGTTTTCCTGTAGCAATTACAAAATCCTGGGGGTCATCTAATTGAAGCATCATCCATTGCATACGCACATAATCTTTTGCATGCCCCCAATCTCTTTTTGAATCAATATTTCCTAAAAAAAGACACTCCTCAATGCCAAGAGCGATATTCACTAGTCCACGTGTAATTTTTCGGGTTACAAAAGTCTCCCCACGGCGAGGGCTTTCGTGATTAAATAGAATGCCATTACATGCAAATAAATTATAAGACTCTCTATAATTTACAGTAATCCAATATGAATAAAGTTTAGCAACAGCATAAGGCGAACGAGGATAAAATGGTGTTTTTTCGGTTTGCGGCACCTCTTGAACCAAACCATAAAGTTCTGAGGTAGATGCTTGATAAAATTTTGTTTTTTTCTCTAAACCAAGCATGCGAATTCCTTCAAGCATTCGAAGTGTACCTAAACCGTCAACGTCGACTGTATACTCAGGACTTTCAAAACTTACAGCCACATGACTTTGGGCACCCAAATTATAAACTTCATCAGGCTCAATTTCATTTAAAAGTCGAATAATATTGCTTGTATCGCTTAAGTCTCCGTAGTGAAGTTTAAAAAATTGATTTTCAACATGAGGATCTTGATAAATGTGATCTATTCGTTGAGTATTAAAAATTGATGACCGTCGCTTAATGCCATGAACTTCATATCCTTTTTCTAATAAAAGTTCAGCTAGGTAAGATCCATCTTGTCCTGTGACCCCAGAAATAAGTGCTTTTTTCATCAACAAAAATTTTCTTTAAAAAAAACAAGTACTAAATTGAAGTGCTTGTATCGGATAATAGTAATATATAAGCCGTTATATTATACTTTTTTAATAAATATTTTTATAAATTTATTTTTTGGAGTCTGTGAAGTACCTTATAAGGATAATTATAGACATGATAAATACACTTAAAATTGTAGCAATAAAAGTTATTAAAACTCTTTTAGGTTTAAACTTATTTTCGGGAACCGTAGCGGGATCAATTGTTTTAAAAACGTATTCTTCTCTAACATTAGCCAACATCATTGTTTCAGTTTGTGCTTGAATTAGGTTATAAAATAAATCCCTAAGGTCTGCAGTTTTGGATTTATCAACCTGTCCGCTAAGATAAGCCAGTGCACCCTCGGCTTCTTGAATATCCTGTTTACGTATATCATTATTTAGATCTTTAATTAATAAACTTGTCCATTTAGCAGCTATGTCTGGACTTTGGTGATAAAAACCTACCCTTACAAACTCTGTATTATTCTCCTCAATTATTATTAAAGATTCTCTAAATTTTTCATAAACTTCTTCTGCTGACGGTATTGCATTATCACCATTCCAAGACTTTGTTTTTGGATTGTACAAACTTTTGTTAAATTCAATTTTTCGTGTTTTAGTGTCCCAACTGTCAACAGCCATTAATAGTGGCAAAATCTTATGTCGTTCAACAAATTCTCGAACAAACTTTCGAGACTTTAAAACCTCTATTGCCAATTCAGATTTATCAACTCTATCATCACCTACATTAATTCCTGCCAAAGATGCAATGCCACCGAATTGACTTAATACAGACGACATTCTCACATCTCGATCGTAACTTGCAGGGGCTAAAACAGTTTCTGCACGGTATATATTTGGAAGAAATAAACAAAAAATTGTTGAAATTAAAAATATAATTCCAGAGACCATGAAAATTATTTTTTTTGACTCATTAAGAACTTTAAGTAACTGAAGAAGATCTAAATCATCGCTATGATAAATCTTAGTTTCTGAATTTGGCATTTTTATAAACCATTAATTGCAGCCACTGCTACAGCGCCTTGATAGACAATCGAAATCACATCTCTCCAGAAAGGAAGCGCCTGTCTATAAGCATAATCAACAGGGACAATAATCGTATCACCCTCATTAACTATTTTGTCTGAACCAAATTTAAACCAGCCCCCCTCAACCTGAGCAACATTACCATTTGCCTTAACAATATAGATATTATCTTCATCAGCAAGTTGAGTAACGCCAGCAGCAAGGGTTAAATAATCTTCAACTGCAAACTTAGGGTTATACACATAAGAGCTCTGGCGTCTTACCTCACCAAATACTGTAACAGTATTATTACGCCCGGGTATTAATAAGGCGTCGCCATCTGCAAGTACTAGATTTGCATCATTTCTACCTGCTAGTGCTCTGGGCAAATCAATCACAACTCTTCCAATACCCGTATATTCTTCAAGTTGTTTTGTAATAAATTCTACATCACCAACCTTAAGTCTATTTTTTGATTGAGTTTGAGAAGCGCTCACAACCTGACGTCTAACCTGCTCTGCGAGTTCTCTGGCTCTGAAGGCTTCGCTTTGTCTTACTGTTTCCCTGGTAAAAACCGCTCCATCCAAGAAAGCTGCAGATGTTGGGCCGCCTGCCCTATCAATTAAGTTAGAAATTCTTTCTCCTGCCTCTAAGAGATATGTTCCAGGAAAATTAACTTCGCCTTGAATTGTTACCCTTATTGCGGAGGCTTTTTGAATACTTGCATTAATAGTGTTAATCTTATTGATAGTCTTAGATTTAAATTTCACATGAATAGCATCACCATCATAAAATTTAATCTTTGATTGACTATTTAAATTGATAATCTCATTCGGTTTTTCAGATGACAATGATGAATACATAACTGACTCAATATCTGCACCTGGAGCTAAACCACCAGCAAATTTAATTAATGTTTGATTATCCTCATCGCCCATAAGTTCAAATACACCTTGGCGTTTAACTGCACCAGTAATTTGAAGATTAGTTTCAGACATGCCTACAAGAATAACATCATTTGGTCGAAGATTTATGTCTGAAGAATTATCGCCATTAATTAGAAAGTCATATAAGTCAACTTTACCAACAACTTTACCCTGTCTTTTAACTTGTATATCTCTGTAAGTACCTAGACTAGATATTCCACCGGCTAAATATAAAGCATGAGTAACTCTTGATAATGCAGGCATTGCATACACACCAGGGGCATTAACATTCCCAGCAACAAATACATTAATGAATTTTGTTCTGCCTAATGTTACAACAACATTGGTACCTACCAGCTGCTTATTGACAAGACTGTAAATTAATTCTTTAGCTTTACTAAATTCTAATCCATTTAGTTGGACTGGACCGATTCTTGGCAGAACAATTGCTCCTGAACGATCTATCTCTATTTGATACTGAGAGTCATCAGAGCCATAATATTGAAGTATAATTTCATCACCTAAACCCAATAAATAGTCGTCAGGTACTTGCGCATCATCTGCAATAGTAAACTGGTCCCTAGTGTCTATGAAAAGTTCTTCGCCAAACCTTTTCACATCCCCACGAAAACCTAGGTAAGTTTTTAAATCTTCCTTTTCTTCTTGTTCAGGAAGTTCAAATGTAAATTCTTCCATTGGCTGACCAATGCCAGAATTATCATCCTCCAAATCGCCCCTCAAATCTTCAATATCTATGCCAAGGCTTTTTGCAAATTCTATCTGCTCTTGAGATTGAGAAAATACACTTGAAGTTCCCAAAAATAGAAAAATGAAAAAAGTTAAAAAAATAGTCTGTATGAATACCAAACTTTTTTTATGTGAATAAATATTAATTTTTGAAGATATATCAGACATATAATAGACTTTATTTGGACTCTTAATTAATTTTTTTTAGCTTCATAAGTTTGTTTGAGGGCTGCAAGTATTGATTAATTTCTATAACTTGACCGTATTTATTAACCAACAACTTGTTAGTAAGGTTAGTCTTAGATAGACACGATTGAGTAAAAATTTCGAATTCCCCATCGAAGCTTCGATTCCACTTACCACATTCATTGCCTTGTAAATAGGTATTTTCTTTACTTAATTCTGGGAGACCATTATCACTTTGATCTAATTCAAACTCTCCATTAAATTCTCCGAAACCAACAATAGAGTCTATATGCCATCCATCAAAGAATAACGAATTACCATTTTTATCTGCAAACAAGGTGCCGTTAGGCAAATCAATCGCTATTAGTCGGTAATTGATATTATTATAATTGACATCCCAATAATAATCTTCCAAAGCCATCGGCTGATTTGATGTTCTAAAACTATCCAATTGATCAGAGGATATTGAGCATCCAGTAATTACAAATGTGAATACAAAAAATAACCCTATACGAAAATTCTGAATTGTATTCATGGTTTCATTCTACTCTTATTCCTATTGAGAGTATCATATCTAGCATCTCTGAGACTATGCCACAATTCACCAGAATATCCCTCAAGTCTTGCCCCACCATCTCTCTGAATGGGTCTAAGGCGTGATTTATAATAATTTCTTGTATCTTGGCCAAATATTGCATTAAGAGGAACCCTAAAGTAAAGACCTTTATCGAAACTGCCTTCTCCGAAATCTTTTGCAGACACATCTGTCTTAGTAGCCCAGACGCCAACTTTCCAACCATTATCAAAAGTTCTTCTTAATTCTAACGTCGCACCTTTATCTTCTGCAAGATATTGGCCTATATGAATTGCAGCATCAAAATTATATAATGGGGTTGCCCAAAATGCGCTTAAAAATCCTGTAACTGCATCATAGTCAAGATGTTTAAGTTTTCGATCATAATCTCTTTTTTTTGCCCAGTGTAAGGATGCGCCCATTGCAAATCGAGATTTTTGAGGAGAAAATAAAACTTCTCCTCCAATTCCAGAAAACATTTCCTCAAGAATACCCGCTTCAAGCCTAATGAAACTATTATGATTTAGTGATTTTTGGTAAGCTAAATATAAACTTTCAATACCTGACTCACCCTGCTGATAATATTTTTTCATTTCAGATCTTACTCTTGGTAAAACTGAGTCACTCTCTCTCACAATTGTATCAAAATTATTAACTATATTAATTGAATAAGATGATCTTACGGTGAAGTCATTTGGCAGAGGTACTGTTGAACTTAGCTGGGCATATAACTGATATCTTAATGGCTCGTCAGGATCCATTAATTGCACCCTATTTTGTATCCCTACATCAATAGGAATTTTCCACTTAACAAAATTTGTTTTTCGGAATGGTTGTTTAATATTTCTGGGCAAAAGTATATCTAATTGATTGGTAAATACTTCAGCTGACGCATTATGAAGATTTGAAGGTCTGAGGGTTTGAAGAGTGTGCATTTTGTAACCCTCTTCGTTAATTATCAAATCTAAGCTTCTAAAGTTTTTTGGCAAATGAAGATCAGCCAGCCTAATCGCAACACTTATAGCATCAGGCCAGCTTCTGTAATCGCCATTAGCAATTTCTAAAGTTACTGAATCATCATTTGGTAAATAATCAGCAGAAATTAAGAATAGGCCTGCCTTACTCATATCTAATAAAAGTCTATCATACCAGCTTGAAGGGTTATAACCACTTGGAAACTCATCTTCTTTCATATCCAAAGTGGATTTATAAATTTTTTGCTGATACTTGGGTGAAGTTTCTTTGGTATTTAAACTTGCGGATAGTCTTAAACCAAATTCATTATTATTCTGATAGCTACCAGTGAGGAAAAGATTTTCAAGTATCTCTATCTCAACTCCAAAACTGTAGGAGCTTTTTGGTGGCTCAGCCCCTCTTCTAACTTTAAATAAATATTTGTCGGGATTATATTCAGCTAAAATTTTAGCAGGATAACTGGGTAAAGAGTAAGTAATGCCAGCAAAAATGCCTACCTTCTCACCCCTATAAAAATCATCAAGACTAAATTCACCTGCTTCATTTACTCCCTGACTTCTTGTGGAAAATTTATCTGAAAAATTGGTAAAGGGGTTTTCAAAATCACCATCGCCCGCTAAACGCCCCCAACCAATTCCCAGGCTTAAATCAAAAAAACCTATCTCTTTAGAGCCAACTAGATATTCGGAACCAAAAACACCTGTCCCCCCTATATCTCTAATACCAATAGCAATTTGAGGTAATAAGTCTGTTTCTTTAACAAGTCTTACTTTTGCTTCGTAACTTCTATCATAATAAAAAAAGTCGTTAAAACCTGAATACCTGAATGTTGTTTCCAACCAAGGTGTCGCTTGATAATTTAGTGAATATATATTTACACTATCTTGTGTTGAAATTGTTGCGCGAAGCTCTCCATCCTGCATCATTCTAGCAGTTGGTATATCAAGAATTCCCGTAGTCCCTAAATCACTAGCTTTAGTACTAAATGAAAAAATTATAAAGAAAAATGGCCCTGCTAGCAGGGCCATTAAAATTTTTCTTTTTGACATTTTGTTTGTCTATATTAAGTACCGCTGGTTCCGCCTGTACCACCTGTACCACCTGTACCACCTGTACTTCCGGTGCCGCCATCATCCGGGCTATCGGAAGAAGCGGGGCTGTCATCATCATCGTCAGCAGCTACAGCAATACCAACAACAGCTGCACCAACTGCTACAGCAGTGGCAACTGAAACACCCGCAATGGTACCAGCAGCAGCACCAGCACCTGCACCTGCGCCAGCTCCAGCAGCTGATTCAGACTGTGCATATGCAGAAGTTGAAATGATTGTAGCAACAATTAAGGCCAAAAGTTTTTTAAACATCTGAATCACCTATTTCTAGAAAGTAAAATAACAAACTATAACTATTCAAGAATGAAAACACCACATAACTACCTGGGTTGTCAACACTTTTTAAAAATAAAAAAATATTAATCAAAAAATTTATTATTTTTTTGCTCTAAAAAGTTTTTAAGGCCGTCTAAATCATAGTTTCTAATAAATGCTAAGTATTTTCTTCGTTTCATTTGGGTATATCTAAAATTCCAAATACCAAAATCGTAAACCTTCCACCCGTTTGAGCCTTTATGTACATATAATTTTAAGTCTATTCTAGGAATTATCTTTTGACTTCTATCTACTAATAACACCGCCTGATTTTCGGATAGAATATTTATACTATTTAATTTAAGCTCTATATTTAAATTACTATCCAGCCATTCATAAGCATATCTCCGAAAAGTATTTTTAATTGCCAATTCTAAATTTTTACGATCTTTAGTAGGAATTTGAGTGAAATAATTATTTCCGATAATTGTTTTTAATGTCATTGAAGGGTCTGTGTGAGACAGAAAAGTAACAACAGGGCCCTTTTCAAATAAGTCATAATTAGACTGATAAAATTTCCTGTTAGCGCTTATTTTCTTAGAGATTAAAATATCTTTTTCAAAAGCATATTTTATTTCTTGCGCAATTTCTTTTTTATTTAACTCTACACCTTGTGCTCCAGGTAATAAGAAAAAAAATAACAGTAAAAACAAACCTGATGATTTTATTACCATATCTTAAATTTTCTTATGAGACCTATGCCACCAAGTATATAACTATTATCTTTTATAAGAGGGCTATTACGATTTATACCCTGAGATAAATCAATAAATTTAAGATAATTTATAATTAGCCAGTCATCAGTTTCATATTTTAAAGTTGTAGAAAGTCTATTTCCCATCTTGCCCGCTCGTGCAGTAAATTCTGGTCTTGAAAATGAGGAATAACTCTCTTGGACAGAAAAAAACTTATGTTGGTATTTCTGGCTAGCCCAAATAAAACCTGCATCTAACTCAATTTCAAACAAGCCCTTTTTAAAACCGTAATGAAAACTTGGTTCTAATAAATAACCTGCGTTTTGTATAAATTTATTATCTAAATTTTTGTTTTGTCCTAGCAACTCAAAAGATAAACGGATTGGTAAATCTAGGCTAAATGAGTGATTACTATTATCAATTAGCTGCATACTGATCTCAGGGCCAACTTCTAAGAAAAAACCTAAATCTGGCATACCAGAGCGAGATTTATTATCATCACTCGATACAGGCAAAGACCCTGTAACGTCAAATTCTAGGCTAAAAAGGTTTGAATTCAATACCTTAGCATTTAATCCCTCATCATTGATACTGAACCTATCTGCAACAAAATCAACATATGGGATTGGCAAAAAATATTTTTCATTTTCATCCGCACCTGGATAATGAGGTAAACTAGCAAAACCTGCTCCTCCACCTAAAATTAAGGAAGATTTTCCTGTTTTTTTGATTTCACTTGCAACTGAGAAGAACGGAAGGAGAATTGCCCCTAATAAAATTAACAATCTCATTAAAATTTAATTCCTACGGGCAAAGATTAGAAGCAATAAGGTGTATGTCTTCAATTTCAGCTAAAATTTCATCAGTAATTTTTGTATCTGTAGATGATATTGCTACTTTAAGCTGTTCCATTGAGGTAGCGCCAATAATATTG
>MDSZ01214705.1_pt1 | contig 21023 bp, 20 predicted proteins | sample 811201 | NCBI WGS metagenome assembly MDSZ01 (sample SAMN05326647, study PRJNA326480) | marine metagenome | isolation source: seawater | place: Indian Ocean: North | collected 2010 | reverse complement strand
ATCTTTTATGCAAATATGATCCTCCACCCAAATAAATATTAATTCTGTGCTTAAATTATTTAATAAATTTTGAGTATCATACACCCACCCCATTTGTGATTCGTTATGGAATATTTTTAATTCCTGTTTTATATTTTTTTGTAAATAGTCTTTTGCTTTAGATTTAAGTTTTCCTCTTATATTTACACACCAGCTCTTAATATTTGCATTCTGAAACGATTTAGATGAGTCCACCATTCTCAAATATCTTTCTTCGGTATCAATACAAAAATTAGCAAATATCGATAAATTATTATTTTTCATTGTTTTTTATGATATTGGATATAACATAAATATAATTTAAAAATATACTTTTTGAAATTTTCATTTAATCATATTGTAAATGTCTATATCAAATAAAAAAATCGCTAAATCATTTAATTATCCATTATTATCTGATGGTTATTCTAATCAAGATATTTACGAGGGAATAAAAGTATTAAAATCGAAGCAGCTAACGATGTCAAAATTAACAGAAAAATTTGAAAAATATTTTGCAAAAAAAATAGGGGCAAAATATGCACTTATGGTTAACTCTGGTTCATCAGCCAATTTATTATCTATGTTTTGTATAACTAATCCACTAAGAAAAAAATTTTTGAAAAAAGGAGATGGATGTTTAGTCCCAGCTCTATGTTGGTCAACATCTTTGTGGCCTGTAATCCAGGCTGGATTAAAACCTGTTTTAGTAGATGTAAATAAAGATAATTTTTGTATAGATTTAAATGAAATTAAAAAAAATTATAATAAAAAAATTAAAGCCATATTGCTTATTAACGTTTTGGGTAATTGTCCTGAGATGGAAGAAATTAGAAATTTTGCAAAAAAGAAAAAATTACTTTTAATTGAAGATAATTGTGAATCATTAGGATCAAAGTATAAAAGAAAATTTCTAGGTACATTTGGAGATTTTTCGTCGTTTTCATTTTATTTTTCGCATCAAGTTACATCAGGCGAGGGAGGCATGATAGTATGCAAGTCAAAAGAAGATTACAATTTAATCAAAGTTTTAAGGGCGCATGGTTGGGACCGTAATTTAGGAAAAAAGAAAAATACTTTTAACTTTATTAATCAAGGTTTCAATTTAAGACCTCTCGAAGTGTCAGCTGCCATAGGTTTAAATCAATTTAAAAGATTAGATAAAATGAAAGAAATAAGATCTTATAATAGAAATAAAATTATAAATTCAATTAAGAGTTATAAAGACTGGTCAGAACAATTTAAATTTTTCAACGCAAACACAGTTATAGACCCTAGCTGGTTTGGTCTTCCACTTATTATAAATATAAAAAATTTTACGAAAAAAAATAAATATTTAAGTTATTTAAATAAACATGGAATAGAAACTAGACCAATAATTAGTGGAAATTTTGCTAACCAACCAGCTGTAAAATATTACAATATCAAAAATAAAACAAAAAAGTTTTTTAATGCCCAGTATATTGAGGATAGAGGATTTTTTATTGGTCTTCCTATAACAAAGTTGAGTCAAAAAAAGATTGATATTTTGTCAAAGTATTTAATGAATATAAATAAATTTAAATGATAAAATGTGCAATAACTGGTTATTCGGGAGTTTTAGGAAAAAAAATTTTAAAAAAATTACCTTTTAAATTTATTTTTTTTAAAGGTAATATTTCTAAATTCCAGGAAGTTGAAGATTGGGTCCTAAAAAATGATTTTCAAGTATTAATACATTTAGCAGCCATAGTCCCAACTAGTCTTGTAAAAAGAAAATATAAAAAAGCATACAATGTCAACGTTTCAGGCACAAAAAATCTAATTAATGCATTACTCAAAAAGAAAAGTTGTAATATTTGGTTTTTTTTTCTTCTTCATCTCATGTTTATAAGGTTTCAAATTCAATGAGAAAAATAGAAGAAGAAGAGAAGCCATCACCATCCAGCCTTTACGGTAAAACTAAATTGATGGCAGAAAAAGCTCTGCTAAAAAAACTTAATAATCATAAAAAAATACGATTATGTATTGGTAGAATTTTCAGTTTTACGGACAAAACCCAAAAAAAACCTTATGTTATTCCGTCAATTTTAAGTAAAATAAAGTTTTCTAAATCAAAAATTGTTAACTTAAAAAATACCAACCATTACAGAGACTTTATAAGCACAAAAGATATATCTACTGCCATATATAAATTGTACTTAAAAAAAAGGTCAGGAATCTTTAATATAGGACTAGGAAAAAAAATTAATCTTAAGGATATTGCTGTTTTAATTGGTAATAAATATAACAAGAAAGTAAAATTTAGTAATAATAGTAAAATTACTTACCTAATTTCTAACAATAAAAAAATTAAAAAATACCTTCCAAAAAAAACTACAGATCCAGTAAAAGAGATATTGTCAAACATATAATTATTTTTATTAGAGAAAAAATGTTATATTTTATTAAAAATGGAAATCAATTCAAAAAAAATACTTAATGAATACTTTTTATTATTTATTGTTTCTTTAATTTTTTTTGTATCAAGTTGGGCTTATCAATTTTATTTTTTTGACGATAAAATAATTACAAAATTGTTATTCTCTAAAAATACAGAGCATCAACTTTATTCATATATAAAATTTTTGTCTTCATTTGACTTTAATAACAGTTATAATTTTAAAGATACTAATTTTAATAACATACCAATACCATTTGGATCTTTAATATTTCATTCAATTTTTTTTATGTTATTCGGCGATTTAGGTCTTGTATTTATAGATTTTTTTGGAATATATATTTTTTTAATAATTTTCTTTTTAATTTTTAAAGATTTTACTAATAAAGATTTTGCAATTTTTTTTTCTATATTTTTATTCACTTTGCCTATTTTGCTTGAGTCAATAATTGGAAGAAATTTTATATATCTTACTCAACTAACTAATGATTTCTATAATTTAAGGGTACATAGAGCATTTCCCTCTAGCTTATACTTGTTTGGTTTTATTTTATGTTTAAAAGAGTTAGAAAAAAAAGATTTCAAAAACTCCAAATTGTTCTTAATATCTGGAATTCTATTAGGATTGCTATTATCCAGTTTTTACTATTTTTTTTTTTTATGTTCATTATCTTTCATATTGTTATTTGTAATTAAAAAAAAATATAATTGTATAAGTTTCATATTTCATAATTACAAAAATTTTATAGTAATGTTAATCTCCTTTATAATAACCTGTTCTCCATTTATATACTTTATCAATACTTCTGAAACTGATATTCTAATTGCATCAGGTGTTTTTGAACTAACTATAGAGAAAAAAAAATACTTAATTAGCTATTTTTTTAATAAATTTTTAGACTTAAAATTTTTAATATTAAATACATTAATTTTAATATTTTTTATAATAACTAATAAATACCTTAATAAATCTAGTAAACTATTAAATATATTCTTAACTATATATATATCTTCAATATTATCCCCATTAATATTTTTTTTAATTTCAACACGAAGTGGTTTAATCTATCATTTTTCAAACTCAATTTTATTATTTGCATACTTATACCTAATTCTATCTATAACATTCATTTCAAATGAATTTATATGGAAAAATTTAAGTGATAAAATTTATAGATTAACTGCAATTTTAATAATTATACTTTATTGTACGATACAATTTAATAATATTTACGGAACAAAAAATAACTATAAAAATCAAATTAGACAAGAGTTCGATCAAGTCACTGATTTAATAAATAAAAAAAATTTCTCTAGAGAAAAAACCTTATTATTGTCATTCGATATGTCATTTATTGATTGGTCGGTAATTAAAGATAAATTTAAAAATTTAAATTTGGTTTATAGCACACTGACACCTAGAACTTTTACTGAAATAGAAAATGATTTAATTGATAGTTTTTATTTTTTAAATTTAGAGCATGATCAATTTATGTCTTTCTTAGACAATCGAGTATCAGGAAAAAGAATATACAATCCAAATGTTCAAAAATTTATGTATATGAAATATACTGCAAATAAATTAAATCGTTTCCAAGACACATATGATTATGATTTAGGTATTAAAAATTATGTTTTTGAAGCCTCTCCCATGCTAAGTAAACAGTTAGCAATACCAAACTTTGAAATTGAAAGATTATCAAAAAAATTTAAGTCTAGAAAAAATATTGATATTACTAAACCTTCGATTATCATCATAGATAAAACAGACGAATTATATGAAAAAATAAGTATCAATGAAAATTTATATTGTAAAATTTACTCAAAACAAATTTATGAGGTTTTTATTAAACAAAATTTAAAGAAATGTTAAAAATACTTACATGTTAAAAAAAAACTGCCCTATATGTGAGGGAAGCGATTTTAAAAAAGTTTATAATAGCAAGCTTCCAAGTAACAAAGATCTAATAGATTTTTCAGGAAGAAAAACTCCTGACGGTTATCATTATGAAATGGTTAGATGTACAAAATGTGATATTTTGTATGCTAGAGAAATCTATGATGAAACTTTTTCAAATGATTTGTATGAAAAAAGTGAATTTGATTATGTTAATGAAATAAATGGTTTAAAAAAAACTTATTCGAGGTGCATTGTAGAGGCTACAGAAAAAACAACTAAAGAAAATTTTTTAGAAATAGGTTGTGGCAATGGATTTATGCTTGAGGAAGCTAAATTAATTGGATTCAAAAGTGTTGTAGGAGTTGAACCTTCTAAAATAGCTTATGATAAATCAGATACAAATACCAAAGAAAAAATTATAAAAAAAATATTTAATGTTAATGATTTTGAGTCGAATGCATTTGATATAGTATTTATAGCTATGATAATCGAGCATGTAGTCGATGTTAATAGTTTTTTGAGGGATATTACTAAAATATTAAAACCAGGAGGAAAAGTAGTTTGTATTTGTCATAATGAGAGACACCTTTTGTCAAAAATATTAAAAGATAAACATCCTATTATTAACGATGAACATGTAGTAGTTTTTGGAAAAAACTCTTTAAGAATTTTTTTTGAGAAGCACAATTTTAAAAATATTAAAATTAAAAATTTAAAAAATTATTATTCAATGAAATATTGGCTAGGGATGTTACCACTTAACAAAAAATTAAAAAAAATATTTATGAAAATATTTAATATTTTTAAAATAGATAAAAAAATAATTGGTTTAAAAGCAGGAAATTTATATTTGATAGCAGAAAAGAAACAATGAAATCTTCATTACAAAATATAAAAAAACCAATATTAATTACTGGGGCCTCAGGTTTTATTGGATCAAATTTATTAAGATTTTTTTTTTGTAATAATATTGAGGCATTCGCGTTAGTCAGAAAAAATTCAAATTTGTGGAGAATAAAAGATTTTGTAAATAAAAAAAAATTATATAGTATTAATTTAGAAGAGAAGTCTAAATTAAAAAAAATAATAAAGAAAATAAAACCAAAAACTATATTTCATCTAGCAACTTATGGAGGATCATCACACCAGAATGAAGAAAAAAAAATTAAGAGTTGTATTTATGATGGTACATTAAATTTAATAGATGTATGTAGTAAATATAAATTTAATTTATTTGTAAACACTGGATCAAGCTCAGAATATGGTTTTACAGATAAACCAATGGAGGAAAGTGATCCGCTAAAACCTAATAGTTTCTACTCCCTTTACAAAGGTATGACATCGATGTATTGCAAGTATTTATCTCAAAGTAAAAACTTACCAATTGTAACCGTAAGACCATTCCATGTTTATGGACCATACGAAAGCAACAACAGATTAATTCCAAATTTGATAAATTCTTTAATAAAGAAAAAAAAAATTTATCTAGTAGATGCACAGATTTCAAGAGATTTATTACACGTTAATGATCTTATCGACTTTTACATAAAACTAACAAGATTAAATATTAAAAAATATATAAAAGGTAAAATTTATAATTTAGGTTTTGGAAAAAGAGTAACTATTAGAATGATATTTAATAGAATTAAAGTAATTACTAAATCTGATTTTAAACCAAAATGGAATTCTATGAAAAATAGAAAATGGGATCAAAAAATTTGGCTAGCAAATACAAATTATGTTAGAAAACATTTGAAATGGCGTCCAAAAATTAGCTATAGCAAAGGCCTAAAAATGACTTATCTTTGGATTATAAATTATTATGAAAAAAATAATAAAAATTCTTGAAAATAAATCCAGAATTTTAAGAAGGGATATTATTAGTATATCTTATAAAAAAAAAACTCACCATATAGGCTCTTGTCTATCTTGTGTCGAAATTTTAATTTTCATATTTTTTAATTTTTTAAAAATTAATAAATCACAAAAAAATGGCAATGATTTCTTTATATTAAGCAAAGGCCATGCTGCTCTTTCATATTACATTATCTTAAAAATGAAAAATTTCTTTTCTCATAAATTTCTTTTAAAAAATTATATTACTAATGGTGGATTACTAGGTGGCCACCCGGATAGAAATACAAAATTAGGAATTGATTATTGTTCAGGATCTTTAGGAAATGGGTTATCTGTTGGATGTGGAGTTGCACTTTCTTACCTTAAAGACAAAATTAGAAAAAAAGTATTGATTGTTCTTGGTGATGGAGAGTGCAATGAGGGGATGATATGGGAGTCGGCTCTTTTTGCTGGTCATCATAAATTAAGTAATCTTTATGTATTTGTAGATTACAATAGGCAACAAGGTTTTGGTACAACAGATGAAATATTGAACCTAGACTCATTAATACAAAAGTTTCAAAGTTTTAAATGGGATGTGCATGAGGTCAATGGGCATAGTTTTAAAGAGTTGATAAATTTAAAAAAAAAAATAACAAGAAACAGCAAAAAACCAAAGGGGATAATCGCTAATACTATAAAAGGTAAAGGAGTTCCATTTTATGAAAATACCTTTGAGTCGCATTACAAAATACTAAGTAAGGCGGAATTTGAAAAAATTAAACATCTATGAGATTTATTTTTGTAAAAGAATTAATAAAAAAAGCGCGAAAAAATAAAAACATATATCTTATAACTTCTGATTTAGGCTATAGAGCATTTGAGGGTTTTAAAAAAGAATTTCCACAAAGATTTATTAATGTGGGTGTAGCTGAAAATAATATGATTGGTGTAGCAACAGGTTTAGCATTAACTGGAAAAAAAGTTTTTGTATATTCAATATTACCATTTTTAATTTTTAGATCTTTGGAACAAATTAGAAATAATATTTGCCATAATAATTTAGATGTGAAATTAATTGGTGCAGGAGGGAGTTTTAGCTATGGTTACCAAGGAGTATCGCATAATACTTCTGAAGATATTTCTATTATGAAAAGCCTGCCAAATCTAAAAATTTTTAATCCAGGATCCAAGACTGAAGTGAAAATAGTGCTATCTCAAATGTTTAAAACTAAATCACCATGTTTAGCTAGACTTGGAAAAGCACCAATTATAGACTTTTACAAGAAAAAGTTTTTATTTAAAGATAATGAAGGAACAATATTACAAAAGGGAAAAGACTTAACAGTATTTACCTCTGGGAATATTCTTGAGAATGTTTATAAAACGGTAAAAAAACTTGAAAAGGAAAAATATAAAATTTGCTTAATCAGCTGCCCAGTAGTCAAGCCGTTAAGTAAAAATTTTATTATAAAAAATATTAAAACAAAAAAAATAATGTCTATCGAGGAAAATACAGAAATAAATGGTTTGGGATATTATATTTCAAATTGCTTAATAAATGAGAATAAAAGGATAAATTTTAAAAATATTGCTTTGAAGGATATAGTACATAACAAAATAGGTACCCAGGATTACTTAAGAGACATTAATAGTCTAAGTGTGTTAAAATTATATAAACTTTTAAAAAATTTTATAAAAAATGGAAAATAAAAAAAATTTTTTATCAGCAGTCATAGCATGTTACAAAGATGCTCAGTCCATTCCTATTATGCATCAAAGGTTGAGTGATATATTTTCAAAAATAGATTGTAATTATGAAATTATATTTGTAAATGATGGTAGCCCAGATAATTCTGAGGAAGTGTTAGAGAAAATATGTGAAAAAGATAAAAAAACAAAAGCTATAATTCATTCAAGGAATTTCAGTTCGCAAAATTCTTTTACAATAGGCATGAAAGAGGCGAAGGGCGATGCTGTTATACTTCTTGATGGAGATCTTCAAGATCCACCTGAAATGATTAGTAAATTTTTCGAAAAATGGAAAGAAGGATATGAGGTAGTTTATGGTGTAAGAGAAAAAAGAGAAACATCATTTTTAACAAATTTAAGTTATAAACTCTTTTACAGAGTTTTCAGAAAATTGTCATATTTAAATGTGCCTTTAGATGCGGGAGACTTTTCTTTAATGGATCGAAAAGTAGTAGATGCAATCAATTCTTTAGATGAGAGAGACCGGTTTATAAGAGGCATGAGATCATGGGTTGGTTTTAAACAAATTGGAGTTAAATATACCAGGCCTGAAAGGTTATTTGGCAAATCTACTAATAACGTTTTGAAAAATATAAGATGGGCAAAAAAGGGTATATTTTCATTCTCATTTGTACCGCTAGAAGCAATTTCTTACATATCTTATTTTTTCTTTTTTGTATCAATTTTTGGTTTATTTTTTTATCTAATTTCATATTTTTTAAAACCAGGTGCTCCAGAAGGAATAACAACACTCATTATTTTAGTTATATTTTTAGGTGGTATACAACTGCTGGCACTAGGCATTGTTGCAGAATATGTTGGCAAAATACTGGAAGAAACAAAGAAAAGACCAAATTCAATAATAAAAAGAATAATAAACAAGAATTAAATAGTTTAGTGAATAAAAATTAAGTAAATTAATAAAAAAGGGATATAAATATACAATGTCGTTTATTGTTACTTCGGAATTAACAAAATTTTTAATAAAATTATTTTTAAGTGGTCTTTTTGGTTTTATTTTAAAATATGTGATGGTTAAAACAAGTCATAAATGGTTATCAACTTATAGTCACTCGATTTCATTTGTATTACTTCCAATTATAACATGTGGAATAACATCCGTAATAAAAACCAACATTGCTCTATCCCTAGGTTTAGTAGGAGCTTTATCAATAGTAAGATTTAGAAATCCAGTGAAAAATACCCTAGAATTAGTAATGTACTTCGCTTTAATTAGTATTGGTATTACAGCATCTGTAAATATAATTTATTCATTATATTTAACAGTTTTATTAGTTATAGTAATTATAATTGTCTTTGTTGTTGACAAATTTTATTCTAGGAGAGGAAAAAAAATTCATAACTTATCATTTGAAGAGGGTAACGATTTATTTACAATAGAGATCGAGTCAAATAAAAAATTAGAGGAAATTGAAAACAATAACTTGTTAATCAACAAAATATTTATCAAAGAAAAAAATTTCTTCTTTTACAGACTTACCTCTAGTAATAAAAAAGATATAGAGAATATTAATATGTCAATTTCAGGAAATGATAATGTTCTAAAAATCAGTTTATCCTTTTAATTTTATTATGAAAAATTTTATTTTTTTTGTATTAATAAGCTATTTAAGTATATTATTTTTGCCTACCAATTCTGAAGCTAAGATTTTTAATAATTTTCAGGAGAATAAACAGTACTGCGAAAATCCAAACCTGAAAAATAAATTTACTAAATCCATATCATTTGTAGATGTAACAGACTTAAAATTAAAAATGAAAAACCCAAGGAAATGGTATACAAACTTGTTTAGAATTATAGTTCACAGAAACATAAATATACCAGATAAATATAAAAAAAAATACAAAGCAAACTTACAAGTTCTATTAAGAGATGGTACAGTGTGTACTTTTAAAGCAACAGTAAGAATACATGGTGATGAAAAAAGTGAACATGTGCAACAAATTGAGAATGGTGAGCTAATAACAAGTTTAAATGTAAGACTTAATGAAGGGAATATAGACTCAATTGTAAAATTTATACTTCTCATACCCGACACAAGAAACTCTGACAACGAAATTTTCACTACACATTTATTGAAAAACTTAGGTTTTATTTCACCAAGATCAAAATATGTAAACTTAACTTTCAACAAAAGTAAGAGAAGATTTATATTTCAAGAAAAAGTTACCAAAGAACTTATAGAAAATAACAACTTAACAGAAGGTCCTATAATAGAAGCCAGCCAAAGGTTCGTTTGGCCACAAGAAGAAGGAGAATATTTTGATGAGAGATTTGCACAGGGAAGGATAGTAAATGAAGCCTGGGCCCTAAAAAATAATGGTACATTAGATTTAAGTTTAATTGCATTATCAAAATTTAATCAAACTATATCTCAGCATAAATCTATTTTTAATTTAAAAAATCTTAATTCAGAGGATCACAATTCAAGAGAATTATTTGCATTTGATGCAATACTTGCATCTATTGGAGCTTTCCATGGATTGAAACCAAGAGATAGAAAATTTTATTTCGATCCAATAAGTCTTAAATTTCGTCCAATTTATTATGATGGCAACAGTGAGATTTTAAATAGAAAAAACATATTTGACGAATTCAAAAGTGAGATAAATCTTAATCAAAAAAAGGGTGCGAAAGATGCATTAAACTTATTAAATGAAATTAATTTGATTCAACTTCAATCAGATTTATCTCTCGCAGGAATAAAGTTAAGTTTAAATGAAATAAATAATATTGTAAATTTAATAAAAAATAATCTCAATTTATTAAATAATTCAAAATTATCTTCAGAAAAAATTGTTTTAAAAAAGGAGTATTTCAAAGAGTATCATATAGATGCTAAAACAAAAAGACTTGTTTTTCACAATACAAAAAACATAGATCATAACAACTCATTTACAGTGTGTGATTTTGAATTGACAAACTGTAAAAATGAAAATTTGAATCAAAATGAAATTTTTAAACTTGTGAGTGGAAAACTCACCAAAAGTAATTACGAATATATTTTTATATCCAACAATTTAAATTATTATCAAGATGGAACTTATAATAACTCTATAGAAAATTTTAATAAAGATTTTAAAAAAAAATACATTGAGGGGGTTGAATTAATTTTTAGTAAAAATATGAAATTGAATATTGATCAAGATAATAAAACAATTATTTTTGAACAGTCAAATTTAAATGATATAGCAATCTTTAAAAATGGATACATTAGAGATTGGAAAATTTTTTTCATTGGTACTAATAAAAATAAAAAAGAAAAAGATTATTTTTATTTTAATGGTTGCTTAATTTTTGTGAATATGGGTGTCGAAAATTTAATTTTAAATACCCAAAATACTTATTGTGAGGATGCAATCAATTTTATAAATTCAACAGGCAAAATTAATAGTTTAAATATTGAGCAGTCTCTTAATGATGGGATTGACATGGACTTTTCAGCAATTGAAATTAAAAGTATGAATGTTAACAATGTTAACAATGATTGTTTAGATTTATCATATGGAAATTATAATATTTTATCAATGAGGCTTAACAATTGTGGAGACAAAGGAATCTCAGTTGGAGAAAAATCATCGTTATATTCAGAAAACGTCTTAGTAGAAAATTCAAATTTAGGCTTTACAATAAAAGATAGTTCCTTTGCCGACATTAAGTTTATAGATTTAAAAAATATCAAAGTTTGTCTATCCGCATACAATAAAAAACAAATGTTTTATGGTGGTACTGCAAAAATAGATAATTACAATTGTAAAAATTTTTACAAGGAAATGGATATTGATGCATTTTCTCAAATTTCAATTAACGAATATTAACAAATTTATAGATAATGAGCTTCAGAAAAGAAAAAAAATTTATCCTGGATCCAAATAATTTAATTTTTTTTTACCAATGGATAAAGGAGAATCGATGTGAACAACTGTATAAAAATAGAAAAATTAATTCTATATATTATGACAATAAAAATTTTCAAATGTATCACGACTCCAATGAAGGTGTATTGCCAAGAAAAAAAATTAGACTAAGGTTTTATAATAATGAAACTGATAGTTTGTTGTTAGAAAAAAAAATATCTTCTTTAGAAGGTAGATTTAAAAAAAGTAGAGAAATTCAAAAAGATGAGAGAATTAAAGAAGTAGGGATATTTGATAGAAATTATGGTTTATGTAAACCTGTTTTAAAAGTTAGCTATTTAAGAGAATACTATGTATTTGAAAAATACAGAATAACGTTTGACAAAAATATATGTTATTCGAAAATTTATTCAGAAAATACTGTAAAAGACAATTATAACGTTATTGAGTTCAAAGGAGTTGATTTTAACGAGGATAATTTAAGCTTTTCTTTCCCCTATCTTGAAAGTAGATTTTCTAAATATTGTAGAGCTTATGAATTTCTGTTGGGTCAAAGATTGTGATAAAAATAAATAATATATTATCGAAATTTAACATTCGAGTTGAAAAAATTTCAAAAAATCAAAACTTGATAGATATTCTTAATAATTTAATCAAAAAATTAGAGATAAATTTAATTTTCGATGTTGGAGCTAATGAAGGCCAATTTGCAAAAAAAATAATAGAAAATGGGTATAGAAGAAAAATCATTAGTTTCGAACCATTAAATAACACTTATGAAAATCTTGTTTTAAAAAGTTCAAAATTTGAAAATTGGAAAGTTGAGAAATTGAGTTTAGGTAGTGAAAATAAGAATTCGGAAATAAATGTTTCTAATTATTCTTTGTCATCAAGTATTTTACCTATTTCAAGTAAGCATTTGAAGGCAAAAAAAAATTCTGATTATATTTCAAAGCAAAAAACTGAAATTAAAAAACTTGATACTTATATTTATGAAAATAAAATTGCAAGTGATCATTCATTTTTAAAGATTGATACACAAGGATATGAGTACAATGTTTTGTACGGTTCTTTGCAAAATTTAAAGAATTTTAGAATAATATTATGTGAACTTTCATTTAAGGAACTTTATATTGGCCAGAAATTGTGGAAGGATATAATTAATTTGTTAGAAAAAAATAATTTTGAAATTTGGTTTTTAGAAAAAGGTTTTCAAAGTCAAGAAAATGGACAAATGTTACAAGCTGATTGTATATTTGTTAATAAAAGCATTATAAAAAATATTTAATTATGAGAATACAGTTTTGGTGTCCTTTTATATCAGAGGTTGCAACAGTAAAAACTGTTATTAATACTATAAGATCAATTAAATTATATTCAAAAAATAATATTGATATTGATTTAATTAATGCATTTGGTGAATGGTCTAACAAAAAATATAAATTAGATAACGATAAAATTAATATTTATGATTTTTTTAATTTCAATTTTGACAAATTTTTACCAAGGTACGGTTTTTTATCGAGTAGAGTCAAATTTATCTTAATATTCATTACATCATTTTTTAAATTACATAAACTAATCAAAAAGAATAAAGCTGATTACTTTATTTGTTTTTTGATTACATCACTTCCTTTAGTTTTAATTTCAATTTTCAAGTATGAAACTAAATTCATCCTGAGAATTTCAGGTCTTCCCAAACTAAATTTTTTTAGATTGCTTTTATGGAAGTTAGTTAGTAATAGATTATTTTTAATAACATGTCCCACTAAAGAAACACAAAAATATATACGAAACTTAAACATATTTGAACCAGATAAAGTTGTTTTTTTACCAGAACCAGTAATTTCAGTTAAAGACTATTTATCAAAAAAAAAAAATTATAAAATTGATACAAATTTCAATTATAAAGACTCTATATTGTTCATTGGAAGACTTACAAAGCAGAAAAATATTTTATTTTTAATAAATTCGTTGAATTACATTTTTAAAAAACATAACAAATTAAAATTATTTATTATAGGTGAAGGCGAGGAAAAGAAAAATGTGCTTAAGCTAATTAAAGAATTAAAATTAGATAAGAAGGTTTTTTTACTTGGTTTTCAAAATAACGTTTACTCTTACTTACAAAATTGCAAGTGTTTTGTTTTATCTTCTTTATGGGAAGACCCTGGATATGTTTTAATTGAAGCAGCTATGGCTAACGCTGCTATCATATCTAGTAATTGTCCAAATGGACCATCAGAAATTTTGGAGTATGGAAAATCTGGATATTTATTTGAAAGTAATAATTTAGATGATTTTAGTAGTAAGTTTGAGGAGTTTTTGTCATCTAATAATAATCAATTATATGCAAAAAAACTAAGTGCTAAAAAAGCAATAAAAATGTATACAATTTTTGGCCACTATAAATACTTAAAAACATACTTAAATTTATGAAAAAAATTTTACCCTGTGTCATAGGACTTGGATATGTTGGTTTACCAATTTTTTTAAGACTACAAAAAAAATTTCAATGTATAGGTTATGATATTAAAAAAAGAAGAGTAAATGAGTTAAATTTTAAAAAAGACTTAAATGGCGAGTTCTCCCAAAAAGAATTATACTTAAAAAATAAATCTTTATTTACAAGTGATTTAAAAAAAATTAGCGAACGTAACTTTTATATTATAACTGTTCCTACTCCAATATATCAAAATAAAAAACCTAACTTAGAACCTTTAATTAATGCAATTAAAATGATTTCTAAATTTATTAAAAAGGACGACATAATTTTTATAGAGTCCACAGTGTATCCAGGGGTTACTTTAAAGTTAGGCAAAATAATACAAAAGAAAAATAACATCATCATTAATAAAGATTTTTGGGTAGGTTATAGTCCAGAGAGAATCAATCCAGGTGATAAAGATAAAACTGTTGATAAAATAAAAAAAATTGTATCATTTGAAAATTGTCCCAAAAAAATAATAAATAAAATATTAAGTGTATATAAAACAATCTCTAGAAAGTTAGTCTTATCGAGCTCAATTAAAGAAGCTGAAATGTCTAAAGTAATAGAGAATATTCAAAGAGATATAAACATAGCTTTCATGAATGAAATTATGATGATAAGCGAAAAATTGAATATTAATTTTTATAATGTAAAAAAATTAGCAGAAACAAAATGGAATTTTATGAAATATGATCCAGGATTGGTTGGAGGTCATTGTCTTCCTGTAGATCCATATTATTTATATGATATAGCAAAAAAAAATAATTTTAGCGCGAATTTTATTCTTACTGGGAGAAACGTAAATAATTCTATGAAAAAATTTGTATTAAATAAAGTAAATAAAAAAATTAAAGATAATCAAATAAAAAAAATTTTAGTTGCCGGTATCTCATTTAAAAAAAATGTATCAGATTTTAGAAACTCAATTGCATTAGAAATTTTCAAAAACTTAAAAGCAAAAAAAAATTTATATGTCGACGCTGTTGATCCATTGATACAATCGATAGGTAAATTAAAGATTAAAAAATTACACAATATAAATTTAAATCACTATGAATTAATAATTTATCTTGTAAATCATGATGTTTTAAATCAAAAATTTTCCAATTTAAAAAAAGATAAACATAATATTTTAGATATTTTTAATTACCTAAAATAATGAAAAAAAAAATAATATTTTTCTTGGCTAATTTTAATCAAGGAGGCGCAGGGCAATCAATAACCAGACTTTGTTTAGAGCTTAATAAAAAAAAATACGACATAACTGTGTTGTGTTTACAAAAATGCTATTATAAAAATATTTTAAAAAAATACAAAATTGAAGTAAAGGAAATTAATAAAATTAGGGTTTCTAAAATTAGAGAAGATTTGACATTATTATTAGATAGTTATTCTCTAAAATACGAAAAAATCATTTTCGTATCTAATTTATTTTATACAAATGCTCTCATTTCAATCTTTTTAAAAAAAGATGAAAAAATAAAGTTAGTTTTTGTTGAGAGGACACCGCTGCAAGAGTTATCAATTTATTTTGGTTTAAAAGATTTTTTAAAAAAATTTTTTATTAAATTAATTTTAAAATTTAATTATAAAAAAGCAAGTATAGTTGTATCAAATTCCAAAAAAACAGCTTATGACATCTCTAATTTTGCAAAATGTAGATCTATTCATATCTACCCACCTTCTTTTAATTTAAAAATAAACTTTAATAAATCTAGGAGCTCAAAACTAAATATATTATCAATTGGAAGATTGTCTAAAGAAAAAAATTTTGAAGAATTAATTCTATTTTTATCAAAATTAGATAATTTAAATTTTTCCCTCAATATTATCGGCAGTGGACCACAAAAAATTTACTTAAGAAAGTTAATCAAAACTCATAATTTACAAAATAAGATTAGGTTGTTAGGTTTTAAGACAAATACAAAAAAATATTTTAAAAAAACGAATTTGTTTATTAGTCCTTCGAAATTTGAGGGATTTCCAAATGTAATTGTAGAATCGATATCACATGGAGTGCCAGTTCTATCAAATCAAAGCCACGGCGGTGTTAATGAGATAATAAATAAAAAATTTGGCATGATTTATTCAAATTTTGAAACTTTCCAAAATGAAATTCAAAATTTTACGAATAATCAGGAAAAATTTAGATTTAAAAAGAAAGATATAAAAAATCATTTCAGAAAATTTAGTATACATGAATGTACAAAGAATTATGAGAAGTTATTTGATAAATTATAAATAAATGACACAATATAAAAAACGTAAACCTCTAATTTCAATCATAACAATTGTTAAAAATGACGAAAAAAAAATTAATAAAACAATTAAAAGCGTTCTCAATCAGAAATTTAAGGATTTTGAATATATAATTATTGATGGAAAATCGACTGATAGAACTTTAGAGATAGTCAATAAATATAAAAAAAAAATAAATAAAATAGTTAGCAGGAAAGACAAAAATTTATGGGATGCCATGAATACTGGTATCAAGCTATCCAAGGGAAAAATAATTGGTATAATTAATTCAGGTGATATTTACTATCCTAAAACACTAAAGTACGTATCTAATTATTTCGAGAGGTTTAAAAATTTAGATTATCTGTTTGGGCCAGTAAAAAAAGATAGAATTTTATTTAGATTTGAGCCTGAAAAAATATTTTACAGAATGAATATTTACCCTTCACATTCAGGAGGATTTTTTATTAAAAGCAATGCCCAAAAACAGGTTGGTTATTACGATAAAACATTAAAATTTGGTGCAGACCATGATCTTTTTTATAAAATTATTGTAAAATACAAATTAAATGGAATGATTGCAAAAAAGAGTGAGGTTTTTGCCAGATTTGATTTGGGAGGAATTTCGTCAAAAATTAATTTCTGCAAAACTTATTTTTATGAAATGAAAATCAGATATAAGAATGGTCAAAATATAATTTATTTAATTATTTTATATCTTTTAAAAATAATTAATAAAATTTTTAAACAAATTATAAGAATTTAAAAATATTATGGTAAGCAAAAATAAAAAAAGCTTAGTAAGTGTTATTATGCCTTTTTACAAAAATTTAAGTTTGCTTAAAAAATCTTTAAAAAGTGTATTACAACAAAGTTATACTAATTATGAAATAATTCTTATAAATGACAATCCAAAAAAAAATTTGAATTCGGCATTGAAAAATATACTTATTAATTCGAAGAAAATTAAAATCATAAATAATAAAATTAATTGTGGTGCAGGACTTTCGAGAAACAAAGGTATTAAATATTCAAAAGGCGAATATATTGCATTTTTAGATAGTGACGACATTTGGAGTAAAAAAAAACTTGAAACACAAATTATGTTTATGAAAAACCGAAATATTCTTGCTTCTCACACATCTTATCAAATTGTCAATTTGGACGGTCACATTATCTCTACTAGAAATGCAAGGAATTTAACATACGAAGATTTGTTAAGATCATGCGATATTGGGTTATCCACTGTAGTGCTTAATAAAAAAATATTAAAAAATGATAGTAAATTATTTCCAGATTTAGTGACAAAAGAAGACTTTGTCTTGTGGCTGAAGATATCTAAAAAGGGTGTAAAATTTTATGGTATAAATAAATATTTATCAAAATGGACATCAACACCAAATTCATTGTCAAAATCAACAATGCAAAAAATTAGTGATGCAGTTAAAGTTTATAAAAACTATCAAAGTATGAGTATATTCAAATCTTTATATTACACATTTTTACTTTCAATGAATTATATATTTAAAAAATGGAAATAAATTTTTTAGGTTTTGGTATATCAATACTCCTTTGTTATATAATTTATTTAGCAATTATAAAAACTAATCTTTTTTTAAATCAATTAAAAGATAAACATCAAAATTTTGTGGTAAAAAAATTTATTTTGCCAATTGGGGGGTATTTTATTTTAACGACTGTATTTGTTATGAATTTTAAATTTATTTCTTTAGAATTATTATTTTTTATACCAATTTTTATAATTGGTGCTCTTTCAGACATGAAAAAATTTAATTCACCACAATTTAGATTTATTGTTCAAACAATTATTATTATTAGCTTTGCATATTTTGCAAATTTAAAACTTTCTTCAACAAGAATTGATATTCTAGATATAATGCTCGATAACAATATATTTAGATTTTCATTCATCACTTTTTGCATTTTGATTGTTCTTAATGGAACTAATTTTATTGATGGACTTAATGGTTTGGTATTATCATATTATTCTATAATAACTATATTCTTAATTTATGCAGATTTTGAATTATCTTTCTTAAATAATTCAAACTTTTTGTACGAAATATTAGTCCTATTAATTGTTATTTTAGTTTTTAATATTGCCAACAAATTATATATAGGAGATGGTGGCTCATATCTTTTGGGATTTATATATTCAGTATTACTTTTAAATATTTATCATGAAAATAACTATATTTCACCATATTTTATTATTTTACTTTTATGGTACCCATGTTTCGAAAATTTATTCTCTATCATACGAAAGTATAGATTTAAAAAATCTCCAATAAATCCTGACACCAAACATCTTCATCAATTAATTTTCTATTTTATAAATAAAAAATTAAATTCCTCTAATCTTTTAATAAATAACTTACTTTCTAGTTTCTTTATAATTTTTTATAATATTTTAATTTTTTACATTGGTTTTATTTATATAACAAAAACAAATATACAAATTTTACTTTTAATTTTTAATGTATTTATTTATTTCTTAATCTATATAAAGTTATTCAATTTTAGATTTAGAAAATTCTGAATTTTTATTTCCAAAAATCATAAAAGCAAAACTTGTCCAAAATATAACTGCTCCATAAGTAGTAAAAAAACTACCCGAAGGTATAAAAGGTATAAGGTTTGAAAATACAAAAAGTAAACCTGTTAATTGATATAAATTGTTATTGTTAAGATATTTTTTAATTGCAAAATAAATTGTATAAACAAAAAAGGATATAAAGAACAAATACCCAAACAAACCAGTTTCAGACAATATTTCAAGGTGTTTTTCATGAGGATGAATCGGTGCATTTGGCCCATAATCACCTGTATGAACAACTTTTCTATAATTTTTTAAACCAACTCCGAATAATTTATTATCATTAAATATTTTATAAGCCTGATTATAGTGGTCACCATAAGTTGAGTTCTTCACAAATTTTATAGGTTCTGTAATTATCGGTTTTAAAAACATTCCCCAAAACCTATATTTATAATTGTTTTTTTCATCTAATTGCGAAATTATTGAAAAAATAATTATAATTAATGTAAAAAATATTAATATTTTTTTTAATAAAAATTTCCTTTCAAAAAATAAAGAAAACAAAAATACTATTATTAATGTTTTAATAAAGTTTGCTCTCTCTCCAATAAATAGTGATATCAAAGTTATAATTAAAAGTATTAGATAAATAGAATACTTTTTAAATAATTTTTTAAAGAGAGTCCCAGAAGGATAATTTTGTAAAAGATAATAAATATTACTTGCAGCAATAAGACATAAAAAAGAAAACAAATAACCAATTTTTAATTCTTGATTAAAAAATCCAGCTAATCTTCCTGGCATATAGGATTTAAATCCTAATGTGTTATATCCTAAAGTAAATTCAAATAGCAAATCAAAACATATAATTAAAAAAAATACTGTCCATAAAATAAGTATATATTTTTTAAGCTTTGTTATATCATCAATTAGGTAATATTTAATTGCAAATACTAAAAATATAAATCTTAAAAATCCAAAAGTTCTACCATAACTGTTTTGAGGATCTTGACTGAAGATTAAATTCACAAATAATGAAAACCATATTAGTGATAAAAGATAAAATATTTTATTATTAAAATAATTGTAATTTCTGTTTTTAATTATTTCGTAAATTAAAATTAAATCAATTAATACAATGTAGAAATTTATAATTGCCGACCCTAAAAAAATTATAATAGGAAAAATTCCAATCAAAAAGGATCCTAAAGTGTGGTTAATATTTATGTTTTTATTAATTAATGTCATTTTAAAAAATTAATTTCAATTTTTAACATAAATGGAAATTCTAATTTACCTTATTATTATATCATTATTTATAATTTTGATAATTAACTATTATTTTTACTTAAAATTATAACTATAATTGAATCTCATATTGATTTTATATTAAAACAAGATGAATATAGATAATTTTTAGAATACATGAAATAGTAAAATATTTTAAATTATGTTTAATAATCTAATTGTATTTGTTGTTTCCTATTTTTTGATTATTTTTTCAATTTTAGGTTACGGATTATTCTTTTTAAAGATTTTAAAAAATAAAGACAATGAAACAAATTTTGGTTATGCAGGATTGGTAGGAATATTTATAATTTTAATTTACTCTTATTTAAGTAATTTATTTTTACCGCATTCAATTTTTCATAATACTATTTTTATATTGTTTGGATTTTTAATATTTTTTACTCAAATAATAAATTATGAAAGATTTAAAAAAGAAATTTTGCTTACTTTTGTAATTTTTTCTTTGTTATTTATTTCGCTTTTAATTAGTAAAAATCACGATGATTTTACGTATTACCATTTTCCTTATACTTATTATTTAACTCAAGAAAGCGCGGCTTATGGTATTGGTAAATTTAATTATGGTTTTAGAACACCCTCTTCCATATTTTATTTAAATTCATTATTTTATTTACCTTTT
>MDSZ01179127.1_pt1 | contig 21023 bp, 18 predicted proteins | sample 811201 | NCBI WGS metagenome assembly MDSZ01 (sample SAMN05326647, study PRJNA326480) | marine metagenome | isolation source: seawater | place: Indian Ocean: North | collected 2010 | reverse complement strand
TTAAAGGTCTTTCAAATGCAGAGATCGAGGAGCTCATCACTGAACTCCCCGTAGTCACCGCATTAATGCACGGAATCCATGGGAATGAGATCACCCCCAACGGAGCCGCGATGGCTGAAGCATATCATCTCCTTGCAGCGGAAGGAGACGCGACTGTAGACATGATCCTCCGAGAGTCACTGGTACTTATCGACCCCACCGAAAACCCAGACGGTCGGGCGCGCTTCGTGCAACACACAACCATGTCGCGGGCACGCTGGCCAAACCAAGAAGCCTACTCGGCAGAGCACGACGAGCCTTGGCCGGGAGGGCGCGGAAACCACTATCTCTTCGATTTGAACCGAGACCTCTTCATTCAAAGTCAGCCAGAGACAGCAGGAAAGGTCGACTTGTTGCTGGAGTTCAGGCCGAACATCGTCGCAGACCTGCATGAAATGGGTGGCAACTCGACGTATTTCTTCCCCCCCACCGCTCCTCCCGAAAACCCATGGTACGGAGAACGACAGATTGAGCTGATGGAAGTCTTCGGGCGTGCGAACGCAGCAGCTTTCGATGAACGTGGTTTTGCCTATTTCAACCGAGAAGTGTTTGACCTGTTCTATCCAGGCTACGTCGACATGTGGCCGATGAACCATGGCGCGCTTGGCATGACCTATGAGCAAGCATCCGCGCGTGCACTCGTGCTTGAGAAATCAGACGGTGACATCATGACTTACGGCGATGGAGTCCTCCATCACTTCACCGCAGCAATCACCACTGCAGCAACAGCTGCCCGACACAGAGAAAGCATCCTGCGCGATTATTTTGAATATCGCCGTGAAGGCGTCGAAATGGCCCGGAGCGGTCCAGCCGAGCTGTTACTTCACTCTAGGCATGATCCGGCCATGGCTAAGCGGCTTGCGATGATGCTCGCCTCCAACGGGATCGATGTGCATTTCGCCACAGGAGACGTAAACACCTCAAGCGGACCGCTTCCCGGCTCTAGCACCTACATAGTGCCCTTAGACCAACCCGCTAGCCGGATGGCTCGTAACTTGCTAGACCATCACGTCCCAATGAGCGAGGCGTTCGTGCAACGTCAAATAGAGCGGAGGGCCCGTCGTGAGCGTGATGAAATCTACGACATCACGGCCTGGAGCCAGTCGCTGTTATGGGACGTGGAGGTCATAGAATTAGATCGCAAGAGTGGTGCGGCCGGGCAGTTGCTCGATCCAGACTACGAGCCAGGGCCAGCTTCACCATTGCCCACAGCCAGCGTTGGGTACTTGATTCCTTGGGGTACTGCCGCAGCCGCTACCGTGGCAGAAGCGATGCAAAGCGGTATCCGGGTCCGCGCATCTGGCCAACGGTTCACTTTGGGCGACCGAGAATACGGACCAGGAACGGCTATCATCCGGACATCCGAAAACGGGGCGGATCTCGCCACTTCCTTAGGCGTTATCGCCGGCCGACACGGTGCCGAGCCTGTGCCCATAGATGATTCGTACGTTACAGAAGGTGCATCTCTAGGGGCGAATAGCGTCCGGGCGCTCCGTTCCCCTAGGATCTTGCTGGCGTACGACCAACCAACCTCGAGTTATTCTACAGGATGGGCTCGATACATCCTTGAGCAGCGGTACGGTCTTCCAGTAACAGCAGTCCGTGGACGTAGCCTGGGTCGGGCCAACTTGTCCGAATACGACGTAATCGTACTACCGAGCGGAAACTATTCCGGAGTCATCGGATCAGGGCTTCTAGACCAGCTTAAAAACTGGATGTCTGAAGGCGGAACGCTCATCACCATGGCAAACTCAACCTCTTGGGCTACACGTGCCGGACTGCTTTCGACGAGCCCTGAGCGCCGGGGAGGAAGGGCCGCAGGAACCGACCCTCCGAGCGAAGGAACCCCAAGCCAGCCTATCGAATACTTAGATGAAATCGTACCAGAAGATGAATCTCCTGTTAGTGTTCCAGGCGCGATACTCCGCGTTGTTCTAGATCCCAATCACTGGATGTCCTCGGGTACCGATGGTGAAATCGGGGTGCTGGTTGAAGGATCGCGTATCTTCAGTCCGCTGACTCTGGATAACGGCACAAACGTTGGGCGGTACGGATCCCTCGATGATTTGGTCTTGGGTGGCATAGTGTGGGATGAAGCAAGACCACAGCTCGTCAACAAGGCATTCCTCATGCACGAGGGCCACGGCACCGGGCAGATTATCGCCTTTGCAGAGGATCCCAACTACCGCGCGTATGCCGAAGCAACCCAACTATTATTCATTAACGCCGTGCTCTTAGGTGCCGGGCGATAGTCATGGGAGGCATTCTGGGCCTGCAGCTATGTCACAACAGGACCTCAATGGGCCAAAGATTTTTGCATATGCAGGTGCGTTGACCCTTGGAACAACGAGTCGACAGAAAGATGCGCGAAGTTGCGGTCGCCCAATACGCCTGGCGCTATGAAGCTGAGTTCGCCGCCGGATTTCTTCGGGACGCCAACATCGCACACCGGCTGCAGATTGACGATCCCGCTCTGGGTATTTCCATATCTACGGCTGCTACCCTTTGGGTGCTGGCCGCGGACGAGAAACGTGCCCGTGAAATACTCGACATAAGCCAGGAGCATTCCCCTCGTCTCTCTAGTCCCCAAAATGCATATCACCACGTGAGTAGAAGAACAACGGCTAGGATTGATATCCATCACGACGGTGCGAGTCACACATCCACCACGCACAGTAAGATGACCTTTAGGGCGCGAAGCCTCGCCGTCATCTGTGCTTTTGGTTTAGCCGGCGTCGGTCAGGTGTTGCTTACGAGCTGGTATCTGCCTGGACCTGGACCCGCACTTGCCTTCTTAGTGGCCATGTTAGTAGTGATAGGTTTCACTGGAAGAGCTCCCAGAGCTCTGAGAAACTTTCTCCTGACTGTCTCCGGAGGGATCCCATAGAGAGGTAACCTTGATCCAAACCAATCAGACCTCCCTCTTCTAACCCTTGTTTCCTTACCAACTGTCCACACTGAGCATTCGCACATGAAGGCTGTAACCTTCAACGTCACAATCCCAAGCTACGTGGTCGGAAAAACATTAGGGAGATTGACCGAGGCAGCCGTCTTTGGGGGGCTGAGCGGGGTCCGATTCGAAGATCTCGCTGAACCAGAAATCCCGGGAGACCGCTGGGTCAAGCTAGAGATCATCCTAGCCGGCATCTGTGGATCGGACATCGGGAACCTGACACTCAAATCTAGTCCGGCGATGGAGCCGTTTGGATCATTCCCAGCGGTCCTCGGACATGAGATCCTAGCCCGGGTCGTGGAAACTGGTCCGGGAGTCACTGCAGTAGAAGTTGGGCAACGAGTAGCTGTAGACCCAGGCGTTTCCTGTGTGGTCCGTGGCCACCAAGGTTCAGAACAGTGCCTCTCGTGCATCGAAGGACTACCCGCTACCTGCACGAGAGCGGGAGACGAGGGAAAGACCATCATCGGGGCAGGGCCTATACAGAGGGGTATGACAATCGGGTATCACGCAAGTCTCCCTGGTGGGTGGGGGGAGCGTATGATTGCTCACGAATCACAGCTCTTTCCCGTTAGCGACGCCATTAACGACCGATCAGCCTCACTGATAGAGCCACTTGCGGTAGGCATGCATGCCGCGCTGCAGTCACGCCCTCTAGGTGAAGGGCCCGCGCTAGTCCTGGGAAGCGGACCCATAGCACTTGGTGTCATATGGGCCCTCCGGGCCATAGGCTATGACGGCGAACTTATCGCTCAAGTGCGAAGAGACCACGAGGCCGACTTGGCGCGCGCGCTCGGTGCATCCTCCGTGATCTCGCCAGGAGACGAGGCCCGTGACGCAATGGTCGCGACTGGGGCTAATGCGTATATGCCCATCGTCGGGGACGAGGTATATGCCGGAGGGGGCTTCCCGCTGATCTTCGACTGTGTGGGAAGCAGCCAGACAGTAAAGCAAGCACTTCGATACGCCACCGTTAGGGGCCGAATCATTCTTCTTGGATGCGCTGCTGAAATCCCAAAGCTGGACCTGACACCCGTGTGGGCAAATGAGCTTCAGATTCAAGGCTATCAGTGCTACGGAGAGGAAGCGTGGCGTGACGGCACTGAACACACGTTCAAGATCACACACGACTTGCTTATAGAAACGGGCGCTCCTGTGGAGCAGATGGTGACGCACATCTATCCGCTGCGCCAATACCAAGAGGCACTCTCGACCGCCGCTAACCGACGCAAGACTGGTTCTGTCAAAGTGCTCCTGGACCCGCAGAACTGAATCCCTCATCGCGCGGACAAGCTACCCAATGAGCGATCGGCAGCGCGTTATCGTGGTCGGTGGGGGCGTGATCGGAGCCAGCACAGCATACGCACTCGCTCGCCGCGGCGCGGAAGTCGAGCTAGTGGAGCGACGAAAGATCGGTGCCGGAGCGTCAGCCGGGAACGCGGGAACTATAGCGGTGGGCCACCCTCCTCTGAACAGACCGGGACGATTCACTCAGCTTCTGCGATGGATAACGAAATCCTCTAGCCCCTTATACGTAAAGCCACGAGTGGATCCAAGTCTCTGGCGATGGCTTCTGGGTTTCTACCGATACTGCACTCATGAACATGTACAACATGCCATGAGCGTCATGGCGCCCCTAGGCCACGACGCACTCCAAAGCTTCGAACGCCTGCTCTCCGAGGAGCAGATAGAATGTGGATACAGAGCCGGGGGGTATCTCGAAGTCTGCTCAACGGAATCCGCGCTCGACTACGCTCACGACGAAGCTGCACTAATCTCGGAGTACGGGTACAAACCGGAACTCATCGACGGTGACGAGCTTCGACGAAGGGAGCCAGCAATAGGTCCTGACCGAATCGGCGCAGTACACTATCACGAATCCGCGACACTCACCCCCTCTGAGTTCCTCAGCGGCTTAACCAAAGCCAGTCGGCGATACGGCGTACGGTTTCATATCGGCACCGGAGTGGCTCAGATAAATCGCAAAGGGGATAAGATTACGGGTGTAACGCTAGACTCCGGCAAAACACTAAACTGCGACACAATCGTCCTCGCTACCGGGACGTACAGTAGAAAACTCACCCGAGCCTTTGGGCTTCGTCTCCCCGTCCAGCCGGGCAAAGGTTACCATCGAGAAGTAGCGATTGGGTCAAACGGTGCCCCTAACCTGCGCATAGCGTGCGTACTGGCGGAACACGCGGTCTTCTGCACTCCGATGAAAACTTCCGTGCGATTTGCGGGCACAATGGAGTTCTCAGGAGAAAACGATGACCTACGACCTGAGCGACTGAATCAACTCACAACAGCGGCTCGGGAAGCCTTCCCGCATATGGGGACAGCACAACCTCACTCTGAATGGTGTGGGTTGCGCCCGATGTCTATAGACGGCCTTCCAATCATCGGCTTCATTCCAGGCATAGAGGGGCTCGTTCTAGCTACAGGACATGGAATGCTCGGACTCACACTTGGACCTGTAACCGGAGATATCGTAGCGAATCAGGTCCTAGATGGATCAGATCCTCGGGCCATCCACTTATCACCCGAAAGATTTTCTGGTAGGCAAAGGAACTAAAGAGGCTCAACCGCGGGCCGCTAGAGATCTAGCGGAATTACCTCCGGATGCACTCTGCTGTTAGGTGAGACCCCCTCTACTTCTACACCCTCCATTCTGAGCAGCGCAACCTTCCGCCTAAGGCCGCCAGAAAATCCTGTGAGACGACCATCCGACGCAATCACACGATGACACGGGACCACTATCAGGATTGGGTTAGCGCCAATGGCTTGACCGACAGCCCGCGCTTTATCTGGCTTTCCGACAGCCCGCGCGATTTCCCCGTAAGTGGTTACGTGGCCGTGCTTAACCTTGAGCAGTTCCTCATAAACTTCTCTCTGGAAGTCGGAACTCACACCCGAGAAATCCAGCGGCAGCTGGAAAGACGTTCGTTCCTTGGCGAAGTAAGCCTCTATTTGCTCCACCGCCTCTTGGAGCTGACCTGGTCGCTCTGTGCCCGGCTTCATGTGTCGCCCTCGTGGCAAGGGTCCGAACTCAATCCTCCGAACACCTCGCGGGGAGATCCATATAGTGACACCCCCGACCCGAGCATCGGTCAAGTGGGCTGAGTGAACCTCGACCAGGTTGCTCAAGTAGCCCCTTCTTCCACAACTCCAGCTTCCTTCTTGAGTGCCTCCTGCAGCGCATCAAAGCCGAGCAGGGCACATTTGATACGAACCGGAAACTTCGAAACTCCCTGTAGTGCTCTGAGATCGCCAAGCGACTTCTCTTTCACCGCTGATTCGTCGCCGTGCATCATATCGGTGAAACGCTTCGCTAACTCGTCAGCTTGATCAATGCTCGAGCCTTTCAAGCGGATTGTCATCATGCTCACAGAGGCCTGAGAAATCGAGCATCCCGATCCGAGGAACTTCACATCCTCAATCCGGTTTCCTTCAATCCGCAATTGCAATCGGATCTCGTCACCACAAACAGGATTTGCCATATGGATCTCCACCGTCTTTTCCTCAAGCTCCCCTTTGTTACGCGGATTTCGATAATGCTCTAGGATGAGCTGCTGGTAGAGAGAGCTTAGTTGCGGAGTTTCCATCAATTTCTACTCGATTCTAACGGGTCCACAATGTATCGCCGGTTCAGTCGCTAGGCACGTTTGATCCCTGTACACCGGTTTTGAGCAAACAGAGCCCCTCATCTGCTAACTCAGCCGAAAATCGCAGCTACCCGGTCAAGGCCTTTGACCAGTCGATCCACGTCTTCTCGCGTGCTGTACAAGTAGAAGGACGCCCGGGCGGTAGCCGGGACGCCAAAATGCTTCATCACGAGCTGTGCGCAGTGATGTCCAGCACGGATCGCGACTCCTTCCGTGTCCAGAATCGTAGAAATATCGTGAGGATGCGCATCACCCATTGTAAAGGAAATCACTGCGGATCTGTCCTCCAGTGACGACGGGCCAAATATTCTCAATCCAGGAATCAGCGAAAGTTGCTCCATGGCATACGCCATAATCTCATTCTCGTGCATCGAGATGGCTTTGGTACCAATCTTTGACAGGTAGTCAACCGCCGCACCCAGACCTATCGCACCCGCGATATTCGGCGTTCCGGCCTCGAATTTATGAGGGACAGCAGCCCAACTGCTTTGATCGCGCCCCACAATTTGAATCATCTCCCCGCCGCCCTGAAAAGGCGACATAGCCTCGAGGAGTTCTAGGCGGCCCCAGAGTACCCCCACTCCTGTCGGTCCGCACATCTTGTGACCGCCAAACGCATAGAAATCGCAGCCGAGATCCTGTACATCCACCTTTGTGTGGACGACCCCCTGCGCCCCGTCCACCATGACAATTGCTCCCACCGCCCGCGATGCGTCTACGATTGTCTTTACCGGATTGATAGTCCCGAGGCTGTTCGACACGTCCGAGATCGACACGATCTTCGTTCGCTCGGTGAGAAGTGATTCAAGGCCATCGAGGACGAGGCGTCCTTCATCATCAATTTCAATGTACTTCAACGTTGCGCCCGTCCTCGCCGCTAGCAGCTGCCACGGGACGATGTTGGAGTGATGCTCCATAACTGAGATCAGGATTTCATCACCTTCGCCAACATGGTCTAGGCCCCACGCAGTCGCGACTAGGTTGATCGCTTCAGTGGTTCCACGTGTCCAAACGCACTCCGCCGCGCTAGGCGCGTTGATCCAACTGGCGACTTTCTCGCGCGCTGCTTCAAAGGCAACGGTCGCTCGTCTGGATAGCTCATGGATGCCACGATGAACGTTCGCGTTGTCCTTCTCATAGTATTCGCTGAGCACGTCGAGAACCGCGCGCGGCTTCTGCGATGTCGCAGCGTTATCCAGGTATGCAAGTGGTTTACCGTGGACAGTCTGATCTAGCGCTGGGAAGTCTTTTCGGATCCGGATGGGATCAAAGTCTTCAATGCTCATATTTTCGCCTTGGTCATCTTGCTCGACGGCCGATCCGAGCCCAGCTAGCCGATGTCAACAAAAATCTCTCCGTCCCGAATATCAACCGGAAACGATTGAACAGGCCGGATCGCAGGAAGCGTCTTCCGCGCACCGGAGCACGCATCGAATCGTGCACCATGATACAGGCATACGACGTCGCTACCCTCGAGCTCACCATCCGAAAGTGGGAGGTCTTCGTGAGAGCACTGGTCTTTCAGTGCACAAATCGCACCCTCCACATTCGCGAGCACCACAGGTACCCCGTCTGCCATCACACCCTTCAACATCCCCACAGCGCAATCACCCACCGCTGCGACCTTCACCCAATGAGACATCGTCGACCCGTCACCCGTGTTGGGAAAGTTTTTCTTCAATGGCGTCCGTAACCTTTTCAATCACACCACCGAGAGGGAGCCTTGAGAGCACCTCGCCAAGAAACCCGAGCACAACAAGACGCTCCGCTTGCACTTTATCAAGGCCGCGACTCATAAGATAAAACTTGGCCTCTGTATCAAGCTCTCCTATGGTTGCTCCATGAGAACATTTCACATCGTCAGCTTCGATCTCAAGGTTGGGAAGCGAGTCCGCGCGAGCACCCGATGACAGCAGGAGATTCCTGTTCGTCTGGTACGCGTCGGTGCGCTGGGCACCCGGCAAAACCCGGATGATACCGCGAAAAACAGCGCGACTGGCCCCGTCCAGAGCCCCCTTATAGAGCAAGTCACTTCCAGTGTTGGGCTCCGTATGATCTTGGCTGGTATTAAAATCGAAGTGCTGATTTCCATCGCCAAAGTACAATCCCAGCATTTCGGAATTGGCTCCCGGACCGAGCAACTTGGCGTTCAGGTCCACGCGATGGACTGAGCCACCTAATCCGACATTCAGTGTGTCAATCCGTGCATCACGTTCCGCCAGTGTGCGCTGCGCCGAATGAACGAAGACCCCACTACCAGCTCGTTGGACAGTGACGTACTGAAGGACAGCTCCATCTCCGGCGACCAATTCTACCGCAGAGGATTTGAGGGTCTGAGTATCGAAGTCATCCGAGATCACTTCGTCTACATAAGAAACCTGGCTCTGTGCCTCAGCCACTATAAGGACACGACTGAAATACGCTGCCCCCGCCTGGCTTATCCAGCGAGTCACTCGGATCGGTAAATCGAGACGGACAGCCGATGGAACGTAGACGAAAATCCCATCCGCCCACAGGGCCATGTTTAACGCCTCGAGCTTTCCGTCTTCAGCTGAGACCGCGCTGCCTAAATGTTCTTTGACTAGTTCAGGATGTAGTGTCAGAGCATCATGAAGTGAATCAAGGATCACACCCTGCTCAGCAAGCGCCGGATCGATGTCAGCGTGCACTACATGTCCGTCAATGAGAACGATGTGGCCGGCCGCTTCGCGATCTTGCTCCGTCGTTTCACGCAACCTATCTGGCCAGGTCGATGCGCTACCTGGCCCGACCTCCACTTCGGGGAGCCGCAGTGAGGCCAACTGAAGCAACCTATTCAGGTCCGTATACCGCCACTCTTCGAGTCGGGTGTTAGGCATTGGAGTTTGCTCGTACACCGACCAAGCTCGTTCTCGACCCTCGCGGACCCACGCTGGCTCACCTTTGGTAAGGAGCTCAACCGACGCCGCATTGAAGGCCTCGGTGACCCCCTGCTTCCCTTGCGACTCCGTGATTACCATGTCAACCATCAGCCTACCGAACCTTCCATCTCGAGCTCAATCAGACGGTTCAGTTCGACCGCATATTCGAGGGGTAACTCCTTCGCAATCGGCTCAATGAAGCCACGAACAATCATCGCCATGGCCTCGTCTTCGGGAATACCACGGCTCGTAAGGTAGAAGAGTTGCTCTTCACCTATCCTAGAAACAGAGGCTTCATGACCTACGTTCGCATCGTTCTCTTCGATCTCGATGTACGGGTAGGTATCGGTTCGGGAAGTCTCATTAATGAGCAGCGCGTCGCACTCGACATTAGACCGCGCATGGTGTGCACCTTCATGTACCTTCAGCAGGCCTCTATACGTTGACCGCCCATGCCCCTTAGAAATCGACTTGGAAACAATCGATGAGGTAGTGTGCGGAGCTGCATGAATGACTTTTCCGCCTGTGTCTTGGTGTTGTCCGTCACCCGAATAGGCGATCGAAAGGATCTCCCCGTGAGCTCCTTCCCCCATCAGATAGCAGGACGGGTATTTCATGGTCAGCTTCGACCCGAGGTTACCATCCAGCCACTCCATGTGGGCACCCTCTTCAACGATGGCACGCTGGGTGACCAAGTTGTACATGTTGTTCGACCAGTTTTGGATCGTAGTGTAGCGGAATCGCGCATTCTTCTTGACGACGATCTCGATCACACCAGAGTGGAATGACTCAGTCGAATAGACGGGCGCTGTGCAGCCCTCGATGTAGTGCGCTTGGGCACCTTCATCGACGATGATGAGCGTGCGCTCGAACTGGCCCATCCGTTCTTGGTTAACGCGGAAGTACGCCTGAAGAGGTGTGTCCAGCGATACGCCTTTGGGAATGTAGACAAACGAGCCCCCTGACCAGACCGCCGAATTCATGGCAGAGAACTTGTTGTCGGCGGTAGGGATAATCGTCCCAAAGTGCTCCCGAAACAGCTCCGGGTGGTTCTTGAGGCCGTCCTCGATTGAGTCAAAAATGACACCTTGCTTCTCCCACTCCTCCCTCAGGGAGTGATATACCATTTCGGATTCGTACTGCGCTCCCACGCCCGCCAGAACCTCCCTCTCGGCCTCCGGAATCCCCAGTTTCTCGAATGTGTCTTTAATCTCGTCTGGGACATCATCCCACGAGTGCTGCATCCGGTCCTGGGGACGAACGTAGAAGTAAATTTCGTCTAGGACCTGTTCGAGTCCGTCGAGGTCACCTCCCCACTTCGGCATCGGCTTCGACTCATAGACCTCTAGTGCCTTGAGTCGAAAATCTAGCATCCAGTCCGGCTCCTCTTTGTGCTGGGAGATCTGACGGACGACTTCCTCCGACAGGCCCCGCTGAGCACGGTACACCGGCTCCGCCTCCGTTACGAAATCATACTTATATTCGTCGAGGTCTAGATCCTGAATCGTCTCATTTTGCGGCATATGGAGGTACTCCGTTACGTGTCAGAGAAACGTGATCAGGACGCGGAAGCCGTCTCAAACTCGCTGTAGCCACCTGCCTCGAGCTCCAGCGCGACTTCCGGTCCGCCAGACTTCACAATCCTTCCATCTACCATGACGTGGACAAAGTCCGGTTTGATATAGTCTAGAAGACGCTGGTAATGGGTGATAAGGAGGACTGACATTTCCGGATCTTCTTCAGACAGTTTGTTAACTCCACTGGCAACGATCTTGAGCGCGTCGATATCAAGCCCTGAATCCGTCTCGTCCATCACAGCAAGTTTCGGTTTCAGCATCGCCATCTGCAGAATCTCGTTACGCTTTTTTTCTCCACCCGAGAAGCCGTCGTTGACGTGTCGCTCAGCAAACGCGACGTCCATTTCCAACATCTCCATCCGCTCCATAAGGATGTCGGAGAAGTCGAAGACGTCCAGCTCCTCATCCTCCGGCAAGTGCGCCTGAACCGCCGTCCTCAAGAAGTTAGCGATTGAGACACCTGGGATCTCGACCGGGTACTGAAACGCCAAGAAGACACCAGCTTGGGAGCGCTCATCAGCTTCTAGATCTAGAAGGTCTGCTCCACGGAACTCAACCGACCCAGTTGTTGCCTCATAGCCCGGATGTCCTGCGAGTACCTTCGCGAGGGTACTCTTTCCAGACCCGTTCGGGCCCATGATTGCGTGGATCTCACCTTTCCCTATGTCAAGGTCCAGCCCTTTCAGGATTGAGAGATCTTCCTCTGCAACCCTCGCCTCTAGGCCTTCGATCCTAAGAATTGATGCGTCAGTCATCCATGTCCTCAGACAATTGAAGCGGTGCCCAGTGGACACCGCTTATTAAGAATCATTCTTTATTAATTAGAAGCAAAAGCTAGAGCCGTCTGGGGTCGCGGTCAACTCAAGCCGAATGCGCTAAAAACCATGTATCCTAAGGGATATCTCCCACACCTAGCCTAGCCCTAAACATGATTTCCGCGTGCCACAAGTCGAGTGACCACAGGATCGCACGGACAGAGGTCACCGCACCACCAACACAACCTTCGCCCCATCCCGCCTCTAGCCACCCAATACGCTCACCCTTCGGCGCGAAGGAACCTACGTGTTCCTGTATCGGTTATCAGAACCCAGCCGGCCACATAACAAAATCACTATTCTATTTTAGGGTGGCACGACCCAGTGGCGATCGATCCGAAAACCCTAGGGCGTCATAGTTGGACGTTTGACCCCATAAACATAAGTCAGACCGTAACTTGCGTGAGACTCCTCCTCCGCGTTTCGGTTGACTCTTATCGACTAGTAAAGAAGATTCGCATTGCCATGGCAAACAGAGCCGGTTAACACAATTATTCCCTCCCTAGCTACCCAACTGCATACAGGTCACCCGAAAACCGACCTCCACCCGACTGCAACATGCCCCGAAACAGTTCATTGATCGCTCGGCTCTCCAGTATTGGGGTTCTTTTCTCAATGCTCGCTTGCGACGTCGAAGAGCCACTTCCTGGCCCGGGCACTATGCTTGCGACGCTAGTAAGCCCCGTAGAAGGCGGAGAAGGAGGGGCAGTGATCGAGCTTTTGGGGGACGGCGTTCTGTCTATCGAAGGTGTTGGGCCTACAGAGGTCTTTTCTCGACTGAATCAGGATGGAGCACGGGTCGCGCTAATCAACCAAGAAGGTGATCAGCTAATGTTTCTGATTGACTTAGCCGACACGCTTCAGCTCCCCAGCTTCGTAATCGAGGAAGTAGCAGGGCCTGATGACCAGCTGAGGCCTGACCTTGGGAAGTACAAGATCGAGTTCGAGCGATGAGAGTCGGTAAGAGTTGGCGAGCCCAGGCAATGGTCGCACGCTCCGTCTTCGGGTTTCTAGTGCTCTTGGCGCCGGCAAGCTCATCGGCCCAAGACATCGAAGCGGCCGCTCACCGGAAGGGTATCACGGTTCCAGAAGCCTATTACCAGCGCATGCAGGAGGATCCGACTGCCTACGAATTTGAACGAGCGCTCTTTCGCCGGGCCGGCGGTGCTTCTGCTTCGGGAGAAGTTCGCATTCCAGTTATCCTAGGCCTCTTCGTGGACTCCGACGCAGATCCACATATCACCCGGGAAATGGTGGACGCCTCACTCTTCAAAGGACCCGCTGAGCGGGGCACCATAACTGAATCTTATCTAGAAATGTCTCGCGGAGCCCTCACGGTATCGGGCGATGTAATAGGATGGGTGCGCACCGGCCTCACTATGAGTGAAGTAGTTGGCTCGGACTCTGCCCTAGGCCCGGATGCACGTGTGGGCGAATGGATCGTTGACATGCTGAATCAAGCCGATGCCGACGTTGACTTCCGGCAGTACGACAACGACGGTCCAGACGGGCAACCGAACAGTGGCGACGACGACGGCTACGTAGACGTCATTACCGTAGAATTCCTAGAGGTCGCGGCGTCTTGTGGCGGGCCAGCGATCTGGCCCCACCGCTGGACCATTTCAGCACAAACGGGCTCTCCGTTCCAGACCAACGATATCGGTGCGAATGGCCTTCCGATCCTCGTCCATGACTACATAACGCAGAGCGCCGCGGACTGCTCTGGCACTAAAGTTCAAGATGCTGGCGTGATCGCACACGAGTTCGGGCACGCCCTCGGCCTACCAGACTACTATCACTGGGTCGATCGGGAGCTTGGACCCGAGGGTCGGCGCTGGGTGCTTGGTTGCTGGGCCCTGATGGCAGCCGGGTCTTGGGGATGTGGCCCCGTGGGGTCCACCCGAGAGCCGTACGGACCTGCTCATATGATTGGACACTCTAAGGGTACCCTAGGCTGGGTGGATTACCTCGATATTGGTGAGGTATGGAACGAGGAAATCTTTCTGGGTCCGGCCCAGACAGATGGCAACGTGCTGAGAATACCGCTCGACCCTGGCGGACTCGAACACCCTCCGACCGAGTTTCTCTTCGCCGAATTTCGAGCGCAGATAGGGTTTGACCACGCCCTACCTGCAACCGGAGTTCTTCTATACAAGCAAGATTCTTCGGCAAGCCTTCGTCCCGATCCTGCCACCAACGAGCCTTACTATCTAACCATGCTCGAGCAAGACGGAAATCGCGGCCTCCTTAAGACGACGCCCGAAGGAGGCAATCGAGGCGAAGCTGGTGACGCGTGGGGAGTAAATGGATTAGTGGGTAAGCTGAACGGTGAAACAAACCCTTCGCTTCGGCTCCATAACGGCGACTGGCCGCCAGTCATGGTCCACGAGGTCTCCGTCCAAGACGGCTTAGCCAGGCTCGTAGTATCAACCGGTCAGACGCCGCGACTGGTCGAGCGCCCAGAGACAGTCGAAGTCATGCAGATAAGAAGCTTTGCAGTACCTGTCAGGATAGCTGGTGGCCACGGCCCTTACACCGGAGTTGGGACGCTACCCCAAGGATTTTCTTTTGAAAATATCGGAGACGAGCTCTTCCTGATCGGCTCACTTCAAGAAGCTGGAGAAAATTCGTATTCGATAGCCGTCCGCGACCGCCTCGGTAACCCCTCACCAACCGTGACGCTTACCGTCAACGCTACTGGCGATTGGGTAATAGCATCAACTGATCTGATCGAAGGATTTCTCGACCCTGAGAACGATCCGCTTACAGATGGAGAGCGAGTTTACCTAGATCAGACAGGCAACAAAAATAATCGCTTTGACGTTGGGGACCTTAGGAAATGGCTGCGGGCGCAGGGGCCCCAGGAACGCCACTGAAGTTTGAGACCCTCAAACCCCACTAGAGCCTGCCCCCTTTCTTTATATCAATCCTGGTTTGGCCCTTTAATACTCGGGACTCTCAAGCAGAGCTGTGCGCATAATCTTGGACCAGTCTGAAAGCGAGTGCTGGAGATAACGGGCCGGCTCAGCAGGACTCCGCCCGATGGGACCCTGGGTGCCCGATTCCGTTATCACATGCACAAACGTCGGGCCTTTAACCGAAAGGACCTCGGGAACCTCGGTAGACCACGCTCCCGCATCGTCAAAGCGATAGACCACCCTGAAACCAGCTGCGTCAGCCACACCAGAGTAGTCCAGTCTTCCAGCCGCAGGTACAGGTTGATTCCCCGTGATTTCGTATTCACCGTTGTCGCACACAATCAGAATAAAATTCTCTGCAGCACTTCCGACGACGGTCGCCAAAGTACCAAGTGACATCAACATGCTTCCATCACCATTGACGCACACGACCTTCCTAGCTGGCTGAGCCAACGCAAGCCCCAGAGCTAGGTCAGCTGCGTGACCCATAGCGCTATCCGCAGACGCAAAATCAAGATCACTGTCTGAAAGTATGCCCCACGGGCGAACCACACTCATGGTCGTTACTACAGCTTCGTTCGTTCTGTAGCGAGCGAGCGGACCCAGAAGCTGAGCCACGGTCAGCACTAGTCTAGGTCTCGCGTCAGAAGGAGCGCGGCAGGGATGCCAAGGGCTTGGGTCGAATCCAGCAATCGGGCAATCGCAGCGACCGGATCCTCCCCGGCAGAGCAGCGCCAGAATGGGATCCCCCAAGCGTTGAAGGTTGGCTCCGTAAGCAATGCTGCAGAGTCTACATCGGGCCGGGTGAGAAGCTCCCGCGTAAGGGCGTGGTCTTGGTTCACACCCGACTGCTCCATCTTCTGGTACCCACGACCTGTAACGATGACTGGGACCGGGGCCCCCATACGCTGCGCCGTCCCGCGGATAGCGTCACCTGATTCTAGTAAGCCGGTATTCTGAATGACTACGATGGGTGACGCGCCCCCTAGCCACAATCCAGCAGCTACCGCGAACGCCTCACCCTCTCGGGTTACAGTCACAAGTTGGATCGCGGCATGCAGAGCCACCTCGTCGAAGAGAGGGCCAGACATATTGTCAGGAATACCGACAACGTGAGTAACTCCACCCCGCATAAGACCATCTACCGTGCGCCTGGCCACCTCAGCTACACCCGTGATGCATTCCTGCTCGTCGTAATCACCCCTGCAACGAGCATCGCTAGAAGCATGGAGCCAGCACCCATAGCGAGGTCGGGCTGCGTATAGACCAGAATCGCAAGTATCGCCACATAAAGCACGAGTGTGACCGCCGGCAGCACGGGGTGTCCCGGCATGCGGAAAGGACGCACGAGGTCGGGTCGGGAGGCCCGCAGCTTAAAGTATGCGAGCAGGACCATCGTATCGACCGTAATCGCTATAGTCATCATGAAGCGAATCAGGGTCTCGAAGCTGGCTGTGAGCGCGAGCGCACCAATCCAGATCGTGATCATGATTAGAGCGTTACGCGGTGTACCCCTCGCGTCTACGTCCGCGAGAGAGCGTGGTGCAAGCCCCTCGCGGGCGAGTCCGAACGCGACGCGGGGCAGGCCGAGGAAGTTCACGTTAGCGCTGCTGACCAGGATCAAGAGGCTGGCGACGAGCACCACGAGGCCTGCCGTCTGTCCGAAGACCGCGGCCGTGGCCTCCCGCGCCACAAGGTCGGCACCGGCCATCTCTGCGGGCGTCATCGCCAACAAGAATGAGATGTTCATGAGGAGGTAGAGCACCATCACGGCAATCGCGCCACCCAGCAGGATCTTGGGCAGTGATTTCCCGGGATCGACGACTTCCTCCGACATCTTTGCTGCGTCTTCCCACCCATAGTACGCAAAGGAAATCGACTGGTAGGCCAGAGCATAGCCGAGGAGTCCGGCAGTCGCTTCGCCGGAAATTAGCGGCGTACTGTCCACCCCGGATGACGCCGTTCCCCCGACGATACCAACGGCCGCGATTGCCAGGACGATCACCACCTTGATCGCCGTCGTGACGTTCTGAAAAGTCGTACTGGCCTTCAGCCCTCGAGTGTGCAGGACGAAGTAAGCCAGCACTACCGCGAGTGCGACGACCCCCACCCACGACAACTCGATGTCCCCGAGCCAGGAGGGGCCTTCGAGGACAAAGAAGACTGTTGCGGGCACTTCCGTCGTCCCGTGAACTAGCATGAAAAGATATCCCGAGATCAGAACAGCCTTCGACGCTCCACTAAAGCCCCGCGTCACGAAGATCTCGGACCAACCAGCGACGAATCCCATTGTGTCACCCCATGCATGTCGGGCATACACATACTTGCCGCCGGCTTCCGGCAGAGCCGCGGCCATTTCCGCTAGCATGAGTGTGCTCAGTCCAGCCATCACGCCACCAAAGAACCACATTCCAAGGATGACGAACGGATCGCGCAGGTAGCCGGCGATGAGCCCTGGGGTCCCAAGGATCCCAGCGCCAATGACGATACCTACTGTGACCGCAAGCCCATCTCGCACTCGCAGGACACGTCTAAGTTGGGTCGGACTTGAATCGCCCACGACATCACCTGAGTTGATAAAGAGGTTTCTTAATAACACTGACGGTACTTGCAGTCTGCCTCTTAGGCCACCAGCGCGATTACACGGCCCGGCCCATGAACGCCCTTAACCATCACCTGGCCTATGTCGGCCGACTTAGATGGTCCGGAGTGCATTCCGAGCGCTGCCGACATATCAGGACCAACGGCCTCCAAGGCGTCTGCTAAGGCTGAGTATACCGAGTCCGCTTCCACAAGAACGACAAGGACCGGTGGAAGAAGCTGCGCTCGACGACCATCTCTGGCGTCCATTAACAGCGAGCCCGTCTCTGCAACTGCCGCGCGAGCCCGGCTGATACCGACAGATGCGGTATGCTCCTTCCCAAGCGCTACCCTCGGTGGCCCACCAAGCCCTTCCAGGTCACTAGGGACTCCAGCACCCATCGATATACTGTCATAATCCAAGAGAAACACTCGTAGCCATTCTTTGCGCTGTGCGACGTTTGCAAAGCGAACAACCTCGCCACCCGCCTGAGTAAACATCGAAGCAAAACCATCCAGGGCCGGCGGCGACGGATCCGGCCGCCACCCTCCAAAGTGCCCGGGGTGCTCGACGGCCTCCCTCTGCTCCCGAGCTCGACGCAGCGCGTCGAGGATCGCTTCGCGTGCACTCATTTTATCCCCTCTCGCCAAAGCTTCCTAAATGACTTCGAGCTCGGCTCTGGGATCTCACGCTCCTGTAACCAACCATTCAAAACTGGGAGGGCCGTACCTACGGCTCTCCATGGGACTCGGCGCAAGGCGCTCGCCGCCATGGAATACCCCAGAGGCCGCTCAGCGATATCCGCATACATCCTCATCCCGAAGCGTTCCCCTTTCGAGATCTGACCCTCCGAAACAGCCTTCTCCCTCCAGTGCACGAGCAGCTCCGGAATCGGAATGCGCACGGGGCAGACATCTTCACATGCCCCGCAGAGGCTGGACGCATGCGGGAGGGGCATTGCTTTATCCAGGCCGAGCAGGCCAGGGGAGATGATCGCACCTATAGGGCCCGGGTAGGTCCAGCCATAAGCGTGGCCACCGGTCTGTCGATAGACAGGACAGATATTCAAACACGCTCCGCACCGCACACAGCCAAGCGCTTCAGACGCTGCGTCGTCGTCATACAGCGCGGACCGTCCGTTATCTACGAATACGACATGCACTTCTTCTGGCCCGTCGGGCTCTTCGCTTTTTCGAGGCCCTTGGATGAGCGATACGAAGAGCCCAATCGGCTGACCCGTCGCCGCCCTTGAGGTCAACTGCAGAAACCCTGCTAGATCTACTAGACGGGGTACGACTTTCTCGATCCCCACCAAGGCTACGTGAATTCGTGGGACTGAAGTTGTAAGTCTTATGTTTCCCTCGTTCTCGATGAGAGCGACGGTCCCCGTATCTGCTGCGAGGAAATTCCCTCCCGAGATACCTAGGTCTGCCGAGAGGAAATCCTCCCGCAAAGCATTGCGCGCTGCGGAAGCCAGTTCGTCCGGGTCTGCATCGACAGGTGTTCCGAGCTGTTCGTGAAATAGGACTCGACAGTCTTCGAGGCTCTTGTGAATTGCGGGACCCACGATATGACTGGGCGGTTCATCGAGCAGCTGGATGATGTACTCTCCCAAATCGGTCTCGATCGATCGAACACCAAGCGTCTCAAGGTGATGGTTCACCTCAAGCTCCTCGCTGAGCATGCTCTTGCTTTTAACGACAGTCTGAACGCCATTTTCTTCAACAATACTGCGGAGCACTTGATAAACATCATCAGCAGACGATGCCCAATGCACCTTCGTACCGTTGGCGCGAAGGCTCTCCTCTGCCTGAACGAGATACTCGTCCAACCTGCTCAGCACGTTGGCCTTTACGGCGCTGGCCCAGTCCCTCCACAGATCTGATTCGACCTCTTCATATGCCTTCGCTCGCTTGGCATCGAAGTCCCGTGTCGCCGAACCAACCGAGCTACGGACGCCCGGAGTGTTTAAGAGTATGTGAGCGGAAGCAGCCCTATACTCACTTGGACGATATTCAGGTGCTCGATCGCTCACACTGCCACCCCGTTACCTGCGTTTCCTGTCACGCCTTGCCACAACAAGGTCGCCAAATGCTGAAACGGAACAGCCAGGCCACGCCGCTCGGCTCTCCCAGAGAGCTGTAACAAGCATCCGCCATCCGAAGATGTTACTGAGTCCACCGCTGGAAGCGTTTCCAGCTTGTGGTCCGCCATCGCAGCCGAAACCTCTGGAAGTTTACCCGAGAAGGTCCCCCCAAAGCCACAACACTCACGGTCGGCTGCCCACGATACTACATCAGCGCCAGCCCCTCGCAGAAGACTCAATGGCTCCGACATGACCCCCAGCTCTCTAAGAGCGTGACATCCATGATGGTAAGCTATCCGACGCCCTTCCAAGCCGTCGCCTAGCCGGTCCACACCGGCTACCTCCACCAAGAACTGTGACAGTTCATAAGTCCGCGCTGACATATCCTCCGAGGCTGCCCGAAGCGAGTCTGATGCGGCTAGCCCGGGGTAGACCGCCCGTAGCATGCCGGCGCAGCTGCCCGAAGGCAGCACCACGTAATCGGCACCGGAAAACACGTCTAGCGTGTGCTCCATCACACGCTGGGCTTCACTTCGGTGACCTGAATTATATGCGGGCTGCCCGCAACAGGTCTGTCCCTCAGGAAACGACACCTCCGCGCCAACGTGCCGGAGCAGCCTGACAGAATCTGCACAAGCATCCGCAAAAAAATGATCACCAATACACGTTGCGAAGAGCGCGACTTTCATGGACAAACCTCTTCCACGACTTCTAAAAGAGCGTTGTTAAAAAAACGAACTCCCCTCATCGGGCACCCGGTCGGTATCGTCGAATCGTAGCAGCCACTATCTCCGCTTCACTCCATAGGATGCGCTTCATTTCATCTCTGGCAAACATCGCAGCTTGGTCGTCGTGATATGGCGAATCCTCCAGCCGACTCTGACCATAAGCAAGAATTGAGTAACCTCGGGGCTTCTCCCCGAACTCGACCGCGAAGACCCATCCGTCTCCTCTGTTTACAGCCCGACGGCCACCCGGTAGCGGCGTGAAAGACAACGTGCGAAAACAACCCAGCGCACCTTCGCACCCCGACAACGGTTCATCAACATCCCCTTGTACGACTCGGTGCACCTCACCCCACCTGGAATCTGGTGCCACCCCTTCCGCTTCGAGGTCCTCCATAGCCAGCCTCAACGCAGTAAGTGCCCTGCCTGGCTTACCCACCCCAACAGGTGTGCTCACAGGAGTTCGCCGGTCCCACTCGACTCTATATCTCATTGTGTCGGTGATTTGCATGTACGCGTTAAACCAAGCCTTGAAGAGGACGCCGCCGCGACTGGTTGCGGAGGCCGTCCGGTCCCAAGAACCAAGGATCCTCCGGGCGCTTTGAAGAGCAGGTGATGGCTCCGATGCATCAATCGCCGCCAACAAGTCGTCGAGCATTCTTTCAGCAGCGAGCATGCGCGGAGAATGCTTCAGTTCTACGACATCCTCTAGGCTTAGCTGGAAGTCACCATGAATCAAATCGAATGAAAGCTGGCTGCGAAAGCGG
>MDSZ01092100.1_pt1 | contig 21024 bp, 15 predicted proteins | sample 811201 | NCBI WGS metagenome assembly MDSZ01 (sample SAMN05326647, study PRJNA326480) | marine metagenome | isolation source: seawater | place: Indian Ocean: North | collected 2010 | reverse complement strand
TCTGTTACAAGCCTGTAGACTTCATGAGTATCTACCCTACGCTGTGCGAGTTGGCTGACGTCACAACCCCGGACCATGTTGAAGGAAAGAGCATTATTCGTCTCTTGAAGAATCCGGATGCCAGGTGGGATAGCGCGGCCATAACGACCGACGGTTACATGAATCACGCGGTCCGAACCGAGCGCTGGCGTTATATACGTTACTCCAATGGTGACGAAGAACTCTACGATCACAGTAACGACGAATACGAATGGAAGAACCTGGCCAAAAATCCAGCTTACTCAGCAGATATCAAACGGCTCTCTGCGTTCTTGCCGAAGACAAATACTATTAACGATTCGAAAGGGAAGAAGAAGTGAAGCTCTGTGTCAAGAATGCGGTAAGCCATTTTCTAAGTTTCTTTCTCGTCCTCATAAGCCCTCAACCAAGTGTTGCCCAATTCTTTCAGAAGTCGGACATCTTGCTTTCTTATCCTCAGACAGAAAGCGTCAGAGATGATTATTCAGCTACGGGAATAGCTTGGGGCGTTTTACCAATCCCACCGCATTGGGACATCGAAAACCAAGATCACCTCAACATATTTACCCAGAATGTAAGCACTGTATCTCATGAAGGTAGAACCTTTCATGCCCGTATAGAGTTTGATGCCAGTTGGGAATTGTTCATAAAGTATTGTGTACGAAATGGTTTGAACTACACCGATTACACCTGCAAGTCAGTTAATAATCAAAATTTTGAATACCCATGGTTCGCAGGAAGAACCTACAACGGCGGACGACCGTACTGGCTTTCTAGTCACTCTGCGGTGTTCAAGGATTTTCTCAAGTATCAAATAGATAAAGCGCTATTAGCAGACGATCTGAAGGTATTGATGTTGGATGCACAAACATCCTCTGCCTTGGCTTGTCGTGACCAGTGGAGTAGTGGGGACTTCTCAACAGCAAGCATGACAGCGTTTACTGCCTGGCTTCAACAAGAATCCACTACAAATAATTTAAGTGCTTTAGGCATTCCGGACATTAATACATTCGATTATCGTGTGTTCTTGAAGCAACACGGAGTTCACACCGACACAGACTATAAGAACCGTGTGCAACAGCATGTGAGTAATGAGACGCCATTACCGCTTTATGAAGAGTTCCGATTGTTCCAGAATGCAGCAATCCGAGAACTCACAGCTGAGTTGATTAATTATGCCAAAGAGAAAGCAAATCCTCGTGACATTCACATAGGCACGTCGAGTCCTCTAGGAGATCCTTATCGAAGTACTTTTTTAGAAGAACTGGACTTTTACCAACAAGAATTAGCCATGGAGGAAAGTAACTTTGCGCATAAGCCCGCGCTTACGTATAAATTTGCAGAGTTTTTGGATACACATTTTATTTTGACCGCGGAACCGAACGATTGGGACGGCATCAACAGAGATAAATCTCGTGAACCAGAGGTCAAACAATGGATTGCAGAAGCGTATGCACACGGTGCTGTATTTATCGCACCGGCGGAGCAATGGACTATCAATAGTGGCAACTACACACCGACTATCGATTTCACGTCCCTGTACCATTGGATTTCAGAGAATAAAGACCTCTTCAACGACTTTACTGAAACGCAGGCTGAAGTCGCTTTGGTCGTGTCTCGTGAGGCAACAAGAAAATATGTCTATCGCATTAATAGCATTGCTAATGCTTTGGAAGAAGCCAACGTAGCGTATGACATTATCGTTGCGGGCGATGCTTATTTTAAAAATCCAGTGTCTTTCAATACTCTGAGCCACTACAAAAAAGTTCTCGTGCAAGAGGACGAATACACTTGGTTTATTGCCAATAATGCAACGTTAAAAAACAACTTGAACCTGTTAGGAGATAAGCTCGACAGAATAGTAACGCATAATGAGGACGGTCAAGCTCAAGCGATCGACCTAAATGCTTTGAATACTTGTCTTGACTATACAGTATCCAGTTCTGCCAGTGGTGTGCATCTCTATCCAAGAATTTCTTCTACGACATCAGGGCGTATGGTTATTCATGTCGTGAATACAAACTACGACGATCATCATCAATTTGTGGCACAAAATAGTCTTCGCCTCAGCCTGGCAAATGCAGACTATTCCAAAGCTTCTTTCTACCAAGCAGGACACGCACCCATGCCATTATCCGTTCTAGCGAATGGTAATACTATTCAGGTGTCCGGAATCGAGAACCTAGATGCATGGGGCATTGTTCTTTTGGAAAATGAATTTTGAACCTCGTCCATTAAGAAAAGGCTGCTGAATACACTTCCAGAATCAATAAACGATCTTTGATTCTGTATGTACTCTCTCAATAGTCTTCTGAGAGATATTCAAGCCATAGCGGGCGGAGTCAGGCCAAATTTTTGAACGGGTTCTTTATTCCATATAAAACGATGTTTGGCCGGTTGTTAACCACGCTGTTGCCCAAGCGGCACGACAACCGATGCTCTTCTCTTGGGATCATCTACTTTTGCGTTTCGTACGTGAACGCGGCAACGACAGCACGGTGGTCTGATGGATATGGTGAAATCACAATATCTGCTTTCTCTTTATTCTCACCCACGATCTTCACGTCGATTAGCTTTAGTCCATTTCCTTTGTAATAAATAAAATCAATCCGATCATGGTGGGTCTCTGGGTCATCGGCCTTCATGATGGGAGTCCAGGTATACCCCGGGTTCTCCAACGCATTTGGATAAATCGTTCGAAAGGCATCAGCAAAGCCAGCCTTTCCTAAGGTCAAAGACGTTGGGTACTCCACTTTGATGGGATGGCGGCCCGACTTGGCAGCTTCTTCTGTCCAGTCAAGGTGTGAAGGCTCGTTGAAATCACCCACTATAAAAATAGGTGTATCTTTATCTGAAAGAGACCCTATCTGCTCCAATAGTTTTGAGAGTTCTTTTCCGCGTGCTTCTTTCGCGGCAGCTATGGCCTCAGCCTCGGTCTTGATAAAGGGGGTATCCCAATGTTTATGCCATTTAGGCCGAATGTTCAGAAGCTGGTACGGCTGATACGGATTCGAAGGAAAGTGTACGTTGAAGACATACGCTTGCTGGCCTGAAGACACATTCACTTTGATGCCACCGCTGACGCGTTCAATAATCTCATATCGCGTGATGATGCTAGTCTTTTGCTGTTTGTCATGATTCCAGCCCAGTAACTGTGCCAACTTCTCCCCGTTATCACCTTTCGGAGAACGTAGTTCCTGTACGCCAACAATGTCTGCCTTTGCATTCTGAATAGCCAGAGCTGTTTGGGATAAAGGTTGCCCCCGCATCTCACCACCACGATAAATGTTAAACGACATGACCTTCACACTGGACGCTTCTATTTCAGCGTACAGAGGGGTCACATAAGTCAGCCCAACGATGAACAGGATCACGTGAGCCATGATCGCAGTAGTTTTCTTTGGAGTCTGTCGCCGAAGACCAACGAACGTATCTGACGCATGAGAGAAGAACATTTCTTCTTTGACTTTCCACTTCATAAATCACCTCAAGCTTTTTGAGTTTTGAATATCTTTGATCGTTTGGGGATATGTTTTCAAGTTTCTTGCCATTCTGCCGAACCCACCTCACAATTTTCACGTCATGCAGTCACAGAAAGCGATACAGATAAAGCTCCCCTTTGCCATGCCTTCAACGATGAGCAAAATAATAATTGCTGGGACATACATATGTGAGAGTAGGATAGGATCAGAAATAAAGGAGAGGCTTCTGCCTAAGATGACTGCCGTTCGCCTGCACATTGTATTACTTCTGGTATCTGGCATGTTCTTCATCTGCCAGCAACCAATACAGGCCCTGTATGCACAGACTCCATTAAAGTATGCGCCGGCTCCGATACTCAATCCTCTCAAAGGCTTGGTACCATACGCACGACCTGTCCCTGATCGATTCCCTCATAGTATGGAATTCAATTACCTTGCATTAAGTGACATCATTGTGGATGAAGACCAATATGATTGGTCACCACTCGAATATTTACTTGATGATATTGCCAGTCGTCATAGACAGACCATTTTTCGAATATGGATGGAATACCCTGGAAAAGAGAAAGGCATCCCGAAGTATCTTCTAGAAGCAGGTGTAAAGGTTTTTGAATGGACCAATACACATGCCGCTTCTGTCCCAGCAAAAAAAATTCGCACCCCTGATTATTCAAACCCTTCCCTCCGAAAGATGCTCACTCGTTTCATCACAGAGCTCGGCAGGCGATACGACGGTGATGCACGAATTGGATTCATCACAGCTGGTCTTTTAGGCACATGGGGTGAATGGCACACCTATCCACGCACCGAGTTAATGGCTGATAAGACAGTGCAAGATGAAGTGCTCAAGGCGTATATATCTGCTTTCAAAAAGACGCCGGTGCTGGTTCGGTATCCGGCAGGAAAAGATGATGCAGCATACGCCCGAAATGACAACCGGCCCGTTGGATACCACGACGATGCATTTTGCTGGGAAACAATCAACAAAGAAAAAGACCGTAAAAGCTGGTTCTTTTTATCCAGAATGCGGCGTGCCAATGCGATGGATAAATGGAAACACCATCCCATTGGGGGTGAAATCAAACCAGAGTTGTGGGGCAACATATTTGACAAACAACCTTCTCATTCACAGGCTCAAGATTTTGGTGCGTGCGTTCAACAGACTCACGCCAGTTGGTTGCTCGATTCCGGCATGTTCAAGAAATCACAGCCGGCTGATCGCATACGAAGAGCACAACAACATGTACAAAAAATGGGATATGAATTCCAGATTACTCATGTGTCTTTTTCACAACGAGACAATCGGGACGTTGTAGAGATCGCCGTGAAGAATCATGGAAATGCACCTTTCTATCATGAATGGCACATTGAATTGGGACGTTTCACAAGCGCTGGCCATCTTGTGAAGCAAATCGAAACCAATTGGAGCCTTTGCGGCATCCTCCCAAAGGAGGAGATGCTTTGGAAAACGACAATCGCAATGGCAAACGATCAACTCGCTGTTCGTGTCATAAATCCGTTGCCGAACGGCATTCCACTACTATTCGCAAACGATCCATCTCTGCAATTGGGAGATGGGTGGCTGCTCCTTCCGAAAGAATGACGCTTCAAAAAGTGAGGCGTAACGATTCTACAAATTGATTTATGTGTGTCAGATTCTGTGCCGCTTTGCCTGGATGCACTAAAACCCGAGAAAAAACACAATCGAGATACTCTCCGCACAATGACGTCAGATTTTGGTTCCCTTGATTTGTGCTAGAAGTTCAGCGATGTATCATAGAAACTAGCACTGGCTTTTACTTGGCGGTTAAGTGGCGGTTTGTTGGTGTAAGAGAGCCACAACACCCTAACGTTGTGGCTCTCGCCTTATCTGCTCCATCTGAGTCGTATCATTCCTTTCTTGAAGAACATATGGGAGTGGAAACAGACCATGTTAAAATTCAAACAGGGCTTTATGACCGGGACGCTTGCGACGATTGGTGGCATGGTGCTTGCGGTGTCAGCTCAGTCGATAGCCTTTATGAACGTAAGGAGTTATTCGTTGCCGCGATCAGAGTCGAGCTATGCCGTACAGGAACATCTCCTGCAACAAATTGGGCTACTCTTCATAGCATTTGGGCTTCTACTGATCCTTATCACATTTCGTGAGTACCTTCGTACTTGCAGCAGTGATGGCTAACGCAATGTCGGTGATAACGGGACTTGTGCAAGATTGGCTTTCCTCCGCTCTTCCACTCATCTTATTGGGTATCTGAAGATTGCTTGATCAGCATTGCTTCTGTCTCTGGTAACGCCAGTGCCGGCTTCCCATCAATGAAGCCAAGACTTGTTAGGAATTCATCTGATGCATGTATTGTTATGTCCTGCCAAGGCTGCTGATTAAAAAAGGAGTGTTCTTGATTTTTCGCAATCCAAAGCTCAACTGACTGGATCTTCAGTAACTTCATTTTTTCATCAGCACGATTCCATCCTGCTAGCCATTTCTTATCTTCACTCCCAAAAAATACGATAGCAGGCGGAAAGTCAGGCTGCAGATGCTGGATAAAGTCAACTTCAGGATCCTTCGTATCTGCTATTCCAAGAGCTGGATTAAATAAAAGGTATGCCACAACTGATGTGTCGTACTCCATATTGTCATCTGGATCATTCAGCCCTGGGTTCGTCGTTGCAAGCAAACTAATGTGTCCACCAGCTGACCCCCCCCCTGCAATAATGCGTTCCGAATCAATTCCTAATTCATCAGCATGCTGTTTGAACCAACGAACCGCACTTTTGGCGTCCGTTATACAAACACGCTTTCGAGAACCCTCGCCTCTATCTTCCTTTGTTGCCAAGCGATACGACACGGTCGCTGCTACGAGCCCCCGTCTAGCAAAATAATGGCACAAATAACGAAACTGGTCTCTCTCTCCACCACCCCAGCCTCCGCCATGAAACATAATGATACCCGGCACTGACTCAGTGGAAGCATCATGATTCTTCGGGAAATGAATCTCGATTTGCCGTGTCGCCCTCGCTTCGGCTTTATAGGTGTAGATTTTTCCTTCTGGGATATCGTTACTGTGAGCACGATGGACGTGAAATAAAAGGCATCCTAAAAACATACCGCGAATTATGATTCTCATGCGAAACAGCAATCGTTTTCAGCCTGAAGGATTCGCCAGAAAGACAGACATGCTACTATGCTACCTTATCGTTAGGTTGGACCCATTTTCTTGGCCTGCCTGAACCAGCACAATCTAACACTCATTCCTCGAAATGTACAAAATCTTATGCCAACGTATGTCTATGAAACGATTCCGCAGAAACCAGACCAACAGCCAGTTCAGTTCGAGTTCGTTCAAAAAATGGCGGATGATGCTTTGACTCAACATCCCGATACGGGTGAGCCCGTGCGTCGTGTCATTTCAGGAGGAATATCGTTGCCAATCTCATCAAAGGGTGAGGAGTGCTGCGATAGTGGCTGCTCCTGTGGCTGAGAGTATCACACAGGCAATTTCTCATGGTTCGATCAATTCTTTTATGGATGCTTGGTCTCTTTTTTCTTACGGGAACTGCATTATCAGCAGAACCATGTAGTATCGAAATTCTCGATGATGAAAACGGATGGCCCGTACCGTTAGTGGAATTACGGACAATAAATAATCAGCGATTCATCTCTGATAACGCTGGTGTGATTCTGATTGACGCACCTGATCTCCTTGGCGTGAAAACCTGGTTTCATCTTCGGGGACACGGATACTCTGTGGCAAAAGATGGCTTCGGATATGAAGGTATTCGAATGACTCTCCAGCCAGGTAAAAGATTCACTATCAAGGTAAAGCGGAAACTCCCTGCCAAGAGACTTGGGCGAATCACTGGGGCAGGCCTCTTCGCAGAGAGCCATAAGTTGGGGCAAATGACTGACTGGAAAGACCAACCCGTATTTGGTTGTGACAGCGTACAGAACGCCATCCATGAAAACCAACTTTTCTGGTGCTGGGGTGACACTCTTCTTTCCACGTATCCGCTTGGTCGATTCCATACCATTGCTGCAACGTCATCCGTCCAGCCACTCAGAACATTCAAACCTCCCATTCAACTTCGATACAACTATTTTCTTGATAGCAATTCGCTGCCGCGAAACGTTGCACAGATGCCTGGCGAGGGACCGACATGGCTTGATGGCTTGGTGAGTCTTAAAGATAAAGACGGTCATGAGCATCTCGTCGCAAGTTACTCAAAAATCAAAAAACCGATGACGGTCTATGAAACAGGCCTTTGTGTCTGGAACACCGAAAAAGAAAGCTTCGAACATTACCGTACGATTTGGAACGAGACAGATTCTTCAACGAAGCACTCACCAGACCGCCCGTTTGGGCATGCATGTTTCTGGGTAGACCGCCAGCGACAACACTGGGTGCTTTTCGGTGACCCATTTCCTCACATTCGTTGCAAAGCCACATTTGAAGCATGGTCAAACCCTGAGCATTGGGAAACACTATCAGGGACTGTCACGATACATGCGGCCAACAACGGCAAAAAAATAATTCCCCACCGTGGTGCCGTGTCGTGGAATCCCTACCGAAACCGTTGGGTAACCATCTTCACACAACAGGGTGGTGAATCATCGCTCATAGGCGAACTGTGGTATGCGGAAGCAGAATCGCCTCTTGGCCCTTGGGAGAACGCTGTTCATGTCGTCACCCACGATCATTACAGTTTTTACAATCCACAAATACACTCCTCCTTCATCGATGAAAAATCTCCCTTTCTTCTTTTCGAGGCAACCTATACGCGTGCTTTTTCAAAATCACACGAATCGACACCTCGATACGATTACAACCAGATTCTCTATCGACTCGATTTTGACACCCTTGGTTTTGATTGAAAAGCATTCATCGTGACTCAATCGCTGCACATTGGAAATTGCATATCAATGGGAAAATCAGCTAGCCCCATGATCGATTCACTGGTGTTGAACAATTCTCCGTGAATAGAACGCAACAGGCCCGTCAACAGCTACGCTCTCACATTATGGTGGACTAACCGTCGAACCATTTGGTTGGCGTCTTGGAGAATGGCTATATACAAACGATTGAGTTTCCGAATCATCTGTGTTGAGAGAAGCGTCGTTTCGAATCTCAGCATCGGCAGCACGTCGAGAAGTCTCATTCCTATTTGCTGCAACCTTTTCCATGTAGGCCGCATCAACATCTCCAGTAACATAGTTGCCATCAAAAACGGAGCATTCAAAAGAATCAATGCTTCGGTTCCCCACCTTTGAACACTCTACCAAGTCATCAAGATCCTGATACACAAGCCAATCCGCATTGATGACTTGAGCGACCTCTTCATCCGTGCGATTGTACGCCACAAGTTCTTCTGATGTTGGCATATCTATGCCGTAAACATTCGGAAAACGAACCGCTGGTGCGGCCGAACAAAAGTACACCTTACGGGCACCTGCATCTCGAGCCATACCGATAATCTGTGAACATGTGGTGCCTCGAACAATTGAATCATCTACAAGGCAAACAACTTTATCTTTAAACTCTAACGATATCGGGCTCAATTTTTGCCTGACACTTTTTTTACGGACCGCCTGTCCAGGCATAATAAAGGTTCGCCCGATATACCTGTTCTTGATGAAACCTTCCCGGTAAGGAACTCCCAGACTCTCAGCGAGCGACATTGCAGATGTTCGTCCAGAATCAGGGATTGGCATGACAACATCAATATCATGATCCGGACGAGAACGACAGATTTTCTCTGCCAATTTTACACCCATTCTTAACCGTGTTTTATATACCGACACTTCGTCTACTATCGAATCTGGCCGTGCAAGATAGACATGCTCAAAAATACAAGGCGTGAGTCGAGCATTGTCTGAGCATTGCTGGGTGTGACAGTTATGCTCAGTATCGAAAAAGACAGCCTCCCCAGCAGACACATCACGCTCAATCTCAAACCCTTGTGAAACTAATGCCACTGACTCCGATGCAATCATGAAGTCACGGTGGCCGCTGTCATTTTTTTTCATTCCAAAGATGAGTGGCCTTATTCCATGCGGGTCACGAAAACCTACTATTCCGTAACCTGTTATCATCGCCACTACCGCGTACGCACCGCGACAACGGCGATGCACTCTACGGACAGCCTCAAACACACCTTCCGGGGTCAACTTTTGCTGACCCACTTTATGCAATTCGTGTGCAAAGACATTGAGGATTACTTCACTATCACTCGACGTATTGATATGCCTCAAATCCGAACGGTAGAGTTCTTCTTCTAACTCATCTGAATTCGTAAGATTTCCATTGTGAGCCAGCGCGATACCATAAGGAGAATTGACATAGAATGGTTGCGACTCCGCTGAACTATTGCTTCCAGCCGTAGGATATCGCACGTGACCAATGCCCATGGGGCCAACAAGTCTTCGCATATGATTTTCACGGAAGACGTCGTATACCATTCCGTTTGATTTGCGCAGCGACACCCTATCACCAGCACAGGTCACGATTCCAGCAGCATCTTGCCCTCTATGCTGGAGAACCGTTAATGCATCATAAAGATTCTGATTGACATCTTCATTGGCAACTATCCCAACAATACCGCACATGTTTTTCTCGCGCTGTGAACTGGGGTACGCCTTGGCTATCTTTCAACAACAGACTGAAGAACCGCTACTTGCACAAATCACCAACCAATATGTTTCACAAATGTAGTTATAATATTATCAGCAAAACAATCCAATCGAAATGTATGAAGGGGTTGATTTCTGGCAACGACTGCCAGCAATTTTCTGAACCGAATGCACGAGCAACACACACGTTGTTTGCTCGCTGAACATCGTGTGATTCGTCTTTTGACAACCTTAATTGATCCCTCACATCGTAGAAAACATTCTATCGACAAACACGAAGGCCACGCTTCCGGCATGACGGACGCCTCGGATACCCCTTCTTCTTCGGTAATTCAGCCTGAAATTCTCTGTCTGGTACGGTGAATGAACTGGGCACCTGAAGCATTTGCATCACTGGTTAATCTTTAATCATGATAGCGGGGGTGTCATCATGCTCGCGTTGCGACTGAAAATGACTGTACAGCAATTCATTAATGCTATGATGATCAGAGCGTGCTGAATTTCTGGAGTAAACGATGAGTCTTATACCGGAGTGATGCCCCGTACACCGACAGACCGTATTGTGTCTGCACTTTGATACCGCAGAAAAACATCTCTCCATACGTCACAAAGTCACGCTCAAACAATCCGTATTCTCTAAACACTGGAGTCACCCTCATGCTTACCCAGCCTTCAAAAACCAGCCGTCAGTCGATCCACCTCTCCCGTCGACATTTTGGCATGGCAGCAGCTGGCCTCTTCCTTGCATCACAACAACAGCCAATTCGTGCTGAGAAAGCAAGCACGGCTGACTCACCTCTTTTCAAAATTTCGCTTGCACAATGGTCTCTCCACAAAGCCTTATTCAAAGGGCAGATCAACAACCTCGATTTTCCCAAAGAATCAAAGCGAACATATGGCATTGAAGCAGTCGAATACGTCAATCAGTTTTTTAAGGACAAGGCCAAAGACTATGACTACCTCGCTGAATTAAACCAGCGAGCCACCGATGAAGGTGTCACGAATGTGCTTATTATGTGTGACGGTCTTGGGAAACTTGGTGATCCCGATTTTAAGGCGAGAACCACTGCAATCGAAAACCATTTCCCCTGGGTTGAGGCTGCAAAACGCTTGGGATGCCACTCCATCAGAGTCAACGCAGCCAGCAAGGGATCATACGAAGAGCAACAGAAACTCGCTGTTGATGGCCTTTCTCGACTAGCTGAATTTGCTGCTCAACATGAACTCAATGTCATTGTTGAAAATCATGGTGGTCTCTCGAGTAACGGCGAGTGGCTGGCTGGTGTCATGAAAACAATTAACCGACCGAATGCTGGCACGCTACCAGATTTTGGTAACTTCCATGACTACGATCGCTATAAAGGTGTCGAAGAACTGATGCCTTTTGCGAAGGGTGTCAGTGCGAAAAGTCATGACTTCGATGCACAAGGCAATGAAACAAAAACAGACTATCGCCGAATGCTCAAACTCGTGCTCGACGCAGGCTATCGGGGCTATGTCGGTGTTGAATATGAAGGAAAAACGATTCCTGAACCAGAGGGAATCAAAGCAACAAAGTCCCTTCTTGAAAAAGTGCGTGATGAGATGAGTGCTTAGTTTCCAGATTCACCTTGTGATAGATCATTCTGTATCCATATCGCATTCGTAGGCCACACACGGTGAGGCTCGACTACGAAAGCAACACGTAGATGGGATCAGAAAAAACTTGAACACTTACTATCCACGATGGACGAGTACGGTGATGTTTTTCTTGTCGGCAGTTCATTGTGTACGTCAAACGTACACTGCGCGATTAAAGTTTCATAACTGATATTTGATCATGATGAATAACCCGGGGATTCTTAACCGTTGATTTATCAAAATCCGGTTTGTATACACCCCACTTCAGGTAGGTACTGTTATTGGTATCACGCTGTGCCGTAGCGCCTTTGAAAGATGCGACCTCTACATATTCTTTTTCATCACCCGACTTCATAAAAGCTCTTAATTGCCCCTCTGATCCTGCTGACCAGAGGATATCAAACCGAAAGTCATACCACCTTCCTGCCTTGTAATCCTTCACGAGTGCATCCTGTCGCCTGTTGTTAAGACCATTGGATCGCAAAACAATATCGGTTCCTTTGACCGCAATAAAAATATCCGGGCCTCCATCAAATCGCTTAAATTGCCAAAAAATATCAATAGAGTCACGACTATCTACTTCCCAGTCAGCTGGCAGGTAAATACTGAACTGGTAACGAAAGTGATCGCCTTCGTTATACCGTGATGCACTATGGTGCATCGTTGTCGACTCGGCCCGATGGGCATTATGAGAAATGTATTCCTTTGAATTTGCAATTTTATGTCGAATGGAATATTTGCCACTACGTGAAACAACGCCTGACCGCCCCACTGCATCTTTTGCTTTCGGTAAATCGAATTCAAGATCAGACGTTCTTTCATCTTTTTCATAGCCGGTAGAAAAGACAACATTCTTACTGGCGTCACCACTCAACAAAAGCATCAATGCAAGACAAAACAGATATTTCATTGAACAACCTTTGATAACTTGAATTCATCTCCAACTTAGAGACTCTCACGGGATGGTTCAACAATAAGGAGTACTGTCAGTGTGAATTCACCGGCTCCAGGTCTCAGAAAATCGCTGTCGAGCTGGCACAATCACTTCCGGTCGCTGATAATCCACAGCCCATGGACCGTGCCAGGAGATGCACGGCTACAACAGTTCTGCATTCGGCGGTCATTCCCGTGAATCGTGAATGAAGAGGTGTATTCCGAAATATGGACGTACTGGTTTGGCTGAGACAGGAGCATAGCCCGCTGAAGGAGCCCCTTTTGACTCCCGCTGAATCGAAAGTACGATCATAACTCAGTCTGCGCGTGATTGTGTTTCACGAGGAAGACCCATACCAGAACACGCAGATTCTCAATGTACAAGGAACATCGTTTATGAGTGCGAAAAAAAAACGTCGAACAATGGCTGAAAAGGCTGACAAGTACAAATGTTACTTGCAGTCAGTCCAGGCTCCTGAACATGAAGTTGAGTTTTTTGACAAGGCATTCAAAGATGAATTCCATCGTAAACCAACTACACTACGTGAAGATTTTTGTGGTACGTTCTCCATCTGCTGTGAATGGGTAAAACTTGGCCGTCAGAGAACGGCACTCGGGGTTGATCTTGACCCTGAACCACTGGCATGGGGTGAGAAACATAATCTCTCGAAGCTAAAGCCAACGCAGGCAGCACGCGTTCGCATACTTGAAAAAGATGTCCGAGAGAAAACACGACCAACTGTCGATGTTTTGTCTGCACAAAATTTCTCCTTTTGGTTATTCAAGACAAGAACAGAGTTGCTGGAATACTTTCGTATCGCCAAAGCGAATATGAGTCGCCAGAGCATCATGGTGATGGATATGATGGGTGGTGGCGCTTGCTATGCAGAAGATTCCGTTGACAAAAGGGTCATTAAAAAAGGAAAGAAAGGCTTCAGTTATCACTGGAAGCAGGTTCAATTTAATCCAGTCACGCACGAAGCTGATTTTTCAATTTCCTTTAAGTTTGCTGATGGAAGCAAGTTACGTAATGCTTTTCAGTACAACTGGAGATTTTGGACAATCGCAGAGGTTCGAGAGCTGCTCGAAGAAGCTGGTTTCAAGAAGTCCTATGTGTACTGGGAAGAAGAAGACGAGGACGGTGAAGAGACAGGAGAGTGGAATAAGGCAGAGCAGGCACCGAGCCATCCAAGTTGGTTGTGCTATATCGTTGCTGTGAAATAATCATCTGGCACCATCAGGCCTCTCTGACCATCCATTTGTTTGGCTTGGAGGCATCAAACGTCTCGTGGCAGCAACTTTTGCCACGCTGTTTTCGACCTACCTCGAACCATGATGACACCCGTTCTCCGTGTACTGTCTATCACTGTGCTTGGATGCGTTGGGATCCTCCGGCGAAGCATTTCTTTTCCCTGATCGTATGCCACGTTTTCGCTTTCTTGCTTGACGTCGTGTATCATTAGATTTTTATGATCAAACACCTCGTAATCGGTTGCGTAAGATCATGGGGCGAATCCTTGGCTTGTTAATCATCGCTTTGGTTGCAGCACCGATTGTAGTTGCTGAAGAACGACTTGACGTTCACAAGCAGATTGTGCCGATCATTGAGCAGCATTGCATCGGCTGTCATTCACCTGGAAACAAGAAAGGTGATCTATCACTCGCGACCATCGATGACCTACAAGCGAACGAGTATGTTGTTGCAGATGATGCAGACCATAGCTACTTGATTGAGGTGGTCACATCACAGGACGGAGAACCTCCTGCCATGCCGAAGGAAGGCGATCCGCTGAACGTGGCAGAGGTCAATCTCCTCAAACAGTGGATCAGAGAAGGAGCAGCCTGGCCTGATGGCCTGGTGATTAAGGAACCATCAAAGGCAGATGCGTCGTGGTGGGCCTATCAACCACTCCAAGCGCATGGCACAAGCATTGATGACTATATTGAGGAAAAACTTGCTGGAAATAAACTTGTCCTTAATCCTCCAGCAGACCGTCGCACACTGATTCGTCGAGCAACGTACGACCTTCTTGGCTTGCCACCCACCCCAGATGATGTTGCTGCATTTGTTACAGATCCTGACCCACAGGCGTATGAAAAACTGATTGAGCGGCTACTCGCATCACCTCATTATGGAGAGCGTTGGGGTCGTCACTGGTTAGATGTTGTTCGCTTTGGCGAAAGCAACGGGTACGAACGAAATGTTATCCTCGATAACATCTGGCCGTTTCGCGACTATGTCATTGACTCCATCAATGAAGACAAGCCGTTTAACCAGTTCATTCGTGAGCACATCGCAGGTGATGTTTTTGGAGAGAATAACCCTGACATTGCAGTTGGTTCTGCATTTCTGGTTGCCGGGCCCTATGACGATGTCCGAAATAGAGATCCTGTACAGGCAGCACAGATTCGAGCAAATACGCTCGATGAAATCATTCGTGCAACAAGTGAAGCATTCCTTGGGATAACGATTGGTTGTGCTCGGTGTCATGACCACAAGTTTGATCCTATTACCCAAGAAGATTATTACGGACTCTATGCCACATTTTCAGGCATTCGTCATGGTTCAGCTCCACTTGCAACTCACGAGAAGAGACGGGCTCGAGCTAAAAAAATTCAACCTCTCAACGAGCGGAAGGCTGAGCTTGAAGCATTGCTTGCGGAACTTGATGCTTCTCTTATCAAGCGGGCACGGAAGAAACTAAAGGAATATGAATCCACATGGACACGAACCCCTGTTGACCGTACCGGAACCACAGATTCCTTTGAGCCGGTGACGGCAAAGTTTGTTCGGCTGGTCTGTGAGGCACAAGACAAAAACCCAAACTCAACAAGTGGATTTGCTATCGATGAGTTTGAAGTATGGTCGACAAGTGAGCCACCAAAGAATGTTGCTCTCTTGCGTCATGGTGGGCATGCCGCTGGTCGTGCACGAAAAATCGAGGACTTTCCAGAAGCCTATGGACCTCACCATGCGATTGATGGCAAGACTGGAGAGCGATTTCTTGCTGCAGGCAGCGATCTTACGATCGAGCTTGCAAAGCCAACACAAATCAACCGCATTGTCTTTTCCAGTGCAAAAAATGAGGCTCATCCAGAGCATGGTCTTTTTACATTCGTCGCTGAATACAGAATCGAAGTATCAATGGATGGTCATGCCTGGCAGGTCATTACCAGCAGCCGTGATCGCAAGCCAGTTGCAAAAGATATCATCCTGAATCATCGATTGCTTCAACTTGAGACGACCGCGAACGACCGGGCCAAAAAGCAAGAACTGGGGCAGTTGCTGGCTGATGTCAAGCAAGCAATTAGCAAGGTTCCGGCATTGCCATCTGTCTGGATTGGAACGCGAGTAGACGATGATGCCAAGGGACCGTTTCATGTTTTTCTTGGTGGCAACCCACAGAAACAGGGAGCAGACGTTGTTCCGGCAAGTCTGACCGTTCTAAATGACACATCGGACAATGGCTTCTCCTATCGCCTTGACCCAGATGTGTCAGAGTCAAAACGCAGACTAGCCTTCGCAGACTGGCTATTGCATCCTGATAATCCACTTACACCACGAGTACTTGCCAATCGACTATGGCATTATCACTTCGGTACCGGCATTGTTGATACACCAAGTGACTTTGGCTACATGGGAGGTCGCCCAACGCATCCTGAGTTGCTTGATTTTCTTGCTCTCAAGCTGGTTGAAAGTGGCTGGCGAATAAAGGCGATGCATCGGCGTATCATGCTTTCTAAAACATACCGTCAATCATCGAAATTTCGAAACGATGCAGCCACCATCGATGGACGTTCCCGATTCCTCTGGCGGTTTCCCCCACGTCGCCTTTCAGCAGAAGAGGTTCGGGATACCATGCTTGCGGTAGCCAATACACTTGATACGACAGGTGGCGGTCCGGGGTTTCGGCTGTACACGTTCCTCCAAGATAACGTCTGCACCTATCTTCCACTTAACAAGCATGGCCCAGAAACCTATCGCCGAGCAGTCTACCATCAGAATGCCCGATCCTCAGTCGTTGATCTCATGACTGAGTTTGATCAACCAGACTGCACATTCTCATCTCCCAAACGAGCTGAAACCACAACGCCTCTCCAAGCGCTCACCATGTTCAATCACAGCTTTACATTAGATATGGCACATGCGTTGGCACGGCGGCTAAAAAATGAAGCGGGTGATGACCTTCGTGAGCAAATCAATCATGCGTATCACCTGTGTTATTCACGGCCTGCAACTGATGAAGAAATCAGGATATGTTGTGACTGGGCCAAGCATCATGGACTCGATGCTCTGTGTCGTGTGCTCATGAATACAAGTGAAATGATCTATGTCCAATAACACATCTCTCTCAGGACTTACCCGACGTTCCTTCTTAGGAAATGTCTACACAGGGCTCGGCGGCATCGGGCTCTTATCCCTCTTTCAGAATGAGCTGTTCGCAGAACCCTCGAACTGGCATCCAGGACAAGGACAAACACACCACCCCGCCAAAGCAAAACGTGTGCTCCAGATCTTCTGCCCCGGTGCGGCTTCCGCCATGGATTTGTGGGAATACAAGCCATCACTCGATAAATACCATGGAAAACCACTTCCTGGAGAAGAAGCGTTCGTATCGTTTCAGGGTAAAAATGGCAACCTGATGAAAAGCCCATGGCCGTTTAGGCCCGTGGGTGAAAGCGGGAAACCCATGAGTACCCTCCTACCGCAGATGTCCCGTCATGTTGATGACATTGCATTTCTTCATGGAATGCACAGTACAACAAACACGCATGGCCCCGGGTGTGTGTTTATGAACACAGGTCATTCAACAGAAGGTTTTCCAAGTGCGGGTGCCTGGGTGAGCTATGCACTCGGTAGCGAGAATGAAAATCTTCCTGCATATGTAGCAATCACCGACATCAGAGGAGAGCCACCGAATGGGAAGGCAAATTGGTTGAATGGATTTCTTCCCGCCCGTCATCAGGGAATCATGATGAGCGACCAACAGCCGATTCGTAATTTATCGCGACCCCAATCAATATCTCAATCAGAGGACAAGGAAGCACGACAATTATTAATGCGTCTGAATGAAAAATTTGCAGCAGCGCACCCTGAAGAAAGTGATCTCCAGGCTCGGGTTGCCGCCTATCAATTAGCCGCTCGCATGCAACTGTCAGCACCGGAAGTATGTGACATATCTCGTGAGTCAGCTGCGGTTCACACGCTCTACGGAACAGAGGACGAAAATCCTCTCAAGGCAGCCTATGCACGCAACTGTGTACTTGCTCGAAGATTACTTGAACGTGATGTGCGGTACGTCAACTTATATTGTGCCTCGCGTGCCTCCGGCGTGGATGGATTGCTGAATTGGGATGCACATAAAACACTCAAATCCGACTACGAGCGGCACTGCCCTATTTTTGATCAACCTACAGCGGCACTGCTAACAGATTTGAAACAAAGTGGCCTGCTAGATGACACACTTGTCTTATGGACGACAGAGTTTGGTCGCATGCCAACTCATCAAGCAGGAACCACCGGTCGGGATCACAACCCAGATGGCTTTACGTGCTGGATGATGGGCGCAGGCGTAAAGGGTGGACTGAGCTATGGCGCTACCGATGAATTTGGTCGTCGGGCTGAAATACATCCAACAACTGTGTGGGACTTTTATGCCACCGTTTTACACCTCCTCGGTTTCGATCATGAAAAACTGACGTGGTACCATAATGGTCTTGATCGACGCCTGACTGATGTGCATGGCAAGGTCATCAATGCATTAATGGCATGACAACCCTCAACGGAGGATGAGTATGCATGGTCAAAAGAAATGCACTGACTGAATTACGGTTGATGGAGCGTTGAGTGAAGAAAAGCACAAATCGTATCAGAGCAATGGAATCCATTTTTTTATTCGAGGCATGAACACCGATCCGAACCTGTCCTCCTTTTTGAATCAACGCCATGTAGTTCATGAACAATCGAGCTGAAGCAGATTCTACCACAGGAACGCATCTAAGCCGGATCAGGCCTTTTGTGAATGACAGGAAAAAATCAACAGTCCTAAACAACTCCGGTTCCGAGACTCAACTTAGTACACAACGGGTTACGAAAGACCACTTTCATGTTTCAACAACTCTTTTCACAATTCGCTCGCTGCTTCTTTCATGTACCGATCCTTATCCTTTTTTGTATCCCCAACCAATTTTCTCATGCTGATCAGATTGGGCCCACTGGCATCAGCATCAAGAAGATTGATGGCCGACACTGGCTCGTTGATTCTCTGAATCAACCTTTCTTTGCACATGGGATCACGCACGCTAGCAATCATCGCCAGCGGTATGACTTCACAGCCTTTTCCATTGCATGCAAAAAACTAGGTTTTAATGCATACGGATATGGCTGCCCTGAGCAACTTCGAGGTGATCTGCCATATGTTGAAAGCTGGAATCACCTCGTTCCTATTTCAACCTATCGAGATGAAAAAAGTTTTCATTTCGTTGATATCTTTGACCCAGCAGAACAGGCCAGACTCGACGCTGGCGTAAAAGCCAATTGTGAAAAAAGTCGCCAACATCCCAAGAAAATCATCGGTTATTGCTGGACCGATCTTGCCGCCTGGCCGCTTAGCAACTCCACCGGTAAAGATTGGGTCACTTTTATCAGATCACTTCCCGAAGGCACTTCAGGACGAAAAGCGTATCAGGACTTTCTGAAGACATGGACACCCGACACAAATCTTTCAAAGGATCAGGCCTTCCTCCGTCTCATCGCGAGAGAATACTTTCGTGTCGTTGGCACCGCAAATAGAAAATATGATCCAGATCATCTGATCTTTGGTGATCGTTTTTCATTCCAAACGTTTGATCCGGACATTGTCAAAGAAATGTTGCCGTATGTGGATGCGATAGCAATTCAGCCCTATTTCATGGAACTCTTTCCGAAGAAAAAGCTTGATGAAATATACGCACTCACAGGCAAACCAATTCTTCTCTGTGACTTTGCGATTCGCTTTCAAGATGGCGAGAAAAATATTTCTGCCTGGAAACTCGCAGAAGACTCTATCGCTGCTGGAAAAGCATATATTGAATATCTAAAAGCAGCATTCCAGACCACGTACATCCTTGGAGTCTTTTGGTGCAACCCGATTGATACCCCGAAAGGTTTTGGTCAGCAGGGTGTCAAACAGGGATTCTTTGCCGATGGACTTGCAAGTCGACCTGGACTTCATGACGCCGTGCGAGAAATCAATAATTACCTTGAGAAGAACACTCCGACAAGAGATGGCAGGCGCAAGTAATCTTCTGCACATGTGATTGATGTAAGACAACAAAGTCCTAGTTTCCAATGTTCGTGGGTGGTTGCGTGCGCCCGACGGTTTCAACTGACTCGGCGTCTGGCTTCTCGCCTTTCATGACAGACTTCACAAAATCAGCCAGAAATCGCCCGAGAGCATCAGCCGACTCACCATTGAAGTGCACGTTCTTTCCCGCCCACCAATCAGCGTAGAGTCCATCTTCGTTATTCTTCACAAACTGCCACTGATCACAGATGTGGATCTCAGGATGGCGCGCTATCACCTCGGTGGCCCAGGGGTTGAGGTATTGTTCCATCACTCCGGCTATACGTCCGGGCGCCCTGCCTTCGCTGTCGAGGCCCTCGTTTTTGTCGTAGCCGTTCGGAACAGGACAGGTCGTCACCCAGATGAGTCTCGCGCCAGTCTTCTTGAGTTCACGAATGATGACTTCTAGGTTTGATTGGTAGTCCGCCTTGTCGTTCTTAGAGTCCCAATGGCCATGATTGAAGCTGATGACGTCCCATTGTCGGCCAGGTTGGTCATACGCACCAAGCCATTCGACGATTTCTTTTGCGCCCTTTCCTGATGGACCGCAATTGGTAGGCGGATGATGCAAGTTGCACATCCCGGCCAGTGACGCCCGCAATCCCTTATCGTAGTTCCCCGAGATCGAATCTCCGATGAATAGATAACGTGGTAGTTTGGGATCGTCATTCGCTGCCTGATTACCAATCGGCTGAACATGAATCTCATTGGCGACAAGAACCTCGCCTTTCTTCTCACCGATAACCGTTGCACGGTTGATAAACGGTTTGCAGTCTTTGACCGTCAGCACGTTGTAGAGCAGCGCTTTGGACTGCCCTCCCTTTTTCAGAGATATTTCATACGTCGTCCCATTGATAGCAACGGTTCGCGGATTCGTGGATGGATCCCAAAGGCCAATAAAACGCGGATCCTCTTTAGTCGGCACCTGCTGGCCATCGGGCTGTTGATTGAAGTACAGCGAAAGTCCATGCTCTGAGATCCATTTTTCTTCCGTTGCTTCCTTCAAAGCTATTTCAAGATG
>MDSZ01061030.1_pt1 | contig 21025 bp, 27 predicted proteins | sample 811201 | NCBI WGS metagenome assembly MDSZ01 (sample SAMN05326647, study PRJNA326480) | marine metagenome | isolation source: seawater | place: Indian Ocean: North | collected 2010 | reverse complement strand
TCCGCCACCTGTTGATGATGTTCCGACACCTGTTGATGATGTTCCGCCACCTGTTGATGATGTTCCGCCACCTGTTGATGATGTTCCGCCACCTGTTGATGATGTTCCGCCACCTGTGGATGAACTTCCGAAAAAAATAAAAATTCCAAAGAAACCCAAAAAAAAGGTTACTTCAACAATTAGCTCAGAACCAGCAAAAAAAGAAAAGGATGATGATTTAGAAGAATTGCCGCCTCCATTAATAGTTATAGATGATGTTCCAATTTCAGAAAGACTAGCTAAACCTGAAGCTAATGTTATAGTTCAGTCTTCACAATATTATATGAATAATCGCGAGAACTTTATTAACTTTATAAATAGACTTTTTGATTATTATAAAGATGAATTAAATGTAGATGATGATTCTGTATCTTGTGATTCTGTTTATGGATCAAATGATTTTTCTTTGCTTACACATCAGAAAATAGTAAGAGATTATATGAATATATATACACCTTATAGGGGAATATTATTGTATCATGGATTAGGTTCTGGAAAAACATGCTCATCTATTGCCATTGCAGAGGGTTTCAAAACAAAAAATCAAATAATGGTGATGACACCAGCATCGTTAAGAGTAAATTATCTAGAAGAGTTAAAAAAATGTGGTGATTTATTGTATAAAAAAAATCAATACTGGGAATTTATAAGTACAAAAGATAACCCTAAGTATCTGGATACATTGTCAGACATTCTATCAATTGAAAAAAATTTCATACAAAGAAATAATGGCGCATGGTTAGTAAATATTAAAAAAAAACCTAATTTTGATACTCTAACTAATGAACAAAGAAATAATTTAGATTTACAAATTAATGAAATGATAAGGAAAAAATATCAATTTATAAGTTATAATGGTTTGAGACGCTCACATTTAACAGAGTTTACAAAAGATTTTACTATTAATCCATTTGATAATAAAGTGATTATCATTGACGAAGTCCATAATTTTGTAAGTAGAATAGTTAATAAAATTAATTCACCTGAGTCTCTTTCTGTAATACTTTATGACTATTTAATGAAAGCTGAAAATTGTAGAATAATAGCATTATCCGGTACTCCAATTATTAATTATCCTAATGAAATTGCTATTCTATTTAACATACTTAGAGGATATATTAAAACATGGAATATTCCATTAGAAATCAAAACAAAAGCCAAAATAAATGAAACTGAAATTAAAAAATTATTTGCATCTAATATTAAATTAAATAATGTTATAGATTTTGTTGAATACAAATCTTCGTCTAAAACACTAATCGTAACGAAAAATCCTTTCGGTTTTATAAATCAATACAAGAATGATCAATATAAAGGTGTAAAGATTGATGAACATGGACAAGTTGACGATGAAAATTTTTTAAATATGATTATTCAAATACTCTCTATAAATAAAATATCTATTGATAAATCCAAAATAAACATAATTAATAACATAGCATTACCAGATAAGTTAGATCCTTTTAAAACATATTTTATTAATGACGAAACCGGAATGCTTAATAATGTAAATCTTTTTAAAAGACGAATATTAGGATTAACATCTTATTATAGGAGTGCTCAAGAGAAACTAATGCCAAAGTATACTAAAGAACGTGATTTTAAGGTCATTAAAATACCAATGAGTGATTATCAATTTGGTATTTATGAAAGTGCTAGAGTAGAGGAAAGAAAACTTGAAAAACAAAATAAAAAAAAGAAGAAAGTTAAAATAGATAATAGTATGTTTCAACAAGATGGTGCTTCTACTTATAGAATATTTTCAAGAGCATTCTGTAATTTTGTATTTCCAAAAGAAATCAAAAGACCTATACCTAAAGATGTAAAAGATGATCTACAAGAAGGTATTAAATTAGCTTTATCAAAAGGCGCCGATGAAGATGTAATAGATGCAGTTTCTGCAGAAGATAAAATAAAAAATATTGATGGGCGATATGAAACTGATGATATAGACGAAGTTAAAAAAGAAATTGATAATACAACTGATTCTACATATATCGAAAAAATAATGGAGGCTTTAAAATTGCTTGAAGCTAATTCTGCAACATATTTAAGCGAGGAAGCATTAGAAAATTATAGTCCAAAATTTTTAAAAATATTGCAAAATCTAAAAGATGAATCAAATATAGGTCCACACTTATTTTATAGTCAATTTAGAACTATCGAGGGTGTTGGTGTTCTAGCTTTAGTTTTAAAACATAATGGATTTGCAGAATTTAAAATAAAAAAAAATGCTGACGATCAATGGATTGTAAATATTTCAGAGGAAGACATTTCAAAACCTAAGTTTGTTTTATACACAGGAACAGAAACTGCTGAAGAAAAAGAAATAATTAGAAAAGTATTTAATAATCAATGGGATGATATCCCTCCATCAATTAAAGAATTTATTTCCAAGATATCTTCTACTAATCAAATGGGTGAAATAATTAAATTATTTATGATAACTGCATCTGGTGCTGAAGGTATTTCATTGAAAAATACAAGATTTGTTCATATTTGTGAACCTTATTGGCATCCTGTTAGAATTGAACAGGTTATAGGAAGGGCTAGACGCATTTGTAGTCATGATAAACTCCCTGAAGAATTACAAACTGTCGAAGTATTCTTATATCTAATGACATTCTCTAAAACACAGCTAGAGAGTGATCTTTCAATTGAATTAAGAATAAATGATACTAGTAAGCTTGATAATAAAATACCATTAACTAGCGATGAAGCTCTTTTTGAATTATCAAATATTAAGGAAGATATCACAAAACAGCTGTTAATAGCAGTTAAAGAAACATCAATGGATTGTGTATTACATTATAAACCTGGTAGTACTGAACCATTAGCATGTTATTCATTTGGTAATCCTGCACCAGATAAATTCTCTTATGTACCATCTATTACTAATGAAGAAAATGATAAAGTTAGCAAAATTAATCAAAAAACTAAAACTATCAAAGCATTTTCTGCCAATATAAATGGAGTCAGATATGCATTAAATAAAGAAACTAACGAATTATATGATTATGAAAGTTATGTTAACAGTGTTAAGGATAGCAATATTAATCCTAGAAAAGTTGGTAATATTGTAAAAACTAAAGAAGGGAAAACTAAAGTTGAATGGATATAAATATTATAATAACTTATATTATATGGCAACTATTGTTCGTAATAATACCAATGAAAGAATATACAATAGATTTGTACCATCTTTTAAACCACAAATTCAACTTGAAACAAGACCTGTACAGACTAAATACACCACTATGCAAATCTTAGATGAACGCCCAAGATATAATGTAGATTTAGAAAATAGACAATTATATGATGTTAATAAACAATTCTTACCTGTAGCTTATTCTGCCCCAGTTAATACTATGTTTAACAATGTGGATAAAGAATCAATGCTTAGAAATCAATTTATTGCTTTGCAAAAAAGTGATTTAGTAGATTATGTTCCATCCTCAAATAGTGATTTATATAATGTTGAAGTTGTCGGAAGAAAAGAAAATAACACACATAGTTTATTATTTCAAGAATATAATAACTACACTTCTAGAAACGATAACATTAATAATAGACCTAAATTACTTTTTAACAATAATACTAGCGTTAAATTGAATAACTAATGATATGTAAATATTATAATGGATGTAAATAGAATAACACTTGAATGTTTAGTAAATCCAACACTTTATAACAAATATTTAAAAAAAAATGAAAAAGAACATGAAAATAATGAGTTTTATAAAAAAAGAATTATTGATTTAACTAACAAATTATTTGAAAATAAAACCGAAAATAATGCTTTAAATAAAGCATTTGATAACTATATTTATGAATGTATTTCTTATTTATATGTATTTGATATGAACAAAACTTATCAAAAAGAATATATAGATATTAGTTTTAATAACGACATTAGTAAAAATATTCTTTTTGATAATAGTAATATAGAACTTACTGATCTTGACAACTATATAATTAAAAAAAAAGAAGAAAACAAAATAACTAATTATGTTAGAAAAAATAAAAATAAACCTAAAAAAAAATATCCAATTAAAAAGCACTTTGATCCTAAAGACATTAAATTTAAAGAACTATAAAAATTAATTATATAATTATATTATGAGAAGAATAACCAAAAGAAGAAAAAATAGAAAGAGTGGAAAACAAAACTCATTTAAAAAATTAAAATGTAGTCCATCTAAAACCGATAGAACTTCATTTTCTTGTTATTCTAGTAATGATTTAATTAAAATAAGAGATGCATGGAATAAGAGACATCCAGATAGATTAATAAATTCTGAAGATGACCATGAAATATGGAATATTATTAAAATATATAGTATCAATTCATGCAAAAATGAACGATGTTGGTTATCCTCATTATTTAAAAAAAATGAGTTAGATGATAGTTTATTATTATACACCTTCTCACCTACAAGACCCGACAAATGGAAAGACAATCCTAATACATGGTTATCTAGTTTAGATATTGAAGCTGTTATGAACCAATATGAAAGAAAATATGATGATTTTGCTTTTATAGGTTGCAGTCCTATTGATTTTGATAAAGTATTACATAATGGTGAATGTGTCTGGCCTGAATTATGTAATTTTAATATTAATGAGTATATTGATAATAATGTAAATAAAATAGGTATTTCTTTAAATCTAGATGAACACACAAAAGGAGGGTCTCATTGGGTAAGTTTATTTATTGACTTAAAAAATAAATATATATTTTACTTTGATAGCAATGGTGATGAAACACCGAAAGAAGTTAAGAGATTAATCGATAGAATAAATAATCAATGTTTAAAATTAAGTATAGAAATGAAAATATATGAAAGTAATATTGAACATCAAAAAAAAAATACTGAATGTGGTATATATTCCTTATATTTTTTAACATATTTATTAAAAAATAATAATTATAATCATTTCTTAGATAAAAGAATCAGCGATGAAGAAATGTTTAAACTTAGAAATAAGTTCTTTAACTAAATATTTTATATAAAATTATTTATATTATGTTTAATAGTAAAGATAATATAAGTTTATTATGGGAAACTCTAACTGAAAATGTTATTAATATAAATAAAGAAAATTTTGATATAGTAAGATATAAATTTTTAAATCATATTGAAATTGCTAACGAATATCCTTTATCATTAACTGATAAAAATAAGAGATTTATTGATGAATTTATAGGTATATACAACTCAATTAATGTATTCCATAATGAATCTTTTGATGATTTAGTTAAGAATAGACAAAATGAATTCGATAATTTAATTAATCCAAAAAAACCTGAAACTATTAATTTAAGCGATAATATAGATAATAAATCTAATATCGACATAAATAAAAAATTAGAAGAATATCAAAACAAGCGCAACAATGAACCATGGCTTTCTACATATGAAGAATTACCTACTACATATAATAACAATGAAAAAAGCGAAATAGTTGAAAATATAGATAATATAACACAAAAATTTATAAGCAAACTTAAAATAGAAAATGAAAGTCTGCATACCATACCTATTAAAGCTATCGATATTGATAAAAAAGTCAGTTTCGTTGATCAACCTACTGATTCATCAATGAAGAAAAATGATGTATTACTAGAATTACGTGAAATTAAAAGAAAAGTCTCTAAACTAATAAACATATTAGAAACCACTGAAATTGTTATATGATTGATTACTCTTAATTAATTATATAAACATATTTAAATATACACCATAATAACTACTATACTATGCGTTCTGTTATAGCAATCGTTACTCTATTCTCCACCGCCAATGCTTTTATGCCTGTAAAACCAATTGTTAACAACTTTAACTACGTAGGCGATATTAAACCAACTGGATATTTTGATCCCCTAAGGCTTTCTGAAAATGCTGATGACAATCTTATTAAATATATGCGTGAAGCCGAATTGCAACATGGCCGTGTTGCTATGCTTGCTGGATTGGCTCTTCCACTACTAGATTTAACCAATGATAAGATGGCCATAAATGTACTCAAAGATGTACCATTTGATGAACAAGTTCCTTTTTGGCTCGGTGTAGGTTTATTTGAAACAGCTAGAATGGGTGCTGGTTGGAAAAATCCATTTATGCTAAAGAATTCATATTTTAAGCTTGAAGAACGTTATCAACCTGGTAATGTTTTTAAAGTTCCTGCTAACAAATATACTGATGTCCAATTGGAAAAAGAATTGTCCAATGGTCGTCTAGCTATGCTTGGAACAATGGGATATATGGCACAAGAATTAGTCCAGCAACATCCCATCTTCTGAAGATCCTTTATAAAATTCTGATAAAGCCAATAAACCACCAACTATTGATACATTTTTCATAAAATAATGATACTCTTTCTTTTTATTTGGTGGATGATACATCATCGTAGCTATTATTGTGAAAAAAACTAATGCATAACAAGCTATTTCTGCATAGGTTTCTATAGTGTATGTTATGCTTGAATAAACTATTATTAATGGTGCTAAAATTTCTAATAATATTACTAATATTAAAACTATTTGATAAAAAATTATAGGTAGTGTTGATACTATAAATTTCTTTTGTATCGACTTTCTTACACCACTAAAGTTTTTAATTTTATTTATACCTGATATAAAAAACATGATCGTAATCAAGAATGCAATTAAAACTTCTATCATAATATATAAAATTATTTTTATATATTATATATGAAATCAAATAATATAAAAGAGGGTTACATAAATTTAATACGTATTAATGCTTTATTATATTTTACTACTATTGTAGGATTATCTATAATACCATCTAAATATATAAATTTTCTCGATATCTTTTTAAGAAGTTCTATAAGTTTGTTTTTAATATATAGATTTAGTCCTTTTAATAAAAATAAATTTACTAATACTGATAAACAGATAGTGTTTTCATCTGCATTGTTTTTATTTTCAACAACCGCTTTAAATAACTTTATTAGAGAAAAATTAAGTAATTCACCTTTTCTTAATAGTTTTATTTAACTTACTATTAGCAAAAAAGTTTTGTAAATTTTCTATTATTTTCTTACTAACTATTCTGTCTACTTCATATTCTTCTTCACTTTTATCTTCATATTTATAACCTCTCATAAAATTTGTCATGAATTTCCTAAAATCTTCTTTATCTTTTATATTTTTACTCAAATAACTATTAAAAAATCTATCTATCATTTCATCACTATATAACGTATATTTGTATGGTTTAACATATATATAATATACATTATCACCTGCCATCTCTGGGTGGTACTGGTCATCTATAAAACATATTTCCGAGTTTTTAGGCAACTTAGTACAATTATAAAAATCACTAATTGTTTTATCATGACTTGTTCTCCCTAACTCTATTCGTTCGTTTCCTATCTTAAATGCTGATATTATACGATCAAATAAATTATTGCTATTTAATTTTTTTTCGAAATATTTTATTATTGTCTCAACCCAATATTTAGGTGCCTGATTATTTGTATATATCATTATTTTATCACAATTACCTGTGTTTTTTTGAATTTTTAAATAATTCAATATTGCTAATATATTCGGTCTAAAAAACTCAGGATAAACTTCTAGTAATATAAACATATCTTTTTCATCAAGCATACTTTTAAAATAAAGTTCTAATCCTTCACAAAAATATCCTAATTCTGAAAAATGTCCTAATGTTTCATCAAAATCAAATACTACTATCTTCTTTATCCTATTTTTTTTTATGGTCATAATTAATGCTAAGAAAACAAAAGTGCTAAATAGTATTATATTATTCTTTTTATATTTCATATATATATATGAAAATAACCAAAAAAGAATCTATTTTAATTTTAGATTATTTTGATATTAATGCAAATGAATCTACATCTAAAATTAAAAATAAAGCTGACGAATTGATAACTAATAACCTTTGTGTCCCTATCATCGGAAAGAATTTTGATAAATCTAAATCTAAATCTAAATCTAAATCTAAAACTACAATTAAAGCTAAAAATAATTAATATATTAATTAATGTATTAATTATCTAACAATCTACTTTTAATCCAAATTGATACTTAGAATCACGTTCTATTGTCGAATTTTGCCAAGGCCCCACATTCATCTTAGGATTAGGTGGCTCAGCTCTTATTTGTAAATTAGCATTTTTTAGTGTGTTACTTACTGTATTTATACCCGTTAATGTTCCTGCAGGTAAAAGATTGACTTTCTCTAAACTACCATTTCCTGTAGGATTTAAACTCGCCCATTGCGAGTTTGTATCATTTGGTAATAAATCTACAGGTGTTCCACTCTTTGCTTTTGGTATCTCATTTGATGCAAACGAACCATTATTTCCTAAAGCCTGGCTTGGTAATGTATCGCCTAATATAGTTTGGTTACTGTTTACTTGAGTTGGATGTGAATGCAGATGAGAATTTGATTTGTAACCTTGCATATTAAATTGTCTGGATTTTGTAGAAGAATATTGTAATAATGCTAGTAATAACAAAGAAAAACCTACGGCCATCGCCATTTTTTCACTATCTTTACCCATTTGTTTAAACTTTTTAATTGGTGCCATTATATAAAAAATACTATAAAAAAAATTTATCAAATATATTTATATTAAATCATATTCTTCAGCATCATCTATATTTAATGCATAAGTATCCTTTATATTTTTTGCAACCAAGTATGCATCTATTGCAGCTTTCTTTGCCTGTTTAGCTTTTTCTAAAGCATTATTATACAATTCCATGTATATTTGATCTGGCTTTTTTAATTCTATATTTTCTCCACTTACATTATTATCTAAATTTATCTCAAACTCATCTAATTCATTTACTATCTTTTCTTTTTTCTCTAAATCTAAATCTACTTCTTCTAAATCTAATTCTTCTAAATTACTCTCTTCTTTACTTTCTTGTATTTTTTTATCTTCTTCTTCTTCTTCTTCTTCTTTAGTTTCTTGTATTTTTTTATCTTCCTCTTCTATAGTATCTTCTTTTGTCTTAATTAAACAATTTTCAAACATAGGTGCATTCTCCATTATCATTATTTGTTTAATATTAATTTCTAACTGAAAATATCTTTGACTAAACTTTATCCCTAATATTTCTAATATTGTAATTATATCACTATCAGTTGTTATATCTTCTAAATCTTTTGCCACTTCTTTTTCATTAAATATTGGAACCACATTATCAATGCTATTTCTTATTGAATTTAAATTTGCTCTCATTAAATAATTCTTACCTTTATAAACTTTCACTGGTGATATAAAACTATTTTGTATATCTTCCATTTCTAAATCTGTATTAGCAAACCATATCTCATGTTTCTTAAATATCAATTCTTGAATTTTTTCTTCTACCTTAGTAATCATCTCGACAAAATCTGAGTTTAATTCGCTAAATAATAAATCTGTATACTTTTTTTTACCTGTTTTTATTATACCTTGCTTTGTCTTACATTTAGGTGTCTGTACATAAAACTGGTCTTCGTTATTATTAATTGTTAATTTTGAAAAATATGTACCGCCTGGATTAGGAACTGGATTTGATAATTTAAAATTTGTTGTATCTAAACTCTCTCCCACTTTATATATCGTCATATTCACATATATAGAAAAAATAAAGCTACTTTTTACTTAATTTAATTAGTATTAAATAATAAATTATTATTGTTATATTATTTAATGAAAAATGGATTAATAGAAAAATGCTTAGAATTATTTCAAAAAGACGAAATCAAATCTCAGATTAAAGATATATCTAAACCTATATGCGATAACTTTATGGATAATTTATTACCTCAAATTAACCTTTACCTTATAATATATTTAATTATATTACTTATTATTCTAATACTCAATTTTGGTATATTTCTATTGCTATTAAAAGATAGAAAATCTCTATAATTATTATATGACTACTGAATTTACTAATATGATTAAAGAATGGGTAACTATTGATAATGAATTAAGAGAACTTAGTATAAAAAGTAAATCTTTAAGAGAAAAAAAAAATAATGTAAATAACAATGTAATTAATTATATTGAAACTAATAATTTAGACAATGCTATAATAAAAATATCTGATGGAACTCTTAAATTTAATTATACTAATATTTCTCAACCTTTAACATTTAAATATATAAATGAATGTCTTAATGATATTATTAATGATAAAAATCAAGTAGAAGCAATTATTAATTACATTAAAAATAAAAGGAATGTTAAATCTATTATGGATATTAAAAGAAATTATAATTAATATAATATAATGGAATATTTCTCTAAAAGTGAATTAACTAAATCCTATGATAATGGAAAACTTTATGTCGGCGGATATTCAGTAGATCTAGATGAACCTAACATTCAAACCTATAAAAAAGATACTGACAGCATTATGGATATCCTTAATTTAGGATTATCTATACCTTTAATATACTATACTAAATCTAATAGTAATAACAAGTCATGCATTAAAAATACATATGATAATTCTGTTATTAATGAAACATTACACAATAAACTTATAGGCATACTAAATAGTAATTCTAAAACTAAAAAAAATAAAAAATATAATAAAAAAACTAAAAAACGTTATAACATCTCATAACCCTCCAACGTGTCATCTTCATCTTCATTTGTGAATGATGCATTCATATTTTGATCAAACAGATCTTTTACTCTATTTTCAAATTTATCATCATTATTATAATCCTCTATTAATTCATTTATTACCTCAGCAAATCCAGGAGAATTTAATTTCTCATCTATTAAATTATTTATTCTTTCATTTAAGTTATCATTTGCTGTACTGCTATTTGCGTTATTTCTACTATACCCTTCTTTATAGTTTCTATCATAAAAAATTGAGAAACTTACTAAAATCAAAAAACTTCCAAACATAATTAGCAAATTAGTCATTATATAATACCTTATACTTTAATCTATTATATAATTATTTATCTTCTTCTTCTTCTTCTTCCAAAACGGCTACCTATAAAATTATCTGCCGAAACTAAAGTCGACGGGGCTGTTCCGACGCCTCCTTCAGAGGCTGCTACGGCGTCTTCTTCATGGGATACTACTGCGCCGCTTGTGGGGTCGTGGCTGTGTTCTTTTACACGGGGGCTTCCTTCAGAGGCTGCTGCGGGGTCGCCTCCCTGACTAGCGGCGGGGATGTTGCCTTCACGGCGTCTCAATCCTCTACCTTTGAAACCTTGTCTGCGGTTTCCTCTGAACCCTTGCTTGCGGTTTCCTGTGAACCCTTGGGCTGGCGCCGCGTTCTTAGCACACGATGTCATTCCTTCATATGCTGCAACTCTTCCACCTTTGAAACTGTCGTCGCACTCGACGCCGCCGCAATCTTCAGCGCCTTCTTGAAAACCTGTTCTATATTTACGACCTCCTTCAAAACCCTTGGTGCCGCCGTTGTCGTCGTCGGTGTCGGTGGTGTTGCCTTCGCGGCTTTCAAACCCTTGACGACGACGACGCCCTTTTCCATTTCCTTCTTTAAACATTGTGTTTCCTACACCCATTACACCATTCGACGCCCTGTATGTTAATGTAATCATAACTAACACACCAAAAACAACCAAAAGTGGCTTAACATTTTTTTGTTTAATGTTCTTTCTTAGATTTTTTGCTTGGCCTCTAAATACTTTCATTATATAATAGAATTATAAAAATAATTTTATTAATTAAAGTGAATAATTATATCCATCTTATTATCTCTAAATAAATCCTCCTCTATACATTTTATTCCTTTTCTATGCAAAATTAATTTATTATCTTTATTTAAAACTAAGTTGTCTAAATTATATATTTTTTTACCTAAAATTATATCATTTTTTTCGGTTTTTTTATCCATTAATATATGTATATTATTGCTTAAATCTATAATTATATTACTACTTAATTCAGGAATACATTTTACTAATATAAACTCATCTTTTATATCATAATAGATTTCATTATGCCATAAAGGTATTGATAACTTACTACCTTTATAATTTAATATAAAAACATTACTATCTAACAAATCATCTATATCTGGGTTTAATATAATAGTAACCATATTTACTTTTTTTTCAATTAGTTTAATTATTGTCTCATCTATATCAAATAACTCTTTATACTCTTTGATAAATTCATATATTTTTCTTAAATTATCAACATCACAATTGTCTATAAAATATGGAATAAACGATTTGTTAATTATTTTAAGTATTATTGTTGCATACTCAAAATCTTCTAAATTTTCTTTTAAAAATTCCTCTAATATATTACTATATCTAGTTTCTTTGGGTCTGCTTTTATTATTCATTAAATAATTGTATGCTTCATTAACTTCTAAGAATATTTCATTAGCATTATCTAATTTACATTTATCTGGATGATATCTTAATGCCTGTATTCTATATTTTTTTTTAATTATATTTATATCTGCATCTTTATTTATATTAAGGATCCTACATGCTTTATCATAATTCATGTACTACAATTATTAAATAATAAAAGTAATTTTCTAAATGATAAATAGGTCTATAATTATTGTTATATAACTGAAAAAAACTTATAGTCTTTAAAAGTACTTCTCCTATCTTGTCTTCTTTAAGAATATTGTTTTTAATTAAATCTTTCAATATATACCAAACTAAATCATTTATATCATTTTTATATATCAAAATATCATATATAATTTCTCTAAATTCTCCATAATTCAAACTATCGTAATTTTTTATAATATTTAAAAGTCTGTCATAAATACATATATATAAATTATCCAATTCTGAACAATCATTTTTTAAATAATTAATATTATTTGAAATAGTCTTCTTGCATTTTAAATATTTCTTAATTAAACTCTTACTATACATTGATATTGTTATTCTTAAACATTTATTTAAAATAATATAAGGAATAAATGATATCTCTGTTGTTAATATAATGAATCTTATATTCAGATTATTTTGCATGTAACTATAAAATATATCTAATAATTCGTTATGAATATTTTGAAAATTTTTACATAAAATTATACCTTTACGTGTCCTACTTGATTCTACTATATCAATTATTTTATTATATATCTCATTCCAATTACTCTTTGAATTACAACCCAATAAATCCATGTCTACTTCATAATGTATATCGCTTATTTTAATATTAAATGTTTGTTTTGATAATTGCAGTATTATTTTTTTTTCATACTTTAATTTGCTTACACTATATCTGTTTATAATATATAAAGCTTGACTATATTTTCCAACACCAGATGGACCATATAAAATTAAATTATCTAAATCTATTAAATCCTTAGGCAATTTATTAGAAATGGTTTTAATTTTTGGATGTAAAGTATTATTACTAACATCCTTTACATACTCTGTAAAATGATCTTCATAAGATTTCATTATTACTATTTAAAGTTATTACAAATATAACTTTAAATGATAATATACACAAAATTAGATAACTATAACAGCAATTATATATTTTTTGGAGATACTATTAAAAATACTGTGATAACAAACGGCAAGTTTGTTAGAATTATATATTCTAATCAAATTTACACTTTGAATGGTTTATATATACTTGTCCCATTGGCTAATATAAAAAAAATTAATTCTAATACCTGCAGTATTAATAATAATAATTCATGTATTAAAACTCTATGTAACGTTGAAAAAGATATTCTTAGTAAATGTAATACATCTAAAATAAAAGAATATAAATTACAAGAACAATTAAATAAAAATATTATTAAAATATTTAATTCTAAAAATACTTTTAAAAAAATTATAATTAAAATTTCTGGTTTATGGGAAGATGAAAATTCTTGTGGTCTTACATATAAATTTATTAATTATTAATTATTAACACTAGTTGTATTTTTTTTCTTTTTTATCATCTAATACATATTTAAGTCGTAAACGCATATCCACATAAATTACTATTAGTTTTAATGTTAATATATATAATACTAGCGTATAAAACATAACTGGATCTTTTATTGTTTTTGCTTGTTTTATATCATATGCAAACACTAATTGCATTATTGTAATTGCAATAAGTATATAACTTATATTTTTTGAGTATCTTTTAAAATCTCCATCTAAATTATTACCATGAATATAATGTTCATATCTATAATATAACATATAAATCAAATAAAGTGTAATTGAAAATATTATTGTTACTATATATTTAGGTATAAGAGCTTTCATACCAGCAAAGTCTTTTTCAATACTTTGTCCTTCAACCGCCATATTTAAGATAGTAGTAACAATTACTATCATCAACCCCGGTTTATATAAACCCATTTTTTTTGTCGAGTAGAATATTGTTCCAATACCTTGAGATAACATTATGAATTTTTGTAATTCTATATCCTTTTCTATATCTGTATCTTTTTCCATCTCTAATAATTTATTATATTATTTTATTTTATATTTTTAATATATAATGTTTAAAGAAAACAAAAATTATCTTTTTCATAGAAAAATTATTGCTGTTCATTCTCAGGACAGAGATATTAATAAATGGCCTAAATCTAACGAATTTGAAGTTACATTGCCTATTCAATACAATAAAGTTAATAGCATACAGCTATTAAGCTTACAACTTCCAAAAAAATATAATATATTCTCAAATTACAATGAAAACACTAAAATTAAATTTGATAATGATACTATTCAAATAAATGATGGAACTTATACCCCTAAACAAATGTGTGCTATGTTAGAAAATAAATTATCTAGTATTAATGTTAAATATAATGATGTTGACATGAAATTTTATTTTTATTCCGATAATCCGTTTACTATTAGTGCTGGAGAAAATATTACCTATAATGGTTTGTGCGTAACCAACAATGTTTACAACTATACTTTTAATTGGGGACTACCTTTCTATCTAGGATTCGAAAAAAAAACATATACCTCTACAACTGGAACTGCATACTTAATATTTGATAGTGATGGAACAACAAGTTCGATCGATAGTAATAAACATGTTATAATATCATCTGTACCTGCACCAGTATATGGTGAAGAAGATATTTATCTGGAAATTGATAAATATAATTACATTGATGAGATACAGCCTTACTCTATCAATACTAATAATAACATTACAGATGTATCCTACTTATCATGTGTATCTCTTGCTAGTTTGAGAGGGGAACGATCATCTAATTATAAACATATTACTGAAAATAATCTTAAGCAAAAAGGAATTAAATGTTTAAACAAATCTTCAAATGATTATAATGGTATTTATAATTCTTCCTTTGCAAAAATACCTATATCAGTGGAAAGTGGTAGAACCGTAATACATGATAGTGCATTCTTGAACAATATATTCTATAGTGAACCACCTATAGATAAATTATCTAAATTAAAATTTAAGTTTAGATATCATGATGGACGACTTGTCGATTTTTACAATCATCCTGTAAGCGTTACTATAGGATTAGGTATGTTTCGCGATGAATATGATAAGGGTAATACTATTAGATTTCCTGAAGCATATAGTTAAAGTCCTCCCATCATTTTATCAAATCCCTTTTTAACTGTAGTAACACCTTCGAAACAATCAAAACATCCTTCTATTAACTCTGGAAAAAACCAGGCCACAATAAAAGATGGTAATGCTACCATTGTAATATATTTTGATACTTGTCTTACTGGTGCAAGTATTTTTGGGTCACATTTAGTATTTGGAATCATTATTATTGCAGTTAGTATTGATATAAAACATAAAAATAGAGCAACTAATGCGGCTGCTACATCTGTTATTGTTCTATCTAATTTTATCAATATGGTAATTAAACCTAATAATAATCCAGGTATAATTAATAATCTCCATACATAGAAACATATTAAATATATCGTATGCACTTGCTTATTATTCTTGCCATCATAGCCTATTCCAAATTCATCCAATATTGTTTTTATATTTCTGTATAATAAATCTCCTCTGTCGTTGTCTTCGTTATTACTCTCTTTACTTGCAGGAGATACTCTAGTTATAATTCTTATCATCATATTTATACTTGCTCCCCCAGGCATATCATCTAACAGTGTTTCGTTTCTATGTTCGCTATAGTATGCTAGTATAAATTTACCAAAAAAAGGAATACTCACTAAAGCTCTATCACTTGCTTTTTGAATTTTTGCTAATAAAGGATTCGCTGGGTCTCCTTTCGCGCCTTTACTACTGAATACTTTCTCTCTTAATACTTCCACCAATTGATAAATATATCTCCAAGAATATCTAATATAAGCTAACAAAAACAAGATTAATAATTCTGTTCTTATGTATTTATCTAATTGAATTACTAATGTAGGTATCAATATCATTGTAATGAATGTTGGAATTAATAAATTTATAATCTCTGGCATTTGTACCAAAATTTTACCAACTATCGGCGGAATAAATATGAATGCAAAAGCAAAAATGAAAAATATTATCCATAATATTTTTGTTATTTTTTTATTTATAAAATTTTCAGTTTTTTTAGTTACTTCTTCTAAACTATCATACATCTCTGCTCGATATGCCGCATATCTTAATGGATATGTTGCTGGCAAAAGCGATTCTGTTATTAATTTCTTTATCTTAGGAACTATCATGTAAGCTAATACAAAAAATGGATTTAAAAAACAGACTGGAATTCGTAATCCTGGAATTTTTGAAAAAGGCCCTTTTCCATCAAAAGGTGATAACGAAGCCACTAATAATTCTGCTATTCCCTTGAATACTAAAATCAAACCTTCTATAAAACTTTGTATGAAATCTATCGGTTCTTTTATTGGTTTTAATAATTTATTAAATTCTTTTTTTATATTAAATCCCTCCCTAACCATCTAATATATATCTATATTAATAATTATTATGTCTCCAAATAATCTATTACTTTTAATAATAATTCCTCTTGATCTGTCAATTTTTGAAATATTATATTTTCATCTAATCTTATCTCAAATATATTATTTAATCTGTTTTTACATTTTATATGAACACCATCATTTTCTATTTCTAAAGTTATAATATGTCCACCTGTTGTTAATTTAATTTCTTCTACATCTTCTTTTATTGATATCCATCTTATATAATTACCTACTTCTATATCTTTGATTTCATCTACCAATCTATAATTTAATAACTTATTCAAAATAACTTGTTGCTCTTTTTTATTTAAATTTAAATCATTTAATATAATTTTCTTATCTCTTGCAATTTTAAAACTATTTAGTTTTACTATTGAGTCATTTTTTGAATTGTTAACTGCCTTTTCCATTAGTTCATTATCATCCATGATTAATATTAATATTAATAAGTTATAATAGTATTAATATTATTTTCATAATATTATATGAACTTTCTAATAGTTGATCCATCTAATAATATAATTTTACTAAATAAAGTTAAGAAAAAACTAAAAGAACTAAATAGCCTTAAATCTAATTTAACAAAAATTATAACCTATATTTTATTATTATTTATTGTATTAATTGTTATGATTATTATATATATTGCTACTTATAACAGAAAATGGTTATCTAGAGTGAAAATTAAGCCAATAACCAAGTTACCACGAACCACCCAATCCTAATACTCCGTTAGCAGCCATTGGTTCTTCGCTCTCTGGAAATATACCTACCCCTGTATTACTTTGTGGTGTTACATTTGGTACACCTTGTTGTAAATCTGGTATACCTGTATTAGCTAAACCTGGTGTAGGTAATAAATTATTAGCAAAATCGTTATTAACTGGTTGTATTGTTTGCATTCCTTGCATTGGAATATTTGATAACGGCTGCGAAACTTTCAAACTTGTCTGTGGAATACGTCCAGTATTTATACGGAAAAACGATAAACTATCTAAAATTATATTTACTTTATCTCCTAACTTTGTTTGTAAACTTAATAATATTACTAAAAATGGTATTATAAATCCTAACATGTTTATTTCTTTATAAGGAGTTTTTGAATATGTTGGTAAATATGTTACTATTCTATGTATTATCATCATTCCTAAAAGTAATCCTATTATCTGGGTTAACATCTCAAATATTAATGTTGTATAATGCTTTGTTTCATCCGCCTCTGGTATATACATTTGAAATACCTTATTTAATACCACTACTAATACAAATGATATTAATGTGTATTGAAATAAATTTAATAACTCTGATTTACTATCTGAATCGAAATTTAAAACATGATTTACAAAACTTTTTTTACTTTCAATAGTACTTTCTTTGATAGCTTCCATATGTTTTATCAAAAGAAATTAAAAATTTTATTCCATATAATTTTAATATGTCTAATTTCACTAAAAATAGCGAAGAACAATATATTGACTTGATTAAAAATATTATTGATCATGGATATAATGAAAATGGTAGAAATGGAAATGTTAAAGCCTTATTCGGTGCAACCATGCGATTTGATTTAACTAACAACAAAATCCCTTTAATGACAACCAAAAAACTTGCATGGAAAACATGTCTAAAAGAACTTTTATGGTTCATTAGTGGTTCCACTGATAATAAAATTTTAAAAAAAAATAATGTTAAAATTTGGAATGGTAATGCTTCCAGAGATTTTCTTGATTCCAGAGGCTTACATAATCTAGAAGAAGATGATTTAGGCCCTATTTATGGACACCAGTGGCGCTTTTTTAATGCTGAATATAAAAATTGCTCTACTGATTATAAAGGAAAAGGAGTTGATCAACTTCAAAATATAATAGACTCCCTTAATGATCCTAATCAAAGAAACTCTAGACGCCTTCTTTTATCTGCTTGGAACCCACAGCAATTAGATGAAATGGCTTTACCTCCATGTCATGTATTAATGCAATTTAATGTATTTGATAATGATAAACTCAGTGTGGCATTATACCAAAGAAGTGGTGACATGGGTTTAGGTGTCCCTTTTAATATAGCATCATATGCTTTTCTTACTCATCTTATTGCCCATCATTGCAATTTAAAACCTGTCGAATTTATTCACTTTTTAGGAAATATACATATATATAGCGATCATTTGGAAGCTTTACAAATACAAAAAAATAGAACACCTTATAACTATCCTACTTTAATCATTAAAAATAGATATGAAAATATTGATGAATATAAATTTGAAGATTTTGAAATTAATAATTATACTCACCATCCAGAAATAAAAATGGTAATGCGAAAATAATCTATTTTTTTTATATTAATCTATAATTATAAATGGCATCATTGGCTGCAGCTAAAAGAAGACGTGCTCCTGGATTACCTAATAATAATCCTCCTTCTAATACACCTATCACAACCAATCCACAAACACCTATACAAACTGGACAACTCTCTATATCACAAGCTATGTCTTTAATCGGTTCCAGATTGTCTAAACTAGAAACTACCTTAACCACTAATATGAAGGAAGTTGAAAACAAAATTGGACAACAAGATAATTATATTGTTGAAAATTTACCAGATATTGACGCAATAAATGTCGCATTTGAAGATATTAATAAAAGACTTTTGTCTATTGAATCTAATAGCTCTACACCCCCTAATTCTAATAATGTAAATTCTAATATTAATCAACTATCTTCTGTTAAAAGTCTTATTGATAATTTACAAAAACATATTGATACTCTTAAGACCGAATATAATGAAAAATTCGATTATGTTGAACAAGCAGTATCTTCTTTAGATAACACCACTAAAGTTGTTTTTATTGAAAGCAATCTTAATAAGCTTACAACAGAAGTTAACGAAATGAAATCTGATCTACAGAAGCCTTCCAGTATATCTAGCGATGTTCTAGACGAAAAATTTAAACTTCTTGAAACTCGTCTTGATAACTTATATCAACAACTTGTTGAAACTAATACTAGTCTTGAAGATGCTAATGAGGCTAAATTTGCCGATCTTGTAAATAGACTTGCCTTATTAGAAGCCAAAGAAATACCCGATTTAACTACTCTTGAACAAAAAGTTGCCGCTCTTGAAGCTAAAGAACATGTTAATACCGATGAAGTTAATCTTAAAGTAACCGAAATTGAAAATAACGAAGTTAACCATGATGATGATAATGATGATTATGATGATGATGATGATAATTTAGAAGATGAATCAAGTTCGTAAAATTATTTATAAATAATTGTAAATAGATTGTAATGAACAATCTACTTACAATAGTAATATTTTGTATTGTTTTATACATATACATACACATCTATTTTCATATTAAAAAAAGCAACGATCTCGAAGTATACGAAATCGTTCAACCTTCAAAAAGTAAGCTTGAGGAAATATGTGATCTTAAACAACCTATAATATTTAAGTATGAAAATTTACAATTAATTGAAACTTGCAATATCGATTATATTAATAACCTTTACTATGCCTTTGATATTAATATAAGGGGAAAAGAAAGCGACGAGCTTTATACTAAACTTCCTTTAGGAAAAGCTATAAAATTATTTAAAAAAGATCAAAAAAATACATACATAACCGAAAACAATATGGAGTTTTTAACTGATACTGGCATGTTAAAAGTATTTAATCATAATGATGAATTTATGCGACCATTACTCGTCGTAAATTGTTTATATGATTTCATGTTTGGTTCTGGTAATACTCCTTTAAGATACAATATTAACTATAGAAATTATTTTTATGTTACTAGTGGAAAAATTAAAATTAAATTATGTTCATCTAAATACACCAAATACCTTTATAAAAGTAATGATTATGAAAATTTTGAATTCAGATCTCCAATTAACCCATGGAATGTAGAAAAAAAATATAAAAATGACTATGATAAAATTAAATTTCTTGAATTTACCGCTGAAAAAGGAACTATTATACATATTCCTGCTTATTGGTGGTACAGCATTCAATTTGAAGATGACTCTTTCGTTTCTGTATTTAAATACAAAACCACATTTAATGTC
>MDSZ01170964.1_pt1 | contig 21030 bp, 16 predicted proteins | sample 811201 | NCBI WGS metagenome assembly MDSZ01 (sample SAMN05326647, study PRJNA326480) | marine metagenome | isolation source: seawater | place: Indian Ocean: North | collected 2010 | reverse complement strand
CGAGGGACACTAAATGTCTTTACCTATTTTAACTCCTGCTAGCACATTGTCAGCAATAGTTTTACCTGTCACCGGTGCAGCCGGCAATGTTAATACAGCAGTACCTTATAAGATATATTCTGATTCATCCGCTCCATTATATTCTTTGCAGTTTCTTAGTGGAGCTGTAGATCAAGTTTCTTATGTTTATAAAAAGCTTGGCGGAGATGTTCTAGACATAGAGCTGACAGAAGGTAACGTGTATGCCGCATACGAAGAAGCGGTATTAGAGTATTGTTATCTTATAAATGTGCATCAAGCAACCAACATCCTTTCTGACGCGCTTGGAAACACTACAGGCAGTTTTGATTCTAAAGGCAATATTATGTCTGGTTCTCTTTCTTCTTCGCTGGGAGGAAAACATGTTGCCTTAAAGTATCCTAAATTTGACTATGGAATGAGCAGAAGAGTCTCAGAAGGCATCAGCGCCGACGTCGGACTAAAAAACTCAATTCAGTTTTCGGCAAGTTTTGATGTTGTCCAAGGAAAGCAAGATTACGACCTGCAATCAATAATATCTAACAGTACGGCTTTTTCATCTTCTGTTGGTGACAAAAAAATTCTTGTTAAAAAAGTGTACTATAAAACACCACATGCAATGTGGAGATTCTTTGGTTATTATGGTGGCTTAAATGTTGTTGGAAATTTGCATAACTATGGTCAATTTTCAGATGATTCAACTTTTCAATTAATTCCAGCTTGGCACAACAAGGCACAAGCCATGGCTTTTGAAGATGCAATATATACAAGAATGTCTCACTTTTCTTATGAGCTTCGTGGTGGCAATAAATTAAGATTGTACCCAATACCTTACACTGGATATCCAACAAAAATGTATGTTGAATTTTCAATTCCAGAAGATGCTTGGAGTTCAGACGACCCCAAATCAGACGGTGTGAATAATATGAGCACTTTACCAATTGGTAATATACCTTTTGTAAATATTAATGCTATTGGTAAGCAGTGGATCAGAAGGTTTGCATTGGCTCTCTGTAAGGAAACACTAGGCCAAGTAAGGTCTAAGTTTGGAACGGTGCCCATCCCTGGTGAGAGCGTTACTCTAAACGGCTCTGCGTTGATTTCTGAAGGTAAAGACGAACAAGAAAAATTAAGAACAGAACTAAAAGAAACTTTGGCAGAACTGACATATGTGAAGTTGACCGAAAGAGATTCAACAATGCTTGAGAATTCCGAAAAGGGACTTACAAAGATTCCAAATTATATTTTTGTGGGGTAGTCTAGATGTCTGACGAGAACAACAAATGGTCACAGCCTGAAACTCCTCCGCCGCCACTATTTACTGGCCAAAGAGAAAAAGATTTTGTAAAGCAAATAAATGATGAGGTTATTGAAAGGGTTGTAGGACAAACAATTGTATATTACCCTATAAGCTTAGAACATACCAACTTTCACAGCCTTTATGGCGAAGCAGTTGATAAAAGCTTTCTAAACCCGATAAGAGTGTATGCGATGGTAAAGTACCAATCGCAAACTACAACCACTACTCCACTGGGTGTTGATAGGGTTGAAAAAATATCTGTAGCGTTTCACAAAAGAAGATTAACGGAAGATCAAGACCTGTTTGTTAGGGAAGGTGACTTTATACAATATGGTGACCATATGTATGAGATACTAACACTTGAGGAACCTAAATGGCTGTTTGGCCAAGTAGAGTCTAGCTTTGAAATTGCCGCGTCATGCGTGAGAGCAAGAGAGGGTTTATTTAATGTCAGAGACAATTGATAAAAAAATACATTTTGAAGTCTCTACAATTGAAACAATTGATAAATCTGTTTTAAATTTTGTAGAATCTTTAGGGTTATCAACAATGACTAATAAGGGGTTTAAGCCGGTTCCGATTATTTGGGGAACAGCAGAAAGAGCTTACCAAGTTAAAAAGAATAAAGAAATAAGAGATAGCCAAGGGCTACTGGTGCTGCCAATTATCTCTATTAAAAGAGCAGGTTTTGTGAAGAACTCAGCTAGCCCCGGTGTATTCCAAGGTAATGTACCAGAGGTAGATGATGCACAAGGTGGATCACTAAGTGTTAGCAGGACAATCTATCAGCAAAAAACATTGAAGTTTGCCAATGCCGATGCTCTTAAATTATATGGGCAGAAAAACTATCCAGCTGCAAACCCAAAAGTTGTTTATCGTACTGTAACTGTCCCTATGCCTGTAAATGTTGAAGTTTCTTATGAAATTACGTTAAGAACAGAATACCAACAACAGATGAACGACTTAATGACTCCTTTTGTTACAACACCCGGGACAGTTAACTTTGTAAGGTTAGTGGAAAAAGATCACCGATATGAAGGGTTCATACAATCGGATTATTCTTCAGCCGATAATTTATCTGATTTTTCCGGTGACGAAAGAAAATTTGAAACCAAAATAAATCTTAAAGTTATTGGCTATATTGTTGGTGAAGGACCTAATAGAGAAAAGCCGCACTATGCAATTAGAGAGAACGCTGTAGAGATTAAGATCCCTAGAGAAAGAATAACACTTGGCGAAATACCAGATCACGAATATGGCGCGTATTATGGCCTTGAAGGCGTCCCGCCAGAAGTTTTGGAACAACTTTTGATGAGTCCATACACGATAAATAATGTGCCTGCAGCTAGTTTCTTCAACACCACCGCGGGTTCTGGTGGTGGATCATCAGATACGTCAGCAAACGTTGTAACAACTGAAACATTTGCGAAAACGATGGCTGAAAATTTGGTGGTGAGAGAGATATTAAAAGAAGAGGGTGCCAATCCCGGTGACTTGCGAAACTTCACAACAAGATTTACCATCAGAGCAAATACAGAACAGGTAACAGTGAATGGACAACTTCAGCCCCATGGGGCCTTAGATCCTGGAACCTATACAATATCAGGTGGAAATACAGTAGTTTTTAACGAAAATGTTGAAACTGGCGACTTTGTTGTGATAACATATATAAAAGGCTAACTTAAAAAGGAGTTGAAATGGCCAAGAAGAACGAAGAAACTACAGAAACTACAGAACCTACAACGAATGAAGTCGTAGAAGTAGAATGGGAAAAGATACAGCCTGTTTTTGAATTTAGGCAAAGACTGGTAAACTTAGAAACACATTTCTCAAATATGTGCCTACAATTTGAGAAGAATAAAGCAAACTTAATGAACCAGATCGTTTATGGTCAAGCGGACCTTTATGCTATGGCTGAAAATCTCCAAAAAGACCTAAATGTTAACGAAAACCTTACGTATGAGCTAAAGCTACCTGCCACCCCTGGAGAGAAGGGATATTTTCTTAGAAAAGACGACTAATTTGATTCCTATTGTCATCTTGGATCTATTTACCATATACACTAAATTATAAAATAGGCGGTAAGTCAATGAGTGATAATATATTTGTAACTAGTGACATAGGTATTGCGGCGTATTTGCAACTACAGGGCTTCAAGTTGATTTCTTGTAATAGACTGGATAGTGGAAAGTTCCATTTTGAGTTCGAAGATCCACAAAACCAATGTAGAATAAAATCACTAGAGTTCTTAGAATCTGACTTTTGCAGATTTGATAACAATGTTAGAAATCTTAAAAAAATTCTTTTTTCATAGGAGATAAATAATGAGCATTTTAGAAAAATTAAAAGTTTTGGTTGCTAACCTCGAAGAAGGCAAAAGCGAAGAACAAGTAGAAAAAGATTTAAATGACATTATAGAAGAATCTCAGCCTGAAACCGAGGCTGTTGAAGAAACCCCAGACTATTTAGAGTGTGATGAAGAGGAATCTTCAGAAGTTCACAGCTTGCTAGTCAGTATTAGACTTGACAAGGAAAAGATGTCAGACGCCTTAATGGAGTTTGAGAGAGACAAGGTGATACTTCTTAGAAGAATCTCTAAAAACACAGAAGAGTTTTACGCTAAGTTAAACTCTTTACGATTAGAGTATGGAGTCCCTGAAGAGGGATACGTCGTTCAGTTACCGTCCAGCCCAGAAGAGAAAGTTTCATTTAAGAAAGAATAGTTACTTTATCTCATTTTTGTTTTTTTTACATTATAAGATAGTCAGCCTGTAAAATTAAAAACAGGAGGATTTTAAATGGCAAAAGCAACAGGTACGATAGATTTTTCAAATGTGCCAAATGATGATTCAGAGATTATAATTAATGATGGCCAAGATAACGGTGGATTTAGTTTAGTTCACTTTTATATGGCCGGCACTGCAACAGGCGGAGGCGAAGCCTCTTCTGGTTCTTTGGGCGGCCACAGTAGAAATACTAACGCATCATCATTAGTTAATATATACAATAATCACACAGCTAATAAAGGCTTTTTTCGTATAGCCTGGCACATTAACCCATCAGGCATCTTTACTACTGGCACTAATGCAGAGTTTAAAAAGATGGCCACTGGTGGTGCAACACCACTTATCTATGAGTTTGGTGATGCAGACGGAAACTTTGTTAACATAACGCTGGTCAATGAGTCATCTGGGTTTACGGCAGATGTCTCAGGAGCTTCGTATGCGCGCAAAGATTCAGCCGGTAACTATAGCATTAATGTTAATAATGCCGCCGTTGACGCTGATAATATGGCGGAAGAAATAAAAGATATTCTTGCAGCTGCTCGCTCAGCTGGAGAAATCAATATTTCTGCACCTTCGCGTGAAAGCACTTATTGGTTACAATTTTCTTCGCAGGATGCTGGCGATTCGCCAATGTCTTTTAGAATTAAGAGAGCTTCTGGTTCTTGGACTTCTACAGATACTCCGGCAGCGACTGTTACAAAAGGAACCAGCACAAGTGTAACCGGTATAAGAGCGAGGCTTTTTGCTCCTGAAGAGGTTGTCTATGCACAACGTCATGCCGAAACAGGCGGATCAGGAACTTTAAGTGCCTCAGATTTCGCTAGCTACTTTGGTAGAATGCTTAATGGTTTGCAGTTAGGCATTACGGCAACGGTTAGCGGCACAGAAGTTAGTTTACAGAATGATAATCATGGTACAGCAGGTAATGTTACAATAACAACATCCGGCACCACAAACGCCTCTATTTCAGGCATGTCAGGTGGTTCCGCAGAAGGAGGAGGTCCAGCCGTGGCTAAACGATTAAAGATTTCAGCAAGACAGATTGCAATTTCAGGTTCTGGTGGTCTGTCAGGTTCTGCAGATGGAAAATCTGCACTTATGCTCGACATTGCAGGTCTGAGCGCAGCGTCTATTGCACAAGCTGACGTTCTTGCATTTGCAGATGCAAACGACAGTGAGTTGGCCAATAGACCAAAGAAAATTACTTTCAGCAACTTCGAAGATGCAATCTTCGGCAACATTTCTGGTGATGCAACAGTTGCTGCCGGTGGTGCATTAACCATCGCTGCAGATGCAGTTGAAGGCTCAATGCTTAATGATAATGTTATTTCTGGCCAAACAGAACTAGCTCATGCAGACATTGCGGATGCAGACGAGCTAATGATTAGTGATGGCGGCACACTCAAGAAGGTTGGCGTAGACAGTTTGCGCGATCACTTCTTTGGTGTGGTTTCAGGAGATGCAACTGTAGCTGATGGTGGTGCATTAACCATCGCTGCTGATGCAGTTGAAAGTGGAATGCTTAACGATAATGTTATCTCCGGACAAAGTGCTCTTGGTGGAGCTTCCGCAGCTCAGGGAGATGAGTTGCTGTTCTCCGATGACGGCACTTTGAAGAAGATTACTTTCTCAAATCTTGAGGACTCAATCTTCGGTAACGTCAGTGGCGATGCAACCATCGCAGCCGGTGGTGCGGTTACTATGGCTGCAGCACAAACCAACATCACATCGCTTTTAGCGACCGATATTAAGATTGGTGAAGATGACCAGACAAAGATTGACTTTGGTACTGTTAATCAAATCTCCTTCTTCGCTAACAACAATGAAGAGATGACCATTACTGATGACGGTGTTGTTATCGCAGGTAACCTTACTGTTAATGGTAGTACAACAACTGTTGACACAACTCACTTGTTGGTTGAAGACAGCTTGATTGAAATCGCTCGTGGTGATGGAGCCTCTGGCACTAGAGCAAGCAACGCAGGAGCAGGTATTTATATCTCTGGTTCTGTTGTTGGTAGAGATGTTAGCTTGACTGTGGCTTCCGATGGTGGACGCCTCAGAGCAAGTGGTTCTAACGGTGTTGGCGCCGGTTTTGATATTGCTGTAACTGGTGATTACGCTATAGCAGGAACCCAGGTATTGTCAGCTGACGGTGCTGTAAAGGTTCAGTCTGGCGTCGCCGGCGCAGGTCTAGGCCACTCAGCAGGTGTTCTTTCTTTGGACATCGATGAACTTGATGCTCTTGGAGGAACAGGTGTTGCCCAGGGTGACCACTTTGTCTTCTCAGATGATGGAACAGAAAAGAAGATTACATTCTCTAACATGGAGGACGCAATCTTTGGTAACGTTAGTGGCCAGGCAGCCGTCGCGGCAGGTGGTGCACTTTCTTTGGACGTTTCTGCAATCACTGCCCAGACAGAAATGACTGGTGATGTTGCTGATGCTGACGAGTTCATGATCAGCGACGGTGGTGTTCTTAAGAGAGTTGACTTCAGCGTTGTTCGCGATGCGGTCTTCGCCGATGTTAGTGGTGACGCAACTGTTGCTTCAGGTGGCGCTTTGACTATCGCAGCTGATGCTGTTGAAAGCGGAATGCTTAATGACAATGTTATTTCTGGTCAGACAGAACTAGCACAGGGTAGTCTAGCAGCTGCTGATGAAATCATGATTAGTGACGGTGGAACACTTAAGAAGTTTGGTGTCGACAGCCTTGCAAAGGATATGTTGGCTCTTACTTCTGAAGAAGCCATCGCAAATGGTGACTTCATTGTGTTCCTTGACGGCAGTGGCACTGGTGAGACCAAGAAGGAATCACTTGCAGACCTAGCAACCCTCTTCGCAGGTTCTGGTCTTTCTGCTACTAACTCTGTACTAGCAGTTGACTTGAATGAGGTTTCTGCTGGTGATATCGCAGTTGGTTCTGATAGCATCCTTTTTCTTGATGCTGATGACAGCGGCGCAACCAAGAAAGAGAGTGTCTCAGACTTGGCAACCGGAATGGGCGGTGCAGGCCTCCAGGCCGCAAATGGTGTTCTTAGTGTTAAGAGTCGCCAAGATGTATATACACTGACAGCATCAATTGCACTTTCTGGTTCTGGCCCATTGGTCATGAAGGAAACTCCAGCAACCACTGGTTCTGTTATGGTATTCTTCAATGGTCTTCTTCAGACTCAGGCTGTCGATTACAGCTTGGGTGGAACTGGTAACAAGACTGTTTCACTTAAGGGTGCCAACACCCTTGCTGCAGAAGATGAAGTTGTAATTAAGTACATTAAGTCTTAATACAATTAAACTCCTACCAAGCCCCGGGTTCTCCGGGGCTTATTTTCTTTTATTCTTTTAGAAAATAGCAAAACTATTTAATAAAGTAATATTTTTACTTTTTCAAAGTCCGCTTTTCAAGGAGATTAGTTAATATGTCTGCAAAGAAATTTAAGTTTGTCTCACCTGGCGTATTTTTGAGCGAGATTGATCAGAGTCAACTCCCAAAAGCCCCAGGTGCTGTAGGTCCAGTAGTTATAGGTAGGACAAGAAGAGGTCCAGCTTTAAAGCCAGTAAAGGTTAATTCGTTCCAAGAATTTGTTGAAATTTTTGGGGAACCAATTCCAGGAAATGAAGGGGAAGATCCCTGGAGAGATGGCAATGGCTTGTTGGCACCAGCATATGCGCCACTTGCTGCACAAGCTTATTTGAAAGCAGAAATTGACTCACCGGTTACCGTAGTGAGACTCCTTGGAGTTCAAGGTGACGATGCTAGTGACAATGGTCAACCAGGCTGGGACGTCCAACACGCGATGGGTCTTTTTGTTATGCCATCAAGTTCCCTGCCTCACAATGAAGTTGCAGTAACTGCATCTTTGGTCGGCATTGTTTATACAACTGAAGATAGTTTTGAGTTTGGTGTAAAAGGTCAAGCAATTAATCAAGGTCACACAACCGCCTCTCTAGCAAAAGCAGACGCTACTAACTTTGGAGCTGTCAAGCCAGTTAAGGTTACAAACCACCTTTTCACAGTATCCTTAAAGCGCGCCGCTGATACTTCGACGTTAGAAAAACAAGTTTCTTTTAGGGACGGCATAAAGTATATTAGAGATGAGCTTAACACAAACCCAACAACAACTAATGATCAAATAACAGAGCCTACCGACGGCTCTAGAGCAAATAAGTATTGGCTTGGGGAGACTTTCGAAGAGGAATATGAAAGAGTAGTTAGAGAAAACCCTGGAAAGGATCTTTTTGTTTTTGCCACTCGTCTCGCTACTGGAATGGATGATTTCAAGAGCGCTAATCATGGCTTAACAGCTGCTAAGTCAGGATGGGTAATTCCTCAATATAATGGAACTAACACTGCTTATGATCCAACTAAACTAGAAAGACTTTTTAGAGTAGTGGCCTTAGATGAAGGTGAGCAGGGTTCAGACCTAAACATAAAAATAGAAAATATTAGAATCTCACTTCCTGGTGAACCGTCTCCATTTGGCCGTTTTGATGTTGTCGTTGAGCAAAAGAGAGGCGGCCGCATTTTGACAGTGGAGAGTTTTTCGGGACTTAATTTGAATCCTAACTCGGATAATTTTATTGCTCGTCGTATCGGAGATCAATTTTTCGAATGGTCCGTAGCCGAAAAACGCAATAAGGTCTACGGAAACTACCCAAATCAGTCAAGTTATATCAGAGTAGAGATGGAACCAGACGTAGGCGAAAATGGTCCGACAAATCAGAGAAGTGTACCTTTTGGGTTCTTAGGCCCTATTGTTCCAAAGCCTGTATCAGGCTCCACTACCGCAGGAACAGCTAGCTTCAATTCCGGATGGGTCGGCGCAGGCTCCGTTAAGATCGGCGCTTCAAACCAAAGAATGTTCCTGAGATGGCCACAAGTGCCTCATGTTGTCTCCTCCAGTGTGAGACCAGACCTAGATGGTAATTATGCACTCGGTGGCACTCAGTACAATAAAACAACCGCGGTCGACGGAACAATTAATTTTTCTTCTGTCAACAATGGAATGAGAGACTTCCTTCGCCGCGGCAGCTCTTGGAGCAATGGAAGCGTTTACTCCACACAGGATACAGGTATCGCCACAGGGGATACCGAGCATTCTTATATATTTTCTCTTGATGAAGTTGTCGTAACTGGATCAACAAACTTATCAAATAGCATGGCCTCTTTTAGCCCAACAATGGTTCAGTTTAGAAGTGGTTCTCACCGCGGTGGGGATCCATCGACTGTTAGCTTTACTTTTTCTACTAGTGTACCCGGAAATGCTACATTAACTTTGATCTCTACAGATCAAACATCAAAAACATACATAGCGAAAGATGACGATGGAGCAGCAAATGGTACACTCGATGGCAATAATGTTGTTTTTCGAAGAGGTTCACACGCTTCGGCAGAGACTCGCGTAGCGTTTGTTGCATCTAGCTTAAAAGCTGCTATTGAAAGTGCCAATGGTCATGCTGGAAAGCTTAAGGTCACAATAAGTGAAACAGAAGGGCAAATCACAATTACTCAAACGTTAGGTGGTTCCGCAGGTGACACTGCAATTGTTCAAGGATCAAACTTTAGTAACGCAGTAAGCACTTCACCGTTCCCTACTGCCCTTGCAGGTGGAGGACAACACACGGCTTTTACTGCGCATGTCGAAGCAGGAACTCAACTATCAGCCTCTGCTCTTCTAGAACTGGTTGACGGCTTTGCGATGCCAATGGTGGGTGGTTTTGATGGAGTTAACATTGTTGAGGCAGATCCTTTTAATATGCGCGCCTCCACGGCAACACTCCCAACAGCAGGCCCGGATGCAACAACTAGAAATAGCTATGCATATGCAAGTGTTGATAGGGCTATAGAGCTTGTAAGGGACCCTGAAGCTCTTGAGATGAATATTGCCACAATTCCGGGCATAACAAACCCAGAACTCACTAGAAAACTAGTTCAAGTTTGTGAGGCAAGAGCTGATGCGTTGGCTATTATTGACCTTCCAGACATATATATACCACCACAGCAATCCCGCTGCACAAACTTCAGAGATCGTGTAAACAAAACAACGCCAGCAAAAAGTGCAAAGGCCCTCAAGGCAAGGCAGCTTAATTCTAGCTATGGTGCAGCATACTACCCATGGGTGAAGGTACGAGATACCGTTAACTCTAGAGATGTTTGGGCACCACCTTCGGTTGTTGCATTGGGTGTTATGGGGTATACAGAACAAAAATCTGAGGTCTGGTTCGCTCCGGCTGGCTTTAATCGTGGTGGCTTAAATGAAGGAAATGCAGGAATCCCAGTATTACAGGCATCTGAACAACTGCTTTCTTCTCAGAGAGACACACTCTATGAAGCGAATATTAACCCAATTGCTTCATTTGTGTCAGAAGGTCTAGTGGTCTTTGGTCAAAAGACATTACAGATGACACCATCAGCATTAGATAGAATTAATGTTAGACGACTTCTTATCTTCGTTAAGAAAGAGGTCTCAAGAATTGCAAATGGTCTTCTTTTTGACCAAAACCTTCCAGCGACCTGGAATAGGTTTACTGGCCAAGTAGTACCTTTTTTAGAAAGTGTAAAGACAAGACTAGGCTTAACAGACTTTAAGGTTGTTCTAGATAGGACAACTACGACACCTGATCTTGTTGACAGAAATATTTTGTACGCAAAGATTTTTCTGAAACCAGCAAGAGCCATTGAGTTTATCGCAGTTGATTTTGTTATTACTAGATCCGGCGCTAGTTTCGAAGATTAATAATCTTTAAAAAACTAGTTATATTAATATATACTAATAGGAGACTTATTATAATGGCATTTTGGAGCGAAAGAACAGTTGAGCCAAAGAGAAAGTTTAGATGGCTTCTTTATTGGTCCGGCGTACCACAGTTTGTGGTAAAGTCCGTCAAGAAACCAAGTTACTCGGTTTCAACAACAGCACATCAGTTTTTAAACTATGAGTTTAATTACCCTGGAAAAGTAACTTGGGACCCAATCGACATCACTCTTGTCGACCCAGTTAATCCAGATTCAACAAAAAGTCTCTATAAAATTTTGGAAAAGTCTGGATATGTAATTCCTAGTAATTATGATGAGGGCGCCGCCGCAACAATTTCAAAGAAAGATATGGTTGAGGCACTTGGAACAGAGATAAAGCTTTCTCAACTTGATGCCGATGGTGTTAACCCGATTGAAACTTGGGTCATAAAAAACCCATTGATAACAAAAGCAGACTTTGATTCGCTAGATTACGGCGCAGAGGATATGCTAAATATATCAGTTAGTATCACATATGACTATGCTATATTAGAAAATCTTGGTCAAGGCAAGAATAATCTCGCAGGCGCCGAATTATGGAGCTTCAATAGCCAAGAAGGAAGAGGGTTTAATCCAGAAGGATAACCTAGGATACTAGAAAAGAGGATACATGTCTAGAAATAAATCGAGAACGCAAGTTCCAGATTCCCAGCAACCTATAACCACACCATCTCCGTCAATACCAACAGAAAGTCCAAATCCATTTGGTTTATCTTTTGTTGTGCCGACGGAGATAGTACATCTACCCAGCGGCGGAAACTTTTATCCTGAAGGTAGCGTGATGAGTGGTGTAGACAGGCTTGAAATTAAATCTTTAACAGCGAAAGAGGAAGATATTCTTATAAACGACAGCTTTATTGCACAGGGTGTCGTTTTTGACAAGCTTATTGACTCTATTTTAATAACACCAAACGTAAAATGTTCAGACCTATTAGACTGTGATAAGGTCGCTGTGCTTATCGCTGCACGTAGGTCGGGATATGGCGATAAGATAGGTTTTGAGACCGTTTGTGATAGTTGCAACAGCACATTTGAAGCAGAAATAAGTTTATCAAAAATGCTTGATAAAGCAGAAAAAGAAAAGTTTGTTGTGGAGTCTAATGAAGAGTGGACCTATGAAGAAACTAGTGGACTGCTAACATTCGAGTTACCGTCAACACAGATGTCAGTTAAAATAAGAATCCTAACAACACAAGATTATGAATATCTTAAACAGTCAAAAGCACAAAAAGAAAAACTAAACCTTCCTTACAGTGAATCCGCGGAATTTATCAGAGCGGTATTAGTTTCAGCTGAAAATATCGTAGATCCGCTTTTGCTTTCAAAGCTATCAGAGGTCTTGCCAGCTGTTGATGTAAGGAAGATTAAGTACGTACATAATAAAAATGTTCCAACGTTTGACACTTCGCAAGAAATTCAATGTCCTCACTGTTCTGCAATTGCAGAAAAGGAGGTGCCCTTCTCTGTGGGCTGGTTTTGGGGCATCTAGAGAATACATCGAAAACGTTGTATATGAATCTATATATTTGCTTGTAAAACATGCAAATTTTTCTTTTACAGAGGCATATAGTTTACCTGCCCCCTTAAGGCAGTGGTTTGTTGAGCGTATGATAAAAGATTACGAAGACAAAGAAGAATAAATAAAACTTATTTAAATTCTATTTACTCTGTACGGAGGATTACTAAAGACAATGGATAAGTTCGAAAGGTTTTTAAGAAAACAGTTTAAAAAGCTTGATGACGGCGAGAAACCGGAGAAAGTCATTGATCGTATTAAGTCTTATACGCAAAAAGACACAGATGTCATAGCTGACAGAATGTCGCGCGCAGGGTCCTCTGTAGAAGGCGAGTCAATCATTTCGTCCAAGCTCGGCGCCGCCTACGAAGAGCTTAAAAAGTATGGCGCGGCAACTGAGACAGTCTTAGGTCCTTTAGAGAGACTTAAAGAGACCCAGCAACTTTATGCAGAGGCAACAAATGCATTTTTTAAAGCTGGTTATACTGGAAAATTTATTAGTTTTAGCGACGCGATTAGTACTGCTTCTAAGGCAAGTTTAGATTTAAATGGAAACCTCGACGGTGCCACAAGAGTTATGGATGCCTTTCGCTCTAAATCTTTAGTTTTAGGGCTAGCTAATAAGAAATTTACTGAACAACTTATGAGTAATTCAGTAGTGTTAGAACGAGCAGGTTTTGACATGGAATCTTATACTGAGATAGTCGATAGTGCTGCCTTCGCATTTAACAACAATGGGGATCAAATTAACAAGCTGACTGCAACACTGGTTAACGTACAAAAAGAGATACCAGTTTCTGGAAGAGAGTTGGCAGAAAATTTTAGGATAGCCCAGAGAGATTTTGCATACTCGGCCGATCAGCTGATGGACAACTTTATTGGTCTTCAAAAATTGTCGGTTGAAACTGGGATAAGTTTTGACACTTTGACTAGCAAATTTGGTGATTCTCTTGATAGTTTTCAAGGGTCCGCAGATATGGCCGGCAAGCTAAACCAGATATTAGGGAAGTCGGTTTTCAACAGCATTGAGCTTTTAAATATGACGGAAGAAGAGCGCGCCAACAAAATTAGAACAGCTATAATGAATTCTGGAAGAAGCGTCGAGCAAATGGGTAAGTTTGAGCTTAAGGCTCTAGCAGGTACTTTAGGCTTTACTACAGAAGAAACAAGAAAGTTTCTTCGTGGTGATTTAAAGTTAGATGAAATGAAAAAGCTAAAGGACGTACAAGCAAAAGATCCTGCTGCTTTAAGATCAGCTGAAGTGGCCACAGAGATGCAGTTTTTGAGGGATCGAATAAAGCAGATCAGACCCGAGTTGGATAATCTAAGAATAGGTATCATCGGCGCTGCAGGCCGCGCCGTTACAGACACGGCATACGGTACGACCCGCGCCACTTTAGAGGCAAGTGGTATCAACACTAAGGGTATGACAGATCAACAGTCTGTAGAGGCTTTTATAGGCGCTTTTGCAGGGACATTGCAATCCAATACAGAGGGCGTGGCAACCTTAAGTGGGTTATTGAGAAAAGACAGCGCATTTATTGAGGTAACAACTAATTTGGTTGAGTCTGTTCAAAATTTGGGTGATGGACTTGCTAAGCTTTTCGGCGCCGACTCGCTTGCATCTGGCCTTGGTGGTGCCTTTGCTACGGTTGTCAAACCCCTAGCGAATGTCGCCGAGCAGGCTGCAGCCGCTACGAAGAACCTCAATAAGGCATCTGGGAAGATTGCACAACAACCATAACACTGGGAGGTTAAGCTAGATGAGTTTTACAGATTTTGGAGATGTAGCTAGAACAAGAAACCAAGTGGTGCTTATAAACCACGTCGCTACAGGAAAGACAATATCATTCCCAGCGTTTCTAACCGAATATTCCGATAGTTATTCTGTTAGCTGGGGAGAAGAGACAATATATGGTAGAAATGATCCAATAAAACCATATTCGGGAACAACAAGAGAGCTACAAATAGCTTTTGATGTATTGGCTCCAAGTTTTGAGAAAGCTAGAGAGAATTTGGCAAAGTTTCAAACTTTCACCAAGATGCTATATCCTATGTATAGTGCCCCATTAGATGGCTCCGGCGCCTCTTTGGGAAGAACTATAAAAGCTGCACCCTTGCTAAGAATTCGATTCGTAAACATGATACAATCAGCAGCTGGTGATAGTAGTCTCTTAGGTTGTGTAGATGGAATATCTTTCACCCCTGACAAGGATGCAGGCTATTTTAGTGAAAGTAATGGAAACATGTTTCCTAAATCTTTTAACATTAGCTTTCGATTTACGCCCCAGCACGAAGAGCCTTTGGGGTGGGACGCAACAACAAGGGAGTTTCTTTCAAACACATTTCCATATGCTGCAGAGGAGAATGTGGCTGTTGCGGAAAGCAATGGTGGAGTAAATGCAGAACTTAATAATGCGAAGACAGACAGAGCTTTAAACTAAGAGAGGTACACGTAGTGTCTAATAGAAATGTCTATAGGGAAATTTTAAAAGTTGATAGTGTTCTAAGAGAATCGCTATTTGATAGAAGGTTTATCACTGATGCTAATATATTATCTAGATGGGTTTCTCCAGCTCCAACTGATGAAGAACTAAGAGAGGAACTCGATCACATTGAGAGAATCTATACTGTGGGGGATAGATTATATAAGTTTGCGTATGAGTATTATGGAGATGTAGATTATTGGTGGGTCATTGCCTGGTATAATAATAAGCCTACAGATTCACATTTTAAGATAGGTGACGTTGTTTATATACCAAGAGAACTAGACGTAGCCTTAAGGATAGCAACAAGAGAGCTGTGATATGGCCAAAGAGTTTACGTTAAATAATTTTCACCCGCAGGCGTTTCTGCTTTTTGCCGATGCGACGCGCCAGGTGGTTTTAAAAAAATCATCGATGAAATCTCGGCCGAATGAGCCTGGTATACACAAGGTTGTAGGAAATTATCGGCCCCACTCGGTTATGTCCAAGGTTTACAATGGTAACACCCCTACAGGCGAAAAGAAAAATCTTATAAAAGCAAACTTTTTTAATCTTGAAACTTATAAGATTAGCGCACTAATACCAGAACTAAGGTTTTATAAGACTGACGGGAAAAAGTTTATTCCTTTTTATTTTCCTATATCCGCTATATCCGATGAAGCGGCATCAGCGTCTGGAAATTCTAGAACAAAGGGTTCTGGAATAACTAGTTTTTCTGTTAAGTACGAAGGAACTGATCCATATACTGCTCCTAGATTTTTAACTGCGGACTTAAACTTGTATGTTGATAACATTGCAAACCTTTTTGATAACGTTGAGGGTTATGCGCCGTTAGCAGATCTTTTTACCATATCTATAGCAAAAAGCGCTCTAAAGCAAGAGATTAATGGTGCCACTGTGACAAGTGGAGATTTAATTAGACCAATAGAGGTAGCAGCAACACTCGGATATGTCATACCGGATTATAAGTCAGATATCTTTACACCAGATGAAATAAAAGAGATCAAATCTTCTAACATTTCATTGAGAATGAACGTTGTAACTCATAATATTGAAGTGGGACAGGACGGGACAGCTAATATTTCGGTTAGTTACACAGCTAGGATAGACAATACGGCGAGAGATAGAATATTTAGTTCTGTAGATAATCCGGTAGATGTACTAAAAAGAGCAGACATTAGGCAGCTTTTCTTGCCAGAAGAAAAAGACATTAGCTCCACAGACAAATCCCGCACTCAGAAAGGTCCGGCCACAACAAGAAAGAGCCAAATAGACAAAGCTATAGAGCTGAGAAAAATTTTAGAAACTTTAGAGAGAGATAACAGAATATATTCTATTGAAACAACTGAAGAATCCTTAAGAACTTATACACAAATTGGGGTACCTCCGGCCCAAAAAACTAATAGAACACCGGCCGCCGAGCCACAAGAGGTGAACGCGAATAAGGCTCCAAAAACCCCGGAACCAAAAATATCTACGAAGAAAGCAAAGTCAGTTGATCAAATAATAGAAGACCTTGACTTATCTAAAAGAAGAGTGTATTATGTTACTTTCGGTGATTTGCTTGAGGCTTTTTTTGTAAAAACATTAGGCGGCCTTTTAGCGGCAGGAAATCTCTTAGATATGTCAGGAAGAATAGATCCAGATATAGCTGAGAAGGATGACGAATCAATTAAAGCTATAGCCAAGATACTTAATCGTAGCACAAGTGACATGATTTATCTAGCAGAGTTGGCCAAGAAAACTCCCAAAGAGAAAGAAAAAATAAAAGAAGTCATCCTATCAGCAACTAAGAAGCTTTCAAGCTTTAGGATTTTGTTAGCAGACATTGAATACAAATACTTTACGGAGTTTGAAGAAGAAGACGCAGTGAGAAGAGTTAATTTGGCTGACGTTCCGATTGCACTAGAAACGTATCAAGAGTTTATGTTTGATAAAGTTGTAAATTCATACAGAAATACGTATACAATACCTCAATTTTTGAATGATTGTGTAAATTCTCTATTACCAAGAGTATTCGGAGAAAACTGGTCTAATTCTGGTATTGCTGCTAAAGTTATAAGTGCACCCCCAAAGTTTACCTCTACTACACACACTGCTCCGCAATTAAAGAAGTCTTTACAGAGAGAGTTGATTTTAAATCCGGAAGATGTACCAGCAGCTCAAAAGACATTTCGGCCTGCAAGTATAGAAGATGAAGCAGATTACTTTGTTATATATCAGTCTCTAGACAGAGAGCTTGCTGCAGACAGAGCAGGGGACAGGAGAGAAGATTCTAGAGATGGTATTTACCATTTTCTACTAGGCAAAAATCGTGGCCTAATAAAATCAATATCATTTTCAAGGTTCGATGTGCCTTATGCACAAGAGCAATTAATGACTAATCAGGTAGGCCTTTATGATGAGTTGAAAATGCCGTACCAAGCGAGTGTGACTATGGTTGGTAACAACCTGTTTATTCCAGGAAGTCAGATATATATAAACCCAAGCAATATTGGCTTAGGTTCACCAACAGATACAAACTCTCCAGCATTTAAAATTGGCTTAGGTGGGTATTATACAGTATTGGGAGTCTCAACCACTTTTACCGGTGATAGTCTAGAGACCAGTTTAGAGTGTAGTTTTGGTTCGCGAGCTAAAAATGATACTTCGTTAACCCCTAGTGGAGATGTAAAGCAAAGACTTCTTGGTCAAATTAAGTCTTCTGGCCCATCTGGCGACTCAGAACCGCAAGAGATACCCGAGCTAAATACAAATTTGGTGGAGGTATCTCAGGATCACTATTATGCAGAGCTGAAAGGTTTAAAAGACGAAACAACAGGTCAGCCAATCTTAGATGACAAGATGTCGAAGCAAATTTCTAATGATTATATTTTAAGAAGAGAAATGAGCACTGTAACGATTCCGGGTGTAGCCCGCAAAGAATTTAACAGGACTACCGGTGCAGTACGCTATAGCTTAGACAGAGGAGAAACAATTGAGATTGATGATTCTCGACCAACCACCCAGTCTGTGTCTGTTGTGAGGACGCGCAGGAGGAGTCAGAATGGCTGAAACAATCAACTTTCGTGGTGGCACGACAGAAAATTTGCGAACCGAAATAGAAGAAAGAGAGAAATATAGAAACCAAGTAGATTTTAGTGGTATGATAGATACACTTTATGAAGATTTTTCATATGGCTTTGTCAACCAAAAGTATGAACCCGTGTACATAGTTGATGATCCAGAGGTTTTTCAAAATTTTCCGACGATAGCTAGTGATGTTAGATGCTTGGGCTTTGTTGCTGACGCATTTACTGCACTTAGGGACGATTATGTTGCTAGAATCAACAATACAGACAGGGATTATCCAAAGTATTTGTCCGGCATGATTCCTGTTATTGGTTACGAATCATTTGAGAGATCTTTTTCTGGGTACACCACTTATATTAGCACTAAGTTTTCATCTCTACTTAAGGATGACCTGACGATAAACGATTTTTCTTGCTATTTGGACGCACTTAAAAAACTTATGATTGAACAACTCCAGGACTTTCCCGTAACTAGAAGTGGGTTTGTGTTATCTAGGCATAACAGTCCTAGAAATTCCGGGTTAGTTATAGAGTTAGCAGATTTGGACTATAATAGTGACTTTGAGAAGGGAGAGATACTTCAAAGTAAAGATTTCGACTGCTTTTTGGATTATACAAAGTCTCACGGGTTTCTAGTTGACAAATATGCTCCTTGGCGTCTGTATGCGGACTTAAAACACCCCACAATAAAGGCATTTTTGAGAAGAAGCTCGCAAAATTTTCAAAATATTGTATTGACAGAAGGTCAAGTTCATGATATTATGGACTCAATATACAGAATTAGGTCGCATATGGATGATGTCTTCGATTTGCAGGATTTTGTATTAAAAGTCTATAATGATATAAAAAATGAGGTAGGATATTATATAATAAGAGAATACAGCCCTACAACGTCAGAAATCAGACAAGAAAATGTATTTCGACAAGAAGTAGAATTTCTGAATGCTGAACAATGGTTAGACCTTCTTTTATTTGTCAGAATGCTAGAGTTGGGCATCTATGATGAACAAGAGCACCAAAGAAAATTAAACGAAGTGCTACAAAACTATAGAATCTATGGCTTAAATCAAGCACTAGAGAAAATAGGCAGCATAATGTCTTCTTATATAAAAGAGAACTATGAAAAAAACAAACAAGATAATACAAACACTCGATATCGAAAAGAACTGCCTAGGTATTTATAGTCAAAACAACTTTTACTTTCAAGATGTACAAGAAGGGCTAAAAAATAGCAAACTGGCCTGGCGTCACTCTCCTCTGTTTGAAGATGATAAAGAATGGGAGTTCATATCTCTCTATTGTAAAGGTAGAAAGCTGTCAGATTTCTCTAGTGACCCGACTACCATAACTTCAGCCAATGAGTTACTGGAGGCACAAAAAACTGCTGCTTTAACAGCAAAGATAGACTTTTCAAGTCTTTGTTTTTATGATTTACTGCCAGATCACTTACTGAAAAGATGGTTCAGCGCCCGCGAGGATGCTATGCAGCGCATTGTTGAAAGTGTAGAGAAGCCGAAAGACTATGACATACTACATAAAATTCACGTTGTTGTTACAGAGATCTGTAAGAGAAATATAAAAGTTGGAAATGTTAAGGAAAAAATTATATACGATATGTTTTCTTCAGCTACTGGCCGTCTAGCTACTCTAAGGGGCTCGTATCCAATACTGAACATATCTAAAGAAGAAAGATCTGTCATAACACCAGAGAATGATTTATTTTTGGAGCTAGATTTAAACGGAGCAGAAATTAGAACATTGCTATCACTATCCGGTCAGCAGCAACCAAATTATGATATTCATGAATTTAATAAGGACAGGTGTTTTCCTGATCTCTCTAGAAAAGAAGTTAAATCTAAATTTTTTGCTTGGCTTTATAATCCAAACGCAGTAGACTATGAATTAGAGAAGATTTATAACAAAGATATTTATAAAGATTATTTTAAAAACAATAAAGTGTTAACACCATTTAATCGTGAACTTGATGTTGATGAAAGAAAGGCGTTAAATTACTTGCTTCAATCTACAACTTCTGATATAGTGCTAGAGAACACGTACAATATCATGAGAACTTTGAGAGGTAGAAGAAGTAAGGTTGCCTTTACGATGCATGATTCAGTGGTACTTGATTTTGCCCGGGAAGATTATACCATGGTAAAGGACATAAAAGAGATTTTTGAAACAAATATGTTAGGAAATTTTGTTTCTACTGTTAGTATCGGCAAAAATTTTGGAAACTTAAAGGAAATATCGGTTTGAAAAATATTTTAGCCTTGGGCAACGCCGCATCAAAGATCGTCGATTCTTTAGTTGAGTATAAGAAATATAAAGTATACAAGGTAAACAATTCCGAAGAAAAGGATAAAAACACGTATAATATCCCAGAGTTAGAGTCGGCAGAAGATTATGAAAATCTAAACATATTGTCAAAAATAAAATTTTTACCTAAAATAAAAGAAGAAGTTACATTTTTTGTTTGTGGTGCCTCAAAGAGTAGTGCTTTATCTTTGAAGATACTCGAATCTCTCCACAAGAGGAATATAAAAATAAGAGTAGTTTATTTCCACCCAGAAACAGAATTTCTTTCTGAAGAGCAGGTACTTCAAGAACGCGTTATAAGAAACGTACTACAGGAATACACGAGATCAGGCTTGTTTCAGAACATAACACTGGTGTCGAATAAAACAATAGAGGGGCTATTAGGAGAAGTTAGCGTATTAGATTATTATAAGCAGATTAACAAAGCATTCTGTGATACTTTTCATATGATTGAGACCTTCAAGAACACAAAGCCTGTAATGTCCACGTTTTCAAGGCTTAGGGAATCTTGTAGGATCAAGACTATTGGCGCAAGTACAATAAATTGTGAAGATAGGTTATTTTCCCCTTTCAAACAAGAAGTAGAAATGATATACTATTATGGTATCAATGAAAACAAACTTCGCGAGCAAAGCGGACTGTTTAGAGAATTAACAAACAACATAAAGTCTAAAATAGACGACGAAAAAAAAGCATATTTTGGGATTTACCCAACACAATACGAACACGATTACATTT
>MDSZ01034031.1_pt1 | contig 21039 bp, 18 predicted proteins | sample 811201 | NCBI WGS metagenome assembly MDSZ01 (sample SAMN05326647, study PRJNA326480) | marine metagenome | isolation source: seawater | place: Indian Ocean: North | collected 2010 | reverse complement strand
TTTGATCGAAAAACTGACGGAAAAAGAATAGCTAGAATGGCTGGCAAACTTGAAAGAGAACTTAGAAAGATTATGAAAGAATTTGATTTTGACGCTAAGGTTTATGATGACGAGCGCTACGCAATGCGCCAGAAGCTTGATCAATTTGATGGTGATAGTGAATTCTTTTTGGAAAAAGATGAGGTTGCCGAAAGAAAACTCTCAGAGCCTGAAAAAAAAGAAAAAGAAAAAGTTGTCAAAGGGATGAAAAAGAATAAAAAAGATTTCAAACGTAGATATGGCGATGATGCAGAATCTGTTATGTACGCCACCGCTACAAAATTAGCAAAAGAAAAAAAGTGAGGAAAATATGATGGCAAAAGCACAAGCATTTATGGATACATGGTTATCGAAATTAACGTCACGCAAACTAATGGTTTGGTTGACAGCTACTGGATTAGCTTTGGCAGATAGGTTAACAAGCGAGGACTGGGTTATAATTTCAGCAATTTACATTGGTGGCCAAACTGTTATTGATGGTATAGCAAGATTAAGAGGCCTTAATGGTTAAAAAACAGATACTACAATTTGCTATTAAAAATTGGAAAGCCCTGCTGATTGTTTTACTATTAGCAATTCTTGCGATGAAGAATAGTCGTGATTATACTTTAATGCAAAAAGCATATGAGACTCAACTAGAATCACATAAAGCACAAATTGATGGACTAAAAGAAATACACAAGCAAGAGCTTCGTGATAAACAAAAACTTATGGAAAGTCATTTAGAATCGCTAGCGCAAGTTGAGTCGGACTACGAAGACGCAGTACAGATGATTGAAGAGTTGAGAGAAGATAAGAAAGGTAAATATAGAAACAAATTCAATAGCGATCGAGAACAACTAATTAAAGATATAGAAGAAAAGTTTGGTATTGAGTATGTTCCTTAATCTGTTATTAATGTTAACCATGACTGTTAATGCTACTGAGCCGGCTAAATTTACTGTTCTTGAATATAAATCACCTGCGCCATTTGCTGGTGTTTTATTTGATGAACATGCTATGGCACAGCTCATGGCAGATTTTGATATATACAAATATTCGTGTGATATACAAAAAGATTATGAGTTAAAAATTCAAAAAGAAAAATATGAATTTCAATTAGAAAACTTAAAAATTGAACATAATTCGTTAACAAAAGAATACGATTTGTTTATAATGCAAAAAGACAAAGAAATTGATCTGCTAGCTGAGGCATTAAAAAAAACTTCACCCCGGCACAAATGGTTATATTTTGCTGGTGGGATCCTACTTGGTACTGCGGCATCATATGGAGCATATAGGGCATTTGATGGATAACAAAGATTTAAATTATATTGCTGCTGTTGAGCAAGCCATAGCGGATAAGTATGGAGATGAAACAATAGTAAATCCAAAATCAAATTGGGATGAACAAAAAGAAAAAGAATATCTTAATCAAATGAAAGAATTTTATAGTAAGATTAAGAGAAATGAACAGCATCAAGAGAAAATTGATATAAATGGCATAAAGGTTACAAAAAAACTACTTAATAAGGAACCTCGAAAAAATTGTCCTGTCTGTGGGAAATTCCCTAAGCAATCTATGGATGATGTTTGTCTTTTAAAATTTGAATGTTGCCACAATTGCTACATTCATTACGTAGAAGACAATGAGGAACGCTGGAAAAAAGGGTGGCGACCAAATTTAAAAGGAAATAAATAATGGCAACAGTTTATGAAATAGTTCAAGGCTTATCACAGGCAGCAGCTAACGCTTATGATGGGGCTCTTGATGAAGAAAATCAGCCCTTAAAAGTTGGCCTCAAACGAGAAGTTGGAGATCCTATCTTAGATAAAAGAGTTATGGATGGGTTTGGCGTTAAGTTTTTTGGGAACAAAATGTGTATCTCGTACATGTCAGAGTTACAACTAAAAGAAGTTCACGCTAATGGTTTTGAATCTGATATTGAGACCCAAATTGAACAGGTCGCTTCTTTCCTTAAAAAAGAATATCGTAAGATTCGTGGCGAGTCTGTTAGTTTAACAAAAGACGGTGAAATTGATATACGTGTTGAAAATTCATCACGCGTAAGAACTTGGGTTACAGCAAAGTGTCACTATACGATCGGTGGTCTCGATGAACAAATGGACAACGAGACTGGCTCCAAAGCCCCAGATGAATATTGGAAATCGTTTATGGATCAAGGCGGCTGGGATGGTTCTGGCGGCAAGCGTCCAGACAACGATAGTCGTCCAAAAAATAGTGGAGAAAACAAATGAAAATTTCTAAGTCACAATTGTACAATATAATAGTAGAAGAATTTATGAAAGAGGAAAATCTCGACGAAGCCGATAGAGCGCAAATAGACAAACTGCTCAGACAAATTCGTGGTGAAGAACCAACACCCACCGATGACACTACTAAGTTTGTTAGGACTTATGGCAAACCCGGCAAGCCTCCTGCTTCTGACACTATGCCATTGAGTAAGCCTAATAAAGAAAAGTCAGTTGAAGATAAAATAACAGAGTTAGTAAAAGATATGGATAAATACGACGTTGCTAACTTGTTTAATGCAATATATGAAAAAATTAAAGAAAAGCCGGGAACAATGCCCGATTATGGTGGCTTGGCAGAAAAAAAATCAAATGACTCTGTGGTGGCTTGGGAAGAATTGAAAAATATTATTCGCGAAGTCATGGCAGAGAGTTTATGAGTTTTGAGCTTTCAAAAAAAGAAAAAGTTAATGAGATTTTAAAATGCGGTAAAGACCCATCTTATTTTCTCAAAAATTATGCCCGTATATCTCATCCGATGCACGGGCTTATTTTATTTAAAACATACGATTTTCAAGATGAATTATTAAATGATTTTAACGACTATCGATTCAATGTAATTTTAAAAGCACGTCAGTTGGGAATCTCAACCATCACAGCAGGTTATATTGCTTGGATGATGTTGTTTCATCGCGATAAGGCAATTCTTGTTATGGCAACTAAGTTTGCAACCGCAGGAAACTTAGTAAAAAAAGTTAAGAGCATCATGAGAAATCTGCCAGATTGGATTCGAATTGCATCTATTTCAGTTGATAATCGCACATCTTTTGAACTTTCCAATGGTTCGTCTATTAAGGCGGCATCAACTTCTGGTGATGCCGGTCGTTCGGAGGCGCTGTCTTTGCTTGTTTTAGATGAGGCAGCACACATCGAAGGATTAGAAGAATTATGGACAGGCTTATATCCCACTTTGTCAACAGGTGGCCGCTGTATAGCCCTGTCCACGCCAAATGGTGTTGGTAACTGGTTTCATAAAACCTGCGCCGATGCAGAAAGTGGCGCCAATAACTTCAACTTAACGACGCTTCCTTGGGATGTTCATCCAGATAGAGATCAAGAGTGGTATAAAAAAGAAACTAAAAATATGTCTAAGCGACAAATTGCACAAGAGCTTGAATGTAATTTTAATACTTCTGGCGAAACTGTTATAGATCCAGAGTGTATGAAGTGGATGCTAGAAAATGTTAAGGAGCCAAAGTATAGAACTGGATTTGACAGAAACTTTTGGATTTGGGAAGAGTACGACCCTAGTTGCAATTACCTTATGGTTGGAGATGTAGCACGCGGAGATGGCGCTGATTATTCAACTTTTCACATTGTTAAATTAGAAACTCTTGAAGTTATTGGTGAGTACCAAGGTAAACCAACACTTGATATGTTTGCTAATTTGTTAAATCAAACTGGTAGGGAGTTTGGAAACTGTATGCTTGTGGTTGAAAATAATAATATTGGATACTCTGTATTAGATAAGTTAATAGAAGCTGGCTATCCAAATTTATATCATTCAATCAAGTCCACACATGAATACATAGAACAATTTCAGGCGGAACACAGATCTACTGCTGTTCCCGGTTTTACTACATCTATGAAGACTCGACCCCTCATAGTGGCAAAATTAGAGGAGTTTATAAGAAACAAACTAATTACCATATATTCTTCTCGCACTACTAACGAGATGAAGACATTTATTTGGAAGAATGGAAAACCACAAGCTATGAAAGGATATCACGATGATTTAATCATGGCCTTAGCAATAGCTTGCTGGGTGAGAGACACGGCAATTCAAAACAATGCAAGGGATTTGAATTATCAAAAAGCGTTTGTTAATGCAATCAGAACATCAAAAACAACCATGAACACACAAATTGTAGGTCAGCAGGGCTACAAAAAAGATAATATATTTGATAAAATGAGTGATGCTAAACAAATGTACGAGCAATATAAATGGATTATAAAGTGAGAAAGTAAATGGCAGACAACAGAAACCCAAAGAATAACCCAAAAAATAGAGATTCGAGTCTCTTTAAATCTTTAACTCGTTTATTTTCTGGTCCGATAATCAACTACCGTTCTCAATCTGGTCGCAGAATTAGAAGACAACATTTAGATAAATTTTCATCAAGATTTAAAAGTGCGTCTGGTCAACAGTTTAAAAAGTCTCAATATAATCCGCTAGATGCACTTGGCGCAAATGCGATTGCAAATCAGCGTCGTTCAGAAAGATACGTTGATTTTGACCAAATGGAATATATGCCAGAAATCGCATCTGCAATGGACATTTATGCAGATGAGATGACAACTTATTCTGACTTGCGCCCTATGTTAAATATCAAATGTTCAAATGAAGAAATTAAAGCTGTGTTATCTATTCTTTATAGTAACATTCTTAACGTCGAATACAATTTATTTGGCTGGTCTAGAACTATGTGCAAGTACGGTGACTTCTTTTTGTATTTAGATATTGATGATAAGTATGGCGTTCAATCTGTAATATCTTTACCCGTCAATGAAATCGAAAGATTAGAAGGTCAAGATGCTACTAATCCAAATTACTTACAGTATCAATGGAATTCTGCTGGTATGACTTTTGAAAATTGGCAGGTAGCGCATTTTAGAATTTTAGGAAATGATAAATACGCTCCATATGGATCTTCTATTCTTGAACCTGCTCGTCGTATTTGGCGTCAATTGACATTGATGGAGGATGCGATGATGGCATATCGTGTTATAAGATCCTCTGAGCGTCGTGTATTTAAAATTGATGTTGGAGGAGTACCTCCGCAAGATGTTGAGCAGTTTATGGAAAAAACCGTTACACAGTTGAAAAGACATTCAGTTGTTAACCCAGATACAGGCCGAATCGATCTACGCTATAATCCAATGTCAGTGGAGGAAGACTACTTTATTCCTGTTCGTGCTGGTTCACAAACCGATATTGTAAACCTTGCCGGCGGTCAAAACACTACACAGATTGATGATGTCAAGTATCTTCGTGATAAACTTTTTTCTGCGTTGAAGATCCCGCAAGCATATCTTGCAATGGGTGAGGGCGCTGCCGAGGATAAAACAACACTTGCACAGAAAGATATACGGTTTGCAAGAACAATCCAAAGATTACAAAGAGTTATTATAGCAGAACTTGAAAAAATTGGTATTATTCATCTTTACACGCTTGGTTTTCGCGGGGATGATCTTCTCAATTTTACATTACAATTAAACAATCCATCAAAAATTGCTGAACTTCAAGAAATAGAACACTGGAAATCAAAATTTGATATCGCTGGGTCTGCCACAGAAGGATATTTTTCACGACGTTGGGTTGCTGAAAATATCTTTGGTATGTCACACGAAGAATTTATTCGTAACCAAAGAGAAATGTATTACGATCGTAAGCAAGATGCATCTCTTCAAGCGGTTGCCGAAGCTGCTGCTGCTGGTGAAGCTGCTGCCGGTGGCGACATTGGTGGAGATCTTGGGGCAGATCTTGGAGACCTTGGGGGTGATGAACTTGATGCTGATCTTGGAGCAGGAGCAGAAGAAATGCCGGCTGGTGAAGCAGGCGAGTTGGACGCCGCCCCGGGCGACGAGGGTGGTGGAGAAGATGAATCACCACTGCTGGCCGTACCGCCCGGTTCAAGAGATGCGCCGCGATTAACACCGGGGTCAAAGGGCAAGGTGTACCGCCCTGTTAAGCGCGATTCGCGTCAAGCTGGTGCTAGAACTAGGTCTTATCAATCAAAATTTTCAAAAGAAAAAAGTAGTGCTACAACTAGAAATACAATGCCCGGATACACTGATTTGAAAACTTTAACAAAAATGGATGGTGTTGGTGTTGGGATTTATGAGCATGAAGAACCTATTTATAATTTGATGGAACAGAACGAAGAAAAACAAATCTTTAAAATTAACAATTCTGTCGATGATTTAATTACAATTCTTAACGAAAGAGAAAATATTCTTACGGAGCAAAAAGATGAAAAATAGGCATAATAAAAAAAGAAACACTGCTCTTGTTTATGAGTCGCTTATACGTGAGGCCACCGTTTCAATTATAAAAAACGACAACAAGAGAAAAGATAAAGTGTTTGAAATTATAAAGAAACACTTTAAACAAGACTCAGAGTTGTTTGCGCACTTACAATGTTATCGCTCGTTATACGAAAATCAAGGAATACCAAAAAACACATGTGAAAAAATTCTTAAAGAGGCCAAATTAGCAAGCAAGCTGATTGACTTCAACGGCTTGTTTAAGCAACAAACTGAACTCATAAATGATATTAACACAGAATTATCGCCCGAGGTCTTTAATAATTTTGTACCAAATTATAAAACGCTTGCAACTATTGACCAGATTTTTTCAACAAAATTATCTCCGCAAAAAAGAGTAATGTTAGAAGAAAAAGTAATAGATGAGATGGTTAACTCAGGGCCCATAAATGAAACAACAGAGGCCACAGATGATATGACTATAAAGTTTTTTACACAAAAATTTAATGAAAAATATTCTACTGTTTTGTCAGAAGAACAAAAAACACTTTTATCTCTTTATATTAGTTCGTTTGCTGATAATGCTGTCGAATTAAAAACTTTTCTAAATGAAGAGATTCATAGGCTAAAATCAATCATTGGCGAATCTTTACAGGAAGATATGATTAGTAGCGATGATGAAATGATAGAAAAAACAAATAAGATAGTTGAAAAGCTTGAATCTTTTAAGAGCACAAATATAGATGATAATATCCTACTCACTATATTAAAAACACAAGAACTTGCTAGGGAGCTTCATAATGGCGGTGATAATTAAAGTTGGCAAGAAAGCTAACGAAAAAAAAGTAAGACTTGAAATTGATTTAAGAAGGGCAATCAATGGCGATTTAATGATTTTTGATCATGGGGATATTGACATTGTATTATCACCTTCTAAAAATAAAGTTATTGTGTTTCCAAAAGATACGATGAGTGACTTAGTATATGGTGCTCAAAATAGATTGTTAGCACATTTAAGGAAAAAGGGGTTAGTGGTAGCCGAAAGTATTCAGGCTGGCTCATTCTATGGTTCACTAGAAGCGGAACTTGAAAAACCTAAAATTGAAGAAAATAGCGCAGCAAAGTTGGCATTAATAAATATTTCTAACTTTATAGAAGAAGAAAGACCTTACTTTGAACAGGCCGAAGCTGTTGTATCCATGTCTAACGATGAGCTTCTTCATCCTGATAAGGAAGACTCAACAGAGCTTGGTGAGGTGCCACAAGAAACTGAAAAAGGTTCTATCAAGCCGGGGTATATTAGGGATCCATATTCACTCAGTTACCTCTATACTATATAAAATCACAAAAACAGGACAACAATGGAACTTATAACATTTATATTGTGTGCCTATGGGTTAACACAAATTATCGTTTACGGAAAAATCTTTAATAAGATAAGACCAAGCAAAGGGAGCCTTAAACAGCTTTTTGAATGTCCAATGTGCATGGGCTTTCATGTTGGTTGGTTTTTATTACTACTTTCTCCGTTCACAGAACTATTTAATTTTGATGTATCGATAGCTAACTTTTTTATTATGGGGTGGTTATCTTCGGGTACTTCTTATGTTCTCAACATGATTTTTGGAGATGAAGGAATAAAACATGAACACAAATATGCAAACAACAACACATGTCACTTGGACAAACAAGTGGATGCTTCAACCAGTTAGAAGATGCTGTAAAGGATCTTAGCTATGGGCAAAAAATTACTTAGAGAATATTTTGCTCTTTGCGACGGTGGAGTTTGTCAGGATCTTTTAACAGAAGATGAAAAAAGGTTTGTTTCAAATGGAGGCATGATTTTGTCTGGAATCATGCAAATGACTGAAACTCAAAACGGCAATGGACGCGTCTACCCACACAGGACTATGATCCGTGAAGTTGAGAATTATCAAAAGCTTGTGAAAGAAAAACGTGCTCTTGGCGAATTAGATCATCCTGATGACTCCGTTATCAATCTTAAAAATGCTTCCCACATGGTTACAGAAATTTGGATGGAAGGTAAAAATGTGATGGGCAAAATCAAAGTGCTCGACACACCTTCCGGTAAGATTTTAAAAGAATTGGTTAATGGTGGAGTTACTGTTGGGGTTTCCTCGCGCGGCATGGGCTCGGTTAGAGAAGAAAAAGGTCAAACAATTGTTGAGGATGACTTTCAATTAATCTGTTTTGACATGGTTTCTGAACCCTCCACACCCGGCGCTTTTATGATGAAAGAAGCAAGAGAGCTTAAAGAATCATCAGTATTTACAAAAGCGGATCGTATCAATAGATTGCTGAACGAGGTGTTATCTGATGAAGAGCAATGATTTTCAAATTATTAATGAAAATTGGAAAAAGTTTGTAAATCACGAAACTGATGAGCAATTATTAGAGTGGTTTTATAATACATACGAAAAGAACATGCTGCTTGAACAATCGGGCCCGCCCAGCGATCAAGATATTCAAAAATTAATTACCGATATTGAAGCTGATGAAGAGGCTGGCACCGGTAAGTTTAAAAAAATCTACAATACGATATCAAAAAAAGGCCCCACAGCAGTTAAATCAATCGGTGGCATCATTCTTATCTGGTATTTTACACCAGCTATTCTTGATGGCATGTTGGCTGGCCTAGAAGAGTTGGTTGCTTGGTGGGCTCTTGAAGGAAAATCAGATTATAACTATTTGAATGAACAATATTTTAAAAAGTTTTCATATTATTATGATAAGGTTTTTGGATTTTCTAATTTATCTTGGGGTGATTTTGCAATAGTTGGTGGTGCGACTATGACGGTTTATAATATGGTTGCAAAATTAAGACTAAATAGTAGATTGCAGCAAACACAAAGAGAAATTGAAGAGCTTATAGACACCGCATACCAGAAAACAGACAATCCAGAAATACAAAATAGATTAGCTAACGGTAAAGATTTTTTAATGCAACAAGTTAGGGAGATCACTATATCTTCTAATGAAATTGAAAACGTTATGAAAGATATTGGTGGTATCCAAGGAGAACCAAGCAAGTATTTTAAGATGAAAAGATTTTTTAATGTTCTTAAAGTTTTGCCAATTGTAAAAAACTTTTTTAACTCAAATGAAAAAGGCAAAGAGGCCCTTAATAATTATCGAACCGTTTACAATATTTTAAAACCAGAATTGAGGGCTAACTTATTACGAACTATAATAGCGTTACCAGAAGATAAGTTAGCAAAATTTCTTGATACCGCTGGTAATTACGATATTAAAACAATGGCATTAAAGGCTGCATCAACAACTGCACCAGCTCCCACCAGTCCACCAGAGGGCTCACCCACCACTCGGCAATCGATCGGTAACAGAGTGACACAATCATTAAGAAAGAGAGAAACATGAACAAAAAACAATTAAAACAACTAATGAGACCAATGATAAAAGAATGTATACATGAAATCTTAATAGAAGAGGGCATGCTTTCTAACATAGTATCTGAGGTTGCAAAAGGGTTACATACAAATACTATAACCGAATCCTCCCAACAAGCGCAGTCGATTACTCAATCGCCTGCTCCCAACCTTAATGTAAAGCCAAATAAAAATTTAGTCGAACATCGTCAAAAATTATTAGATGCAATTAATAAAGATGCCTACAATGGTGTAGACTTATTTGAAGATACTACACCATTTACAAATTATGAAAGTCAAGACCGCTCTCCAAGTGGAGGTCCCGACTTAGGCGATCCCAGAGATGCCGGTGTCGATATTAGTTCGGTTATGAATCTATCATCTGAAATTTGGAAGAGGATGAAGTAAATGAAAAAAAAGGCAAACATAACAATTAAACCAAGATTTCCAAGAGAAAACGCTGAGAAGATGATAAGAAGGTTTTTAAAAAAGACTAAAAAAGAAAGGATTATTGAAGAAGTTCGAGACCGCGCTCGGTATAAAAAACCCTCAGTAAAGAAGAAAGAAAAGCGCGCCAGAGCACAAAGAGCACGGTATCGTGAAGAACAAAAACGTATAAGAGCACAACAAAGGCGCGTTAGAAAAAATAGGTGACTATTTACTAAGAATGAATTTAAGGAGTTTACATCAACATGGCAGGAAGTTGGAACACAGAGCCGGGCTTAAACCACGTCGGCGCTTTTCAAGTTAGTGGTCGACCTTATCTAAGTGGCGGCATAAATGTAGCAATAGATGCACTCACAGTTGCGAACATGGATGGGTCTATTGTATTCCCATATGTGACCAGATGGTTTAAGGTTATCAATTATGATACATCAAGGGAACTAAGAGTTGGGCTAAACAGTTCAGGTGTTACAGGATCTAATAATTATATTACTGTGCCCATCAAAAATGCGGCCGCATCCGCAGACACCGGTATTTTAGAATTAAAAGTTGCAGGGCTTTATTTGTCTGGTTCGACTAACTGTGCAGTAGTTGCTGGTTTAACTAACATACCCACAAAGAGAGTTGAGACCGCAACAGGTCCAAATTGGTCAGGTTCAACCGGGGTAGGATAGTAGATGGCTAATTTCGGTTGGGCATATATAAACTGTTCCGATTCAGGTTCAATGGATGGTGGCTCGCGTGGTCCCACCGGCGCAGTTCAGTTTTTTAGTGGAGCCGGTATTTCTACTGGTTCTTCACGATTTATTTTTAGTGGAAGCGAATCGGGTTCATACACTTTATTTCTAACCGGAACCTTGAAAATCTCGGGCGCCATAAGCGCTAGTAGTTTTGTTGCCAATACAATACATCATATCGACGCGACAGGCTCCACATTTTTTGGAGATAGTAGCGACGACTTACATATAAGAACAGGTAGTCTACATGTATCAAACGGGACATATACTACATTGTTGTCGGCATCCTCAACTTCACACGTTGTAGACCATGCAACTTTTGGTGCTACTATTGAATCATCTGGTTCGGCAACAATAAAAGGTGGTGTATTTTCACATTTTGAAGTCTCTGCTTCCGGGCAATTAGAAGCAGTTGGCGCAACATTACTAGGAAGCACATTGAGTGTTACTGGTGCGATTTCGGGTGCAAGCACAGCTGAGATTGTTGGTGCAACAAGTTTAGGTAACACACTAAGTGTTACGGGAGCCATATCAGGCGGCAGCACACTTGAAGCTGTTGGTGCTACAAGATTAGGAAGTTCGCTGGCAGTTTCGGGTGCTACGTCATTACAGGCGCTATCTGCATCAGCCTATTCTGGTTCATATACTTTTCATACACAAGAAGCGGCAACATTTGGAAGCACTCTCAGAAGCACCGGTTCAGCTACTTTTAAATCAATAGTTATAGGATCCTCGGTCAATAATACAATTGGTCATCTTGACGATGTAGACTTAATTACGTTGAATAATAGAACAATTACACTATCAGCCGACAGTATCCTTAGCGGATCGCAACTATCCGCCTCGCGAGATGTAAGCGTTGTGGGATCAATAACTGGCTCCGAAAACTTAGCTATCTCTGGTAACTCCATTTTTGCAGGAAACATAACTGTTGGTGGTGCTATAATTGGCGGTTCACCGGTTCATGTTTCTGGCGGACTAGTAATCTCAGGAAGTGACGGCAGTGTCACATATATTGGCTCAGGTTCAACGGGTGGCACTTCATTTTCCGGCTCTACAACAGTAACCGGCTCACTACTTGTTTCAGGTTCAGCAGTCATAACTGGATCTTTAACAGTGAGCGGTTCAAGCACTATAATTAATTATGGCTCATTTGAAAATTACAAATTAGATCCAACAGTGCCGACAGGGGAAAGAACATTTTTTATAAGAGGCACTGATGGCTTCTTATCTGGTTCTAATAGTTTAGAAGTTGAAGGTACTCTTAAATCAATAGGTGGTGTGGTAACTTCTGGTTCGATTGATGGTGGTGGCGACCTTACAATGAACACGATCACAATGACTGGTTTTGGTGTTACGAATGACGGCACCACGTCAGTTAAATCGTTGAAAGTCGATGATGGTTCAACAGTAGGATCTGACAGCGACCCGGATCTTTTAACCATCGCCGGTGACGGTAATTTACAAATTAAAGGTAACGTCTCTGGCTCGGGCGTATCTATTCAAGCCGGCGCCGCTAGTTTCAGTAGCACCATCGCAGCCAGTAGCTCAGTCACCGCTGCCGGTGTAAACAGCAGCGCTTTAATATCAGGCTCCGATGCACTGGTGATAATGGGTCACGGTAATTTTGGTACCACCGCAGCGGTTTCGGGAACACTCGCCGTAGGTGGTGGAATAATGGGCCCTCATGCCGATGGAACAATTTCTTCATCTGCTGGCATAACCACCGCAGGCACTGCTGTTATTGGAAGCACCCTAACGGTTTCAGGTAACGTTACTACGGCCGGCGACATTATACTCGACGATGGTGGTTCGATTAAAGAGGGTGGCGGCACTGCTGCCATCACCATCGATGCATCGGGTCACATTACCAAACTTGGACAATCGACACATAACACAAATGATGTTTTAACATGGGACGGTAACAAATGGGTTGCCGCAGCTGGTTCCTCTACGTCGCTTTCTGGTACAACAGCAGAATTAACAACGGGTGTTGAGACCTCTGGATTTTTGAAAGTTTCCGGATCTAGCACATTAGGGGCTATCACGGCGACTACATACTCAGGATCAAGCACGCTACACACTGTGGGTGCTGCAACATTTGGCTCCACCGTAGCCTCTTCGGGTTCTGTGACATCTGCTGGTTTAGTAAGTTCCGGTCTAATATCAGGTTCAGACGCACTGATGATTATGAGCGTAGCTCAATTTGGAAGTAACGCGGAAGTTACAGGTGCGTTGTCGGTGGGCGGCACCCTTGTCGGTCCTCACGCTGATGGTACTATATCTAGCTCAGGCGGCATAACTACTGTTGGCTCCATAACGTCATCAGCAAATATAGCAGCGTCTGGATCTCTTGTCTTGGGCATGGGATCTTTTGTAGGTGCACACGGAGGTAAAGAAAATCTAGTCCAGCTTAATGATGGGCACGTCTTAGTGAATGGTGCATTGTTTGTAACTGATGGCATTTCTGGTTCAAATATTATGCACAATGTTGGTGCTGCAACATTTAGCAGCACCTTAGCTGTTACTGGTAATATTACAACAGTTGGTGATTTAATTCTTGATGATGGAGGTTCTATTAAAGAGGGCGGCGGAACAGCCGCAATCACAATTGACAGCAGCGGCAACGTCACCAAGATTGGCCAAGACACACCTAGCACCAATGAAGTTTTAACTTATGACGGAGCCAAATGGGTTGCTTCCGTAGTAGGTGGTGGTACCGCTACTTCTGTCTCGGGAACCACAGCAGAATTAACAACAGGTGTCGAGACCTCTGGGTATCTTAAAGTTTCTGGTTCGAGCACACTGACAGATGTTACAGCAACAACCTATTCAGGTTCGAGTACTATGCATGTGGTAGGAGCAGCAACTCTTGGTAGCACACTGGCTGTTACCGGTGCGATATCTGGTTCAGACACTCTTTCAATAGTAGGCAACATGTCCTCAGAGGGCACTTTGGTACTTTCAGGTAATATTACGACAGCTGGTGACTTAATTCTTGATGACGGAGGTTCTATCAAGGAGGGCGGGGGTGTTGCTGCGTTTACCATCGATGGGTCTGGTAACGTTACCAAAATTGGTCTATCAACTCCAAGTTCGGGTCAGTTTCTAAAATATGATGGCGCTAAGTGGGTTGCGTCTGCGGTATCAGCCGGCGCCGCCACATCGGTTTCTGGTACGACTGCTGAATTAACAACAGGTGTGGAAACATCTGGATTCCTCAAAGTCTCTGGTTCGAGTACTTTTGCTGGTGCTATTTCTGGTTCTTCGACCTTGGAAGCTGTCGGTGCGACTAGACTTGGCAGCACATTACACGTTACAGGTAATATAACCACGGCGGGCGATATCATACTTGATGACGGTGGCTCTTTAAAAGAAGGTGGCGGTACTGCCGCGTTTACTTTTGATGGTGATGGAAATGTTACTAAGATTGGTCAAGACAGCCCAAGCAATAACGAAGTTTTAACTTATGATGGTGCCAAGTGGGTTTCTGCCCCGGTGGGCGGAGGCACCGCTACATCAGTATCAGGCACCACTGCGGAACTGACAACAGGTGTTGAAACATCTGGTTATCTGAAAGTAAGTGGTTCAAGTACTCTTAGCGCGATTACCGCTACTACAATCTCTGCATCTAGCACACTTCAAGCAGTCGGCGCTACCATCCTTGGAAGCACACTCAGTGTGTCTGGTTCAATAACTGCTTCATCAGGTATCCGTTTTCCAACCGCCATTCCGCATGCATCCGCAGCATTTGGTTCTTCGGATCAGTTACAGATTTATTACAATGGCACTAACCCTGTTATAGCCGCCGAAGGTGGACACTTAAACATTCGAAATAATGTTTCAGATAAAAATATTAGATTAAGAATGGGGGATAATGGCGGCGCCACCAAGGTTCAATTTAGATCGCTTAATGACACCAATTTGCTGACCATTGACTCTAATGGGGATCTTTCGGGTTCAGGAGCCTCAACCCAAGCAGGCGCTGCAAGTTTTAGCAGCACCTTAGCTGTTACCGGTGCAATATCTGGTTCAAGCACACTTTCGGTTGTAGGCAATGTGTCGTCAGAGGGCGCACTAACACTTTCAGGTAACATTGACTCGGGCGGTGATTTAACTGCTGCAACGATTACAATGACTGGGTTTACAGTCGACGCTGATGGCGATACCGCACTTAAAACACTCAAAGTGGATGATGGCTCTACAATCGGTTGTGATTCCGACGCGGATCTTTTAACCCTTGTCGAAAATTCGCTCCTTCTTAAAGGCGCGCTGTCTAGTTCCGGTGCCTCAATTCAAGCTGGTGCTGCTAATTTCAGCAGCACCATTGCAGCTAGTAGTTCAGTCACAGCCGCCGGTATAAACAGTAGTGCTTTGATATCGGGCTCTTCTACGCTACAAGCCGTTGGTGCGACCATTCTTGGAAACACATTAACGGTTTCAGGTAATATCACCACAGCGGGTGATCTTATTCTTGATGATGGTGGGTCAATCAAAGAAGGCGGAGGCACCGCAGCAATCACTATCGATGGCTCAGGTAATGTAACCAAGATTGGTCAAGACTCGCCAAGTAACGGAGAATTCCTTAAATATGATGGTTCTAAGTGGGTAGCAGATTCAATTTCAGCTACCAGCTTATCAGGCACCACAGCAGAACTAACCACTGGTGTTGAGACTTCTGGATTCTTAAAAGTATCGGGTTCTAGCACACTAGCAGGAATTACCGGAATATCATATTCAGGTTCAAGCACTTTCCATACTGTGGAGGCCGCGACTTTTGGTACTACATTATCTGTCACTGGTGCAATATCTGGTTCAAGTACTCTTTCAGTTGTAGGTGACGTATCAACAGAAGGTGATCTCATAGTTTCAGGTACGTTATTTGTTCCCGCGAAAATTGAACACGCCGGCGATGCCGACACATTTATTAATTTCAGTGACGATAGAATAAGACTTAATGCAGGCAACCTTGAATTATTTGGAGTACAAAAGAAGGGTAGTGCGCCTCACCAAGTCACTGTCAATAATGGTGCTAACAACGTTGATTTTGTTATTAAAGACAGCTCTAATAACGAAATTGTACGTGCTGACGCTTCTACCAGTAGGTTTGGTATCGGCGGCGTAGCAGCACCCACTCACACGCTCTCAGTCAGCGGTGATATTTCTGGTTCAAGTGGTTTCCACGCCGTGGGTGCTGTTACGATGGGTAGCACATTGAGCCTTAGTGGTGCCATCTCTGGATCCTCAACACTAGAAGCTGTTGGAGCAACTAGACTCGGTAGCACACTACATGTTACTGGCAACATCACCACAGCTGGCGATCTTATTCTTGATGATGGTGGGTCAATCAAAGAAGGTGGAGGCACCGCAGCAATTACCATTGATGGTTCAGGTAACGTAACCAAGATTGGGCAGGACTCACCAAGCACCGGCGAATTCTTAAAGTATGACGGAGACAAATGGGTTGCAGATGCTGCTTCGGCCGGCGCAGCAACATCTGTTTCAGGCACAACAGCACAATTAACAACTGGTGTTGAGACCTCCGGATTCCTTAAAGTTAGCGGTTCTTCAACTTTTGCCGGCGCAGTCTCTGGTTCAAGCACGCTTTCTATTGTGGGCAACATGTCATCAGAGGGAGCACTGGTACTTTCAGGAAACATCGATTCAGGCGGTGACTTAACTGCTGCGACCATAACGATGGCAGGATTTGCAGTTGATGCAGATGGCGATACCGCATTAAAATCACTTGCTGTCGATGATGGCTCTACGATTGGGTGCGACTCAGATACAGATCTCTTAACTCTTGTTGATGGCGCTTTACTAATTAATGGCAATGTTTCTGGCTCTGGTACTTCAATCCAAGCCGGCGCCGCTAGTTTCAGTAGTACGATTGCTGCTACTGGCTCTGTGACCGCTGCTGGTCTAAACAGCACCGGGTTAATATCGGGCTCTAACGCAATTACTGTTGTAGGAAATGCATCGTTTACTGGAAACCTTAATGCGTCAGGTAATTTATCAATACAAGGCACAGAACCTCGCTTAATGTTCACTGGAAGTGATGGAACAGCGTTAGGCCAAATAGGATATAATGCGTCTAACAACATATTAATACAAAACAATTTTAATAATAAACACATTGTGTTCAAGGCAACTGATAACAGTGTAGTTAAAGAAGGCATACGCTTAGACGGCTCCGTCCCAGAAGTAGTTGTTAACCAAAATGGGGCTAGCGGAGACAACAATACGTTGGTTGATTTCCGTGTAGAGAGTGATAACAATACGCATATGTTATTCGTAGACGGTGGAAACGATAAGGTTGGTATCAACACCGATATTCCATTACAAGCATTCTCGGTTGTTGGTGGAATTTCAGGCTCCTCAACGTTAGAAGTTGTTGGTGCTGCTAGTTTTGGTAGTACGATCGCAGCTTCTAGTAGTGTCACATCGGTTGGCGTAACAAATACAGGAATTTATTCTGGTTCATCAACCATGAACGTTATTGGGGAAGCTACGTTTGGTGCTGCTGTACTCGCAACTGGTTCCGTTGTAGGAAATGTGCTCACAGCATCTGGTGGTGGTATTTCACTTGGTAATATAATTGATGCAGAGATAGCAGGCGCAGATCAATCAGGTACAAATCAAGCTGGTAAAAACTTAATTATACGACCATCAAATGGTACAGGTAACGGTGCACCAGCATTTGTAGAGATACAAGCTCCCGTTCCCGGCTCATCTGGCACTACTGTTCAGACAGCATCACCTGTAATTAAGGCTTCGTCAGAAGGTCCTACATTGCATTTCAACGCAGTTGACACCTTGCTTGATGATGAAGGGCTCGGAGAAATTTTGAGAATGGGCACAGGGACTACAACCGCTGGTAAATTATATTACCTTCATTCTAGCTCAGCTTGGCTTGAAGCTGATGCTAATATAGAGCAGTCTGGTTCAGCAAACTTGCTAGCAATTGCATTAGGCTCTAACCCTGCAAACAACGGAATGCTAGTCAAAGGATTCTTTGATGTTAATACATATTTTACAGGAGCATTCCCAGTTGGCCAACAAGTTTACATGAGTGATACAGCTGGCCGTGTATCAGGTTATCGACTGTCTGGTTCAGGAGAAGTTGTCCGCGTCATTGGTCACGCGACTGCACAAACAAATGTGATTTACTTTAATCCAAGTCCAGACTTCATAGTCCTATAAATTAAAAATGGTATTTCATGCTTATTAATACTATTTATTTTGAATTATTGTCATCTAAGGAGAGAATTCATGTCTAGTATGCTTAACGAAGCTATTGTCGATGCAAAAGCGCTTAGAGAAAGCGCACTTAAAAACGCAGAATCAACTGTAATAAACAAATATTCTGAGGAAGTTAAAAAAGTTTTAGAGGAGCTATTGGAGCAAGATGAGCTAGATATGGCCGCTTCCCCCCTTGAAGAAGATGAAGAGGGCGAACAAGAAGAAATAGTCGAAAATGAAAGTGATGTTCCTTATGCCGCAACAGATGATTTATCTATGAACGATGGTAAAAATCTATCCTCTCTCCCAAATACTGGTGATGACGTAGAGGTAAATATTGATCTTGGTTCTCTTCAAGAGGCTGTGAAAAATTTAGCTGTTTCTCTTGAAGAAGATGAAGAATTTGAAATCAATGAAGAAGAATTGTCAGACTTATTATCCGAAGAAGATGAAGAAGAGTTGGAAGAAGCTGCTGACCCATCTGCACAAGAGACAAGAGCAGAAGAAAATGAATTTGAAGGCTCCCAAGAGGGTGGCTTAGGAGAATCAATAGATACTGATTCGCTTGTCGATGCAATTATAGAAAAACTTACTGTTGACATGGGCGCAGATTTATCCGGCTGGGCCGGCCGTCCTACATCAGAGCTAAAATATGAACAAGATAGAGAATTAGCAGCCGAAGCTGCTGATGATGGTGACGATTTAGATGAAAATAAAGACGAAGATGAAAATGTTAATGAGTCTTTAAATGAAATTAAAATTGAAAACGAAAATTTAAAAGAACAATTGAATAATATTGAACAAGCATTCAATGAAATGAAGGAAAATCTTTATGAGGTTAACCTTTCGAATGCTCGTTTATTATATACGAACCGTGTATTGAGAAATTCCTCCTTAAATGAGCGACAAAAAGATAAAATTGTCGAAGCAATTTCTGGCGCTGGTTCTGTTACGGAAGCAAAAACAATTTACGAAACGCTTCAAAGCACAGTGGAGGCCAAGCCTAAGCGAAGCCCGAAATCACTGAGCGAGGCTATTTCTAATAAGTCTTCTGTAATTCGTGCGACTCGTCAAGAATCGCAACAACCCAAAAATGATGCATTTTCCGATAGAATGCGTCTTTTAGCTGGAATAAAATAATCATATAAAAAAGGAGGTGATTTAAAATGTCTAGTATTATCGAAAGATTGACAGAAGGTGTTGTCAATCGTGATATGCGAGCAGAAGGTCACGCTCTTCTTTCCAAGTGGGAGAAGACTGGTCTTCTTGAAGGTTTAGATGGAGATTCTAAACGTAATTCTATGGCTCGCTTGCTTGAAAACCAAGCAAAAGAACTTCTCCGCGAAAGCAGTAGTATGGTAGGTGGCGATGTTGAGGGCTTTGCAGCCGTCGCGTTCCCTATCGTGCGCCGTGTTTTCGCTGGCCTGATTGCAAACGATCTCGTTAGCGTTCAGCCAATGAGTCTCCCCTCGGGTCTCATTTTCTTCCTTGACTTCACTACATCTACGGATGGTGCAGGTCTTCCCCGTTTAGGTTATGGTAACCCTGATGGTGATACGGAAGAGTCTCTGTACGGTAGTAACCGTGTGGGTGTGCAAATTGTCAGTGGTGCCAACATTGGTGGCGAACACGCTGAAAAAGGTGCTTATAACCTTAACAACGGCTATGCCCATGCAACTGGCTCCGCTATGAGCGTTGCTATTACATTCGTTACTTCGAGTGTTTATAGTTCGTCCGCTGGTCAGATTCCATTGTACTGCCAATACGATCCTGAGCTTGAAGAGCGTTCTGGTACCGCCACTGTTGGTGTTCTCAGCATCGATCTTGACAATCTTGATCAAGTCAACCGTGATGACCTTGTTGCTATTACCATGCTTAGCCGTTCCGGTTCTTCTGCACTCAACAAGGGATTTGGTAGAATGAACGCAACTTCATCGACCCCCGGTGGTGATCAAGAGGCTACTCAGCTTCGTCGTCTTACCCGCCTTAGTGGTTCTGATGATTCGGTTGTTTACGTTGTGTTTGCAAGTTATGACGGTTCTGCAACAGCTGCTAACATTCATCACATGCTTACTGCGTCAGCGACTGGTTCGTTTACTTACCCAATTTTCGATGATTTCGCTATCGGCGGAGCACTCGGATCGGTTAAGGGACAAAACCTGTGGGGCCTTGAAAAGCAAGAAACCATCCCAGAGATCGACATTAAGGTTGACTCACTTGCAGTTACCGCGATGACGAAGAAGCTGAAAGCTAAGTGGACTCCGGAGTTAGGTCAAGACCTTAACGCCTACCACAACCTTGACGCTGAGGTGGAGCTGACTAGCATCCTTTCAGAGCAAATTGCTCTTGAAATTGATCGCGAGATCCTTGAAGATCTTGTTAAGGGTGCTAAGGCTGATACGTTGTATTGGTCACGCTCTCCCGGTCTCTTCGTAAACCGTAAGACTGGTGTTGAAATTGGTGCATCTTCGGCTGCTCCCGACTTCACTGGTACGGTTTCCGAGTGGTACGAGACACTTGTTGAAACTATCAACGATGTTTCTGCTTCAATCCACCGTAAGACCCTTCGTGGTGGTGCTAACTTCGTCGTCTGCGGACCAGAAGTTGCCAACATCCTCGAATTCACTGCTGGGTTCCGTGCATCAGTTACTGCTGATGACGAGCGTGGTACAATCGGTGCTGTTAAAGTTGGTGCACTTACTAAGAAGTTCGATGTTTACGTCGATCCATACTTCTATCGTAATGTGATTCTCGTTGGCCGACGCGGAACTTCTTTCCTTGAAAGCGGTTTTGTGTACGCTCCATACGTACCACTGCAAACCACACCTACGATCTTCGGACCAGAAGACTTCGTACCCCGTAAGGGAGTCATGACGCGTTATGCCAAGAAG
>MDSZ01027290.1_pt1 | contig 21041 bp, 17 predicted proteins | sample 811201 | NCBI WGS metagenome assembly MDSZ01 (sample SAMN05326647, study PRJNA326480) | marine metagenome | isolation source: seawater | place: Indian Ocean: North | collected 2010 | reverse complement strand
TGATATTGGTGCAGCATATTTACTTCCACTGCCAACATTCTCAACTATCGTTGCAACAACAATTTTTGGGTCATCAACAGGAGCATATCCAACAAATAAAGAATGGTCCTTTAGGTGTTTAGGTACGTCTTTATCATCTCTCTCATCATCGTCTTGAGATAAAGCATAAACTTGCACGGTGCCAGTTTTACCGGAAATCATATTTTTTTATCTCTTGTGGTCCAGTAGGCAGTACCATTACTCTGATTTACTACATCAAACATAGATTTTTGTATTCTCTCCCAGCTTTCATCAGATATTTGGGATGTTAGAAATTCCTGCTTTTCTAATAATTTTTCACTTATATTGTGCGAAAAATCTGAGTTAATTTTTGGCAATATGATTTTTCCTTTATTAGCAATAATGCTTGTTGCAACTGCTAATTGAAGTGGTGTTACTAACATATATCCTTGCCCAATACCCGTTATTATAGTTTCCCCCTTAGTCCACTTCCTTCCTATATTTTCATCCTTCCACTTTCTACTTGGAAGTATTCCAGCTGACTCGTTTGGAAGATCTATGCCTGTAACTTTGCCAAACTGAAAGTTCTCTAAAAATTGTGAAATCCTATCTATACCTAATAAATCAGCAAGCCTATAAAAATAAACATCACATGATTGTATAATTGATGTAGCCAAATCAACATATCCATGGCCTTTTGGCTTCCAGTCCCTATATTTCCTCTCTGAATTCTCTAATTTAAAATAGGGTCCAGCATATATCATTCGATTCGGGTTAATAACTCTATGATAAAGTGCAGACAAACCGATAAATGGTTTTATTGTTGAAGCTGGAGAATATAAACCATTGCTTGCTCTATTAAACAAAGGACTTGAGCTAATTTCAAAATTCTGGTTATAAGTTTTATTTTTCCATAGTAGACTATTTGCACTAAAAGTTGGTGAACTCACTAAACTTAAAACTTCACCATTTCTTGGATCCAAAACAACAACAGCTCCAATATAATTTTTTAACTGCTCATATGCATATTTTTGTAACTCTATATCAATTGTTAATGCAATATCTTTTCCTGAAGTTGCTTTGTTATAGTCTACCTCTCTTACTTGTCTACCTTTTGCATTAACCTCAATAATTTTATAACCCGCACTCCCATATAAAATTTTATCATAATATTTTTCAATTCCTGTCTTTCCAATAAATTCAGCATTCTTATATTTTTCCTTATCTAAAGTTCTTAGATCCTTTCGATCTACAGCTCCAACTGTCCCTATTATATGAGAAGTAACATTGTCATAAACATAATGTCTTAATAATTTTGCGGAAATATCTAATCCATCATATAAATGCCTAACAGATAAAACTTTTGCAACTTCTTCATCTGTTAAGTGATTCTTTAAAGTAACAACATCATGTCTTTTTAATTTATCTTTTCTAGAGTAAAAATCAGCAATATCCTTTTCACTAATCCCTATTAGGGATTTCATGGCCCTTATAGTACTTTTTAAATCATCTACTTCACTTAAACTTAAATCCACTGAATACATTGCATCACTATCAGCTAGAAGTTTTCCTGTTCTATCAAATATCATCCCTCTTTTGGGCAAGGTTGGAACATATTTAATTCTATTAGTCTCAGAAAGAGTATTATAATGCTTATAGTTTATTACTTGTAGATAATACAGTCTCCCTAGTAGTAAAATAAATAGCATAAAACCTATAGAAAGGAGAAGAGTAAATCTAGTTTCAAAAGTAGTGCTACTCTTATATCTGCCAAAATACTTTGTGCTTGATTTTCTCATTTATATAATTAAACTCCAAAAAACAATTAGATATACTAGTTAGGTTACATTATCCTATAATAAAACTTAACATCAAATTGTCAGCTTTAATACTACATAAACAAGGAGTTATAAGATGAATTACTTGCCCATATATATAGGAATTTTCGGTCTAATATCAGCATATATACTGTATTTCTTGGTTTCAAAACACTCAGAAGGTTCTGATAGGATTAAGGAGATTTCTGGACAAATACATGTAGGTGCAATGGCTTTTATAAAACGAGAATATAAAGTTCTATTTATATTTTCATTTCTTGTTGCATTGTTAATACTTTTCTCAGATTTAGGCTTGTACTCTATGTTGGCTTTTGTACTTGGAGCATCCTGCTCTGCTTCTGCTGGTTTTTTTGGTATGTATACGGCCACAAAAGCTAACTCTAGAACTACAGAAGCAGCTCACACAAAAGGCCTAGGAAATGCACTTAATATTGCATTCTTTGGTGGATCAATTATGGGAATGTGTGTTGCATCTCTTGGATTACTTGGTTTAGGAATTTTATATTACTTTTTTGGCAATGATCCACATACAGCACATATAATTCATGGATTTGGTATGGGTGCATCAACTGTAGCTCTTTTTTCGAGAGTCGGAGGTGGGATTTTTACTAAAAGTGCTGATGTAGGTGCTGACTTAGTTGGTAAAGTTGAAGCAGGTATACCAGAAGATGATCCAAGAAATCCAGGAGTTATTGCAGATAATGTTGGTGATAATGTTGGTGATGTAACTGGAATGGGTTCAGATATATTTGAATCTTATTGTGGAGCAATAATTGCTACAATTGCTATAGCATCAACACTTGAAAGTGTTTCGTTTAATAAAAATGATATGATGTTCTTACCATTACTTTTAGCTTCTGTTGGTTTATTATGTTCCCTATTAGGAATATTGACTGTTAAACTGGTTAGTAATAAGTTTTCTGATCCAGGAACTTCTTTAAGAGTCGGAACAATTGCTTCAGCAATTTTTTTTATAGTTTTTTCAAAGATCGCAATTAGTTATTTAGGTCTTACTATTGGAATCTGGTATGCAGTACTCTCGGGCACAATTGGTGGGATAATAATTGGATTAACTACTGAATACTTTACTGCGAGTACGCCAGTAAAGGAAATAGCACGTGCTGCTGAAACTGGGCCAGCAACAGTAGTAATAAAGGGATTTGCAACAGGGATGCAATCTGTTGTTATACCAATTATATCATTAGTTTTAATAATATTATTATCAAATCATTTTGTTGGTTTATATGGAGTTGGAATTGCTGCAGTTGGTATGCTTGCGACTGTTGGTATAACAATGGCTATTGATGCCTATGGTCCAATAGCAGATAATGCTGGCGGAATTGCAGAAATGTCAAATCTAGGAAAAGACACAAGAAAAATTACCGATAATCTTGATGAGGTCGGTAATACAACAGCAGCAATTGGAAAAGGCTTTGCCATTGGTGCAGCTGCATTAGCCGCCCTTGCAATAATAACTGCATATATTGCTGAGGTTAACTCTAACTATGAGACTCCGCTAAATTTAAGTATAAGTAATCCAAATGTCTTAGTTGGTTTATTTATAGGTGGAGTTTTCCCTTATTATATTGCTTCTTTAACGATGACCGCTGTAGGTGATGCAGCTTTTGATATGATAAAAGAGATAAGAAGACAATTTAAAGAAATACCTGGTTTGTTAGAAGGGAAAGCTAAACCAGATACAGTTAAATGTGTTGATATAGCAACCTCCGCAGCTCTTAGAAAAATGATATTGCCAGGTTCTGCAGCAGTAATACTGCCAATTGCTGTAGGTTTTATTTTAGGAGCTGAGACATTAGGAGGCATGTTGGGTGGAGCTTTATTGAGTTGTGTTATGTTAGCCTTAACAATGGCAAATTCTGGAGGGGCATGGGATAACGCAAAAAAATATATCGAGAATGATAATTTTGGAGGAAAAGGCTCAGAAGCACATAAAGCAGCAGTTGTAGGGGATACAATCGGCGATCCATTTAAAGATACTTCTGGCCCATCCATGAACATTTTAATAAATGTTATGGCAATAGTAAGTTTAGTTATTGCGCCGTTACTTTAATTTACTTCTAAGGCTTAGAAGATATATTTTAAAATCATCCATGATTAAGTAAAAACATGGAAGTACGATAAGTATTAACAAAGTAGCAAAAATTAATCCAAAACCTAAACTTACAGCCATTGGTGATAAGAATTTAGTTTGCCCGGTCGCAAAAAAAATTAGAGGAGAAATTCCAAGAAATGTTGTTACAGATGTTAAAATAATTGGTCTTGCTCTAACTCTACAAGCTTGAATAACAGCTTCTATTCTATTAGATGTCTTTTCTCTAATCTTCTTTAAAAAATCTATTAATATTAGAGAATCATTAACCACTATCCCTATGAGTGCTAATAAACCAATAACTGACAAGAATTGAAGATTATAGTCAAATAGAATATGTCCTAATATTACTCCTACAACTGCAAACGGTATAGAAAAAAGAACAACTAATGGGTCTAAAATGGTTTTGAATAAAAAGGCTAAGATAAAAAATATAACTGCTAACGCTATAAGAGCTGCTTTTTTCATATCTGCAAAATTCTCCCTACTTTGCTTTTTTTGCCCTAAGTAATAATAGTCATAAAGACTATTTGAAGAAAATTTTTCCTTATACTCCTTATCAAATATTTTTGTAACCTCTGTTGGAGTAATTTTTTTTGGATCAACATCTGCACTAATTTTTGCTAAGCGCTGGCCATCTCTTCTTCTAACAGTATTTAACCCTCTTGAAACTTCAATGCTGGCTACTTCAGATAAGTAAACTGTATCTCCGCTTTCTAAAACAATTGGTAAATCATATAGCTTACTAGAATCTTTTCGGTATTTTTCTGGATAAATAAGTCTAACTGGGGACCTATTGCCTGATAGATTCAGATAGGAAACTTCTAGACCCAAATATCCAGTTCTTACAGAATACGCAATATCTTGTTGAGTTAAGCCTAATTCTCTGCCTCGGTCGTTTATTTTATATCTAAATTCTATTTTTCCCGGGTCTTGATCATGTTCACTATCCTTAATACCATCAATACTTGCTAAATACCTCTGTACTTCATTTGCATAACTAAGTAATTTTTTTGGGTCGGGTCCAACTATGCCGATTACTACATCAGAGCCGCCAGGACCTCCTGCCGCTTTCTTAAAAGAATATCTTTTAATTCCCGTAATATTTGACAGACGGTCCCTTAAAACTTCAATAATTTCCTTTTCACTTCTCTCTCGTGTCCCAAAATTATCAAAATCAAGATTTACTAATGGAGTAACAATTAAATCTACAAAGCCTTGAGGGGTAGATTTTTTTAAACTAACAATAATCTGAATATACTGACTCCCGAGATCGAATCTAGATAAATCTTTAAAGCTTAAACCAACATTTGTTAGTATAGATTCATATTCGGTCTCGTCTAATTCGTCTATCAATTCATTCTCAATCTTAATTGCAAGATTTTCACTATCATAGATGCTATTAGTTATTGGACCTTCAATATTTATAAAAAATTGCCCTGTATCAACTTTTCCAAATTGATAATATGGTATTCGAGTAACAGCAAAAGCAATTACAACAAAAAGAATTCCTATAGTTATAGACGATACAAGATATCTATTATCTAAAATTTTTGGCATGCAATTAACATATGGCTTAAGAATTTTGTCCCAGTCTACATGCTTACTTTTATCTCTTTTACCCTTCTTAAGAAAAGTTGCACAATGAGAAGGTAAAATTACGAAAGCCTCAAATAAAGAACCTAATAGTGCGACGGTAACAACAATTGGAATAACTTCTATAAATTTACCTAATACACCCGTTATACCAAACATTGGAAGAAAAGCTGCAATTGTAGTTAAGGTAGACGCAACCACAGGCCAAAAAACTTCTTTTACTCCTCTTTTTGCAGCCTCTGCTGGATTCATACCTCCTTCAATATGTCTGTACGTATTTTCTGTAACTATAATTGCATCATCAACAATCATTCCTAAGGCTACTAAAAAAGCAAACAAGGATACCATGTTAATAGTGAAGCCAAAGCTATACATTCCTATGGCTGCAAATAAAAAAGATACTGGTATACCAAATGCCGTTATTAAAGAAACTCTAAAGCTTAAAAAAATATACAAAGATATTAATAATAAAATAAGACCTATAAGTCCGGAAGATTTAACAGTATCAAGCCTTGTCTTTACATTTTTAGAAAAATCACTAAATACAGCTAAATTTAATCCATTTGGTAATTGATATGTACTAATTATGTCCCTGACGTTTTGAGAGACTTTGAATACAGAAGCATCAGACGTTTTTGTAACTGTCATATTAACAGCACTTTTGGCATTAAATCTTCCTAATGATTTTACTTCTTCTAACCTCCTTTCAACTAGTGCTACTTCACTTAATAAAAGTTGACCACCACTTTCATTATTTCTTATATTAATTTTTTTTATTGAGTCAATATCTGAAGTTCCTAGACCTCTTAAAAGTATATCCCCTTCTAAAGATTTTACTGAGCCACCTGGTAGATCTCTAATATTTTTTTTAAGTGCTTCAACAATAAGGTTAATAGAAACTTTTTTTGCAGACATAACTGCAGGGTTTGTAATCACCCAAACTTCATCTTCCCTATCACCAGCTATTCCAACACCTGCTACACCAGGAAGTTGTAACAACTTTTGCTTTATTTTCTCAGCTTGTTTAAATAATAAACTAGACCTAACTTCGCCATATAAACTTACGCTTATCACAGGAAAACGTGTCTTTACTCTAGATATTTCTGGCTTGTCGGCCTCTGCTGGGAAATCATCTATAGCATCAGTTAAATCTCTAACTTCTCTAATTAACTCTTCGGAATTAGATCTTGGCTTTAATTTAAGAGTTACTTTTGAAATTCCCTCGCTACTAGAAGAGTAATAAAAATCAACATCTTGAAGATTATCTAAGCTACTTTCAATCGGTGCAGTTACTTGCTGCTCAACCTCTTCAGGTGTTGCTCCCTCATAGGTTGTCAAAATCTTTATTCTATCTTTCTCCACGACAGGGAACATTTCTGCCGGCATAGAAGTCCAGGATGCAAAACCTATAAGTATAATTAAAAGCAAGAACAAGTTTACAATTAGTGGATTTTTTATTGAGAAATTAATCATACTTTATAAACTAAAATTTATTATCAAGAATCTTAACTTTTTGACCTTCTGAGAGAGCTGCTACTCCTTTACTCACTATTATGTCATTCTGGTTAATATTTCCAGTAATAATATATTTGTCTTCATATCTATGCTTTACCTTAATAACCTTTTTTTCTAAAACTCCTTTATTAATCAAGAAAACATACTTATTACCATCGTCAGAAAGTATTGAAGCTACTGGAACCGTAATAATACTTTTCTGTATTGGAAGAGGTAACTTTGCCATGGCTACCATTCCAGGTCTAAGGTTTTTATCTTTTAGTCGAATCTTTATCTGGTGAGTATAACTCTCTAAGTCTGGGCTTGTTTGAAATGATATAAGTTCCCCTATAGATCTTATATTGCCTGATTCCACTGGAACCTTTTCATATAAATTTAATCCTTTTATCACTTCGCCTCTTACTTCTAAATAAAGATCTAACATCGAATCATCAACTAATGAAGCTACAATTTGGTTTTGAGTAACTGTATCACCCTCTTCTACTTCTATAGTATTAACAATACCGGAAAATCTAGCTTTCAAAGTAGTTTTATCTAAATCTTGCTTTGACTTATAAAACTTTTCTTCTAAATCTATCTTTTTTTGCATAGCTTTATCAAATTCTGATCTTGAAATTAGAGATTTTTTTATTAATACGTCCAGTCTCGCTAACTCCTCCGCTTGTAATTCAAAATTCTTTTTTGCTAAATCATGGTACTTTTTATATAAAGAATATTCTTCAAGAACTAGCAACGTACTATTTTTTTTAACTTTTGTTCCAGGCTCAACTTTCTTTGCCCCTAATCTTCCGCCCATCTCAAACTTTAAATCTGATTTTTTATATGGCTCAAGTCTTCCTGTATACTTTATATAGGGTTTAAGATCATCTATTTTTATTTTATGTGCCTCCACAACTATTGGGGGAAATTCCTTATTTTTTACCTCTTGTTCTGGCTCAATTACAAATAATAGTATTGTTACTATAAGGAAAAAAATGAGGCTAAGAATGCTTAGAAATGCTTGTTTACTTATTTTACCCAAAATGTCTCCAATAGGTTAAAATTCATGATACATTGATATTAAATAACATTATATATGATACATGACTAGATATTTGGGGAAAATAACAATCTTTTTCTTCTGTATGTGCCTTACTCAGCAAGCATATACAAGTGATGATGTTGATTCAAAAAGTTTCTTTTGTTGCTCTGTAAGTGACTTATACAGAGTCTCTTCTAATACCCAAGTCTATTCTCCAGATAGTGTTGATAATAATAAAGCTTCTCAAGAAAATGATAATGCAAAAATTATGGTTGAATCGGATAGGACATACAGAAACAAAGAAAAAGAAATCATTATTCTTGAAGGAACTACAAAGATATCAAGAGAGGATGAAGTAGTAACTAGTGAGCTCGCAAATGTATTACAAAAAGAAGAAAAGATAAGATTAAGTGGAAATGTAAAATATACTAATGAAGGATTAGAAGTTACTGCACCATATGCGGAACACAATATGAAAAAAGCAGAAACTGATTTTCTTTCACCTAAATATAGATATGAAGAGTTAGAAGTTTCTGGAAGAGCAAAATATGCAATAAGAAAAAAAGATAAAACTCTGTATTTAAACAAAGCATCTTATACAACATGTAACTTATTAAACCCTGACTGGTCTTTATTTAGTGATAATGCTAAATTAGATTTTAATAAAGGTATTGGTACCGCAACAGATGTATTTATAAAGGTTAAGGATTTTCCAGTTTTCTATTCCCCTTATATGAGATTTTCTTTAGATGATCAAAGAAAAACAGGATTTTTAGTTCCAGATTTTTCTGGAAGTTGGTCAAAAGGCCCTGATGTTGCAACTCCATTTTATTGGAATATATCACCTAATAGAGACTTACTAGTAACACCATCATATCAACAAGCAAGAGGGCCAGAGCTAGAAACACATTTTAGATATTTAGAGAGAGACTACCAAGGTGACCTATTCATTAGTTATCTTCATGACGACGATGAATATCTTGATGATAGATATAATTACTCATTTCTCCACAAAGGAAAGATCTCTAAAAATCTCAGTATTGACTTGCTGTATGATAAAGTTTCTGACAAAGACTATTTTGCAGATTTAGGTAACGGTATTACGTCATCAAGCACTAGTTATATTGAAAGTTATGGTAAAGCTAATTATCATATGAATGGTTGGGTAGCAAATCTTAAATTCCAAGGATATCAGACTACAGATAAGACTATTTCCTTATCTGATGAGCCATATGAATTATTACCAGAACTAACAGTTTCTAAAAGATGGGATAACAAATTAGTTAATTATGATTTTAAATCAACTATTACATTTTTTGATCATCCAACCAAAGTAGACGGGAATAGATATGATATACAAATAGCTGCAGATAAAACTTTTAATTTTACTGGAGCATATATAAAGCCAAGAATAAAGCTTTGGCATACTTCCTATGATTTAGAAAATAGGACGGACAATTTAACAGAAACGCCTAGTAAGACAATACCAATGTTTAGTTTAGAAAGTGGTTTTACATTAACAAAAAAAATATCAGGTTCGTCATTAGTGCATCAATTTCAACCAAAAATGTTCTACCTATATTCTGCTGAAGAAAATCAATCAGATATACCAATTTTTGATAGTGGAAATCCAGAATTTTCATTTTCTCAGCTCTTCAGGGATAATAACTTTACAGGGTTAGATAGAACTAGTGATTCAAACCAGCTCTCATTAGCATTATCTTCAACATTATATGATATTGATCAAAAGCGTAATATATTAACTGCAAGCATAGGTCAAATTATATATTTTGATAATAGAAACGTAACGTTAGATAATTCTTCAAAAATTACAAGGACAAATTCTGAAGTTGCTGCAGAGATGATTTTAAGTCCTATAGAAAAAGTTTTTCTTACATCAACAGTATTGTTTGACCCACACCAAGAGTCTTCTAAGACCAAAAAACACGTACATTCTTTAAGGTACAGGGATGGAAACAATAGCTTATTTAATTTAAGTTATAGATATAGAAAAAACGAAATTGAACAGGGCAATGCTAGTTTTGTATGGGCATATAATAACCATCTTAGATTCTTAGGAAGATGGAATTATGAATTTAAAAATGATACGCAAGGTAATGATTCTGGTGATCTTGAAGTACTAGCTGGTTTTGAGTATGAAAGTTGCTGCTGGAAATTTAGGTTAGTTTCAAGAAGATACAAAATAACTGATACTGAATATGATAAAAATATTCAGTTTCAAATAATGTTAAAAGGTTTTACTGATGTCGGAACAACATTAGGAACTATTCTTGAAGATAGTATAAGTGGATATATTGAAGAAGATTATTGAAAATGAAGTATTTCTTAGCATTTGTGTTTTTATGTACTTTAGCTCAAACATCAAATAGCCAACTAATAGATCAGGCTATAGTGATTATTGGGGATGATGTAATTACAGAAAGAGAGTTTGTTAGAAGGTTTGAATTTGTAAAAATCCAATACAGGCTAACTGGAAGAAGAATAGAAGATGAAGAATCCTTGAAAAAGGAACTTCTAGACCACTTGGTGGATGTAAGACTTCATTTGAATTTTGCTAAAGAAAATAATATTAATTTATCAACTGAAGCACTTAATAATGCAATGCAAAATTTAGCTAAAAGAAGTGGGAGTTCTTTAGAAGTATTTAGAGAAAAGATTATTGATGAAGGGCTAGATTACGATTTATATAGAAAACAAATACAAGAAGATCTTATAGTTCAACAGGTAAAACGATCAGTTGTTGCTGCCAATGTACAAGCTTCTCAACAAGAAATTAAAGATTTTTTAGAGCACAAGTCTGATCTTTTAAAAGTCGACAGTGAATACAAAATCTCTATGATATTAATACCAGATTCTTCTTCAGGAATTAATGCTGAAGATAAAATAAGAAGTATAAGAGATAGAATTATAAAAGGAGAAAAATTTTCTGATCTAGCATTAAGTTACTCTCAGAGTTCAAATGCTGTTGATGGAGGTGATATGGGATGGAGAAAGTTAAAAGACATACCAACTGTTTTTCATAAATATCTAGATAGTTTAATCATAGGCCAAATAAGTGATGTCATAGCTAATGAAGATAATTTTTATCTTATATACCTGGAAGATAAGAAAGATATAGATAACTTTGAAGTCGAAGAAAGTCTTGCGAGACATATATTAATAAAAACTAATGCAATAATCGATGATGAAACAGCCATAGCAAAGCTATCAAGCTTAAAATATAGGTTAGAAAATGGTGAAAATTTTTCTGATCTTGCAAGGGCTCATTCAGATGACAAAGTTTCTGCTGCAAATGGAGGAGATTTAGGATGGATAGGCCCAGGTGCTACAGTTCCAAAATTTGAAGAACAACTCAGCATGTTAAATATTAATGAGATAAGTGATCCATTTCTTACACAATTTGGCTGGCATATTATAAAAGTAATAGATAAAAGAAAACAAAATAATAGCAAAGCTATTAGAGAAAATATGGCACGCAGATATATTATCGGGAGTAAATCTAATGAAGTATTAGATGAGTGGATTAAAAAGGTAAGAGGACAAACATTCATCAAATACTTATTAACTTTTGAAAATCAAGAAATTAACCCTATTGTTATTGAAGAGAACTGGGATCCATTTTCATAAAAAATAATGTCTATACCAAAGATTATAGTAACTACGGGTGAGCCATCTGGGATTGGGCCAGATGTATTTTTGATGTCACAGAAAAATAATTATAATGCTAAAATTTCCGTAGTATCAGATATATCAATCCTTCAGGAAAGAGCAGAAATACTGAAACTAAAATTTAATTTTGAAGAAGTCAGTAGTTTTGAAGAAATAAATATGGATAAAAAAGAAACTATTTTCTGCATTCATGTAAAGAATGATAATAAAGTAATACCAGGAAATATAAGTGAAAATAATTCTAGATATGTTTTAAAGACTTTAGATACAGCTATAGATTTTTGCGAGAAAAAAATCTCTGATGCTATTGTTACAGGACCTGTTAATAAAGCTTCAATTCTTTCTTCCGGCCATAGCTTCTATGGGCATACAGAATATATAGAAAGAAAAGTTGGAGGAAATGCAATTATGATGATCCACTCACAACAAAATCGCATTGCATTATTAACTACACATATCCCATTATCAGATGTCAGAAATTTTATAAATGAAGAAAATTTAAGAGACGCAATTAAAATTATTAACATGGAATTAAAGGTGAAATTTAAAATTAAAAATCCAAAGATATTAGTGTGTGGATTAAATCCACATGCAGGAGAAAATGGATATATTGGTATTGAGGAAAAAAAGATAATTGAACCTGTTATCAAGGAATTAAGCTTTGAGGGGATTAATGTTCATGGACCATTACCCGCAGATACAATACTTAATGAAAAGAAATATGACATAATTCTAAGTATGTATCATGACCAGATTCTTCCTGCATTGAAATTTATAAACTTTAACTCTCTAGTTAATACAACTCTTGGCATCCCGATAATCAGGACTTCGGTTGACCATGGAACTGCAATAGATTTAGCAGGAACTAATCAAGCTAACTCAGAAAGCATGGAAAATGCTATTAACATGGCAATTAATTTTGTTAAAAATATTAATGCATAAAAAAATAATCCCCAAAAAAAAATTAGGCCAAAACTTTCTTATTGACCCTATTATAATTGGAAAGATATTTGATTCTCTATGTATTGAAGAAAAAGATAACATATTAGAAATAGGCCCTGGTGAAGGAGCATTATCATTTCAGCTAAATCAAATGTCAAAAGAATATATAGGTATAGAAAAAGACGGAGAATTAGTAAAATACTTAGAAGGTAAAAATAAAGAAATAAAAATCATTCACCAGGACATCTTAAAAACTAATTTGAGTGAATTTTTTGATTCTAAATATAGGGTCATTGGAAATTTACCATATAATATATCAACTTTAATAGTTGAGAAAATTATTGAGTATAGATCCAAATTTATTGATATTCATCTAATGCTACAAAAAGAATTTGCAGATAGGATGTTAGCTAGACCAAAACAAAAATCTTATGGAAGACTATCTGTATATACACAATTATTTTTTGATATTCATAATCTATTTGACATAAATAAAGAAAGCTTTATCCCAAAACCTAAAATTACCTCTAGCTTTATTAAATTAATTCCCAAAGATAATACATTAATAATGAATGAAGATATAAAAGAGTTTACAGATTTTGTGAAAATTATATTTAATAATAGAAGGAAGAAAATAATAAATAATTTGAATATTCCATCTCATACTGATTTAATAAATGTTAACAAACGAGCCGAAGAATTAGAAATTAGCGAAATGCTTGAGCTATATTATAATATTAAAAAACATGGATAATTTATACAAAATAGACATAAATGTAGAAACTTTATACATTGAACCTCAATCAGATCCGGAGAATAATAGATATGTTTTTACTTATACTATTAACATCCTAAATCAGGGTAAAGTTACTGTTCAGTTAATTAGTAGGCATTGGATAGTAACTGATGCAAATAATAAAATACAGGAGATTAAAGGATTAGGTGTTGTTGGAGAACAACCAGTTCTTCAGCCAAACGAATCATTTAAATATACAAGCGGTACCATAATTGAAACTCCCGTTGGGACTATGCAAGGAGAATACCAAATGGAAGCAGAGAATGGTTATAAATTTGAAGCTGAAATCCCAATGTTTTCATTGAAAGTCCCAAAGATAGTTAACTAATAATATGTCAATTTATGCTATAGGCGATATTCAAGGTTGCTATAAAGAGTTTAAAAAACTTCTAGAAAATATTGGCTTTAAAAAAAATGAGGATACACTCTGGTTAACAGGAGATTTAGTAAACAGAGGGCCAAATTCACTGGACACAATTAAATTTATTATGGAATTAGATGACAGCGTAATAACAGTCTTGGGAAACCACGATTTTAATTTAATGGCAGTGTATTATGAAATAGATCCTTGGATTCAAATAAAACATACCTTTGATGATATTTTATCTCATAAAGATTGTGACTTAATTATAGAATGGTATAGAAATCAAAAAATTGTACACTACGAAGAAGAGATTAACACTATACTGGTTCACGCAGGCTTTTATCCCCAATGGTCATTAGAAACTACATTAAATCTAGGGGAAAAAATAAATAAAAAAATTAATGGGGATGAATGTAAAGACCTCTTAAGTTCTTTATGGACTAATACTCCTTCAATCTGGGATGAAAATATGACTGACCAAGAGAAAATAATTTTTGCTATAAACGTATTTACAAGGATGCGCTACCTAAATAAAGATTTATCATTAAATTTAGAGATAAAAGATTATAAAAAAGTAGATAGTGATAATATTATTCCATGGTTTATGACTAATTCAGAAGTTCTGAAAAATAAAAAATGCATTATTGGTCACTGGTCAACTCTTGGGTATTATCAATATAAAAATTTAATCTCAATTGATACTGGTTGCGTTTGGGGGAATGAACTAACATCAATAAAAATTCTAAAAGATGGTTCTATACATAAAGCCTCTATTAAGTGTTAATTTTTTCTAGTATCTGAAAGGTAAAACTGTGACTATTTATATTATTTTTAGAATATTTTTCTGATTGCTTAATATCCCACTTATCAAAATCTATCTTTGGAAAAAATTTATCACCCTCTATTGTAGAATGTATTTTTGTTAAATATATTTTTGATGCTAAATTTAATGTTTGCTTAAAAATCTGTTCTCCGCCAATTATAAATATTTCCTCCTCTCCTTCAGATATATATAAAGCATCCTCTATGCTATTCACAAGGTTAAAGTCTCCTTTATTTTTCTTTCTTGAAACTACTATATTTTTTCTTCCAGGAAGAGGTCTACCTATTGATTCATATGTCATTCTTCCCATAATTATAGTATGGCCCATGGTTATTTTTTTAAAGTTTTTTAAGTCATCAGATAGTTTCCATGGGAGCCTATTATTAATGCCAATAACATTATTTTCTGATAGAGCAACAATTATTGATACATTTTTCATACAGAGATTTTTGCACTAATATGTGGGTGTGATTTATAATTTTCTATTTTAAAATCAGAATATTCAAAAGAAAATATATCATCAACTTTCCTATTTATCTTTAAACTAGGCAAAGGGTATGGCTCTCTTTCTAGTTGCATCTTTGCTTGCTCTATATGGTTTTTATAAATATGTGCATCGCCTAAAGTATATATAAACTCTCCTGGCTTATAACCACTTACATGGCAAATCATTTCTAACAGTAATGAATATGAAGCAATATTAAAAGGAACCCCTAAAAAAACATCTGCACTTCTTTGGTAAAGTTGACATGAAAGCCTTTCATTTGTTAAATAGAATTGAAAAAGACAGTGGCAAGGGGGTAAAGCCATTTTTTCTAGCTCTCCAACATTCCATGCACTTACAATAAGGCGTCTTGATTCTGGCCTTGATTCTAAATCTTTCATAAGATTTTTTATTTGGTCAGTGGTATTACCGTCAGGTCCTATCCATGACCTCCATTGAACACCATATATTCTTCCTAAATTTCCATCTTTATCTGCCCATTCATTCCAGATTGTAACTCCATTCTTATTTAAATAATCTATATTACTATCACCTTTTAAAAACCAAAGAAGCTCATATATAATCGATTTTAAATGTATTTTTTTGTTGTAACTAGCGGAAAACCCTGAGATAGATCAAAGCGGCTCTGATACCCAAAAATAGAAAGCGTTCCAGTCCCTGTTCTGTCGTCTTTCTCCTCTCCATTTTTTAGTATGTTATCTAATAAATCTAAATATTGTCTCATTAATTTATTCCCATCTTTTATAAATAAAGTAAAAGCCAAATAAAAACATTGGAATACATAGTATTTGCCCCATTGTTAACCATTCAAATAATATGTAGCCTATATGACTATCTGGCTCTCTAAATAACTCAACTATGAATCTAAATAATGCATAGAAAACTAAAAATATTCCAGCTATTAATCCTTTTCTCCTTTCCTTGGATGCAACTATGTTTAAAATTATAAATAGGATTACTCCTTCTAACAAAGCCTCGTATAATTGTGTAGGATGTCTTGGGGAGTTATCAACATTAGGGAAAATTACACCATAAAACATTTCTGTTGGTTTTCCCCAAAGTTCTCCATTAATAAAATTACCAACCCTCCCAGTAAAAAGGCCAATGGGAGCAAGAGGCGCGGATAAATCTAGAAGTTTTACTAGGGATATTCCCGACTTAATCTTAAAAAATATTACACTTAAAATAACACCAATAAGACCACCATGAAAACTCATGCCACCTTCCCAGAAAAAAAATACTGAAATAGGGTTATCAATAGTGTTTGGTAAATTATAAAATAAGCTATAACCTATTTTCCCTCCAAATAAAACCCCAATAATTGAGTAAAATAAAAAATCTAAAAAATGTTCTTCGCTTATATTTATCCAAGGTCTTTTAATATGCCTTCTACCTAGTAACCAAACTCCTGCAAAACCAATCATATACATAAATCCATACCAGTAGAGGTTTATACTGCCAAAAGAAAAAATTACCGGATTTAGTTCATGTATATACATATAACATTATAAATTAAATTTTCGTATATAATATCAGAGTAATGAAAATAAATCGTTTATTATTAAAAAATTTTACCGTAGGATAAGCTTATTATGAGAATTTTAGGTTTACTAAAAAAACTATTTGATCTAATAAAGCATGTATCAAATACAAAAAATTTATTTAAAGGCAGCCTTAAGAATATTGGAGAATTTGCGAATCCTATTGAGTCAGATATTATAAGACGCTGGTTTAAAAAGATTGTCGACTGTACAGGCGTAAAAGTACTTGTTGAGGGAGAAAAACCACAAGAAACTTGTTTGATAATATCAAATCATATATCTTGGCTAGATATTGTTATAATTGGTGGAATTTTTGAAACAACTTTCTTATCTAAATCTGAAGTATCTAAATGGCCAGTAATAGGAAGTATAACAAGATTTGCTGATGTAATATTTATAAAGCGTGGCACTAAAGATGCTTCTGAGAATGCAATAAAATCTTTAAATAAATGTCTTAAATATGGAAGAAATGTAACTATCTTCCCAGAGGGCACAACATCAGATGGTAGTGAAATTTTAAAATTTAAACCCAGATTACTTGCTAGTGTAATAAGTGATAATATTCCCATTCAGTGTGTATCTATATCATACCCAGATAAAAATAATGAAACGCATAAGTCAGTTCCCTTTGTAAGAAATGATTCTTTATTTTTAAATGTCTTAAAAGTATTATTTTCAAAGAATATAAAAGCTAAAGTTACTATAGGAAAAATAATATATCCAAATAATATGGATAGAAGATCTTTGGGTAATGTATGTTACGAAGAGATAAAAAAGAATAAAAATTAGCCAAAGTCAAGATTATGATTTGCGTAATTCATTATTTCTCTTTTTATAAAATTTGAGCTATTTGTTAAATACATTCCTGTGTGAATCAAATGATGAATAAACTTTTTTTTAGATGAAAATAATTTTTCAATATGCTCTAAAGTTATTCTTGCTCTTTTATTGATAACAGCCTGATCCCTTGCATACTTATAAAATAACCTTTTATCATCGTAATCATAGATTCTATTATCTAGGCATTCTATAATTTTCATAATATCTGAATAGCCTATATTCAAACCCATGCCAGCTAAAGGGTGAATTGAATGAGCAGAGTCACCAACTAAAATAACGCGATCATTTTGATATAAATTTGTTTCAGATCCAAATAAATCGAACTTATAAATTTTACTAATTAAACTAAAATCTCCATACATATTTCCAAAAGTTCTTTTAAGGGATGATAAGGCATCATTTTCATTATAATTAGTAGATTTTAGATAGGACTTTTTTATAGATACTACAATTGATGCGCTAAATTCATCAATAGGCAAAAATGCTATCGGTCCTGACTCTAAAAAAACTTGAGCTGCAGATCTATCATTGTTTAAAGAATGAGACACATTAAATGTTATTGCGACTGATGAATAGTCATATTTTTTTTCAGTAACGTTGGAAAAATCTTTAACACTCGAGTTTATGCCATCACAAGCGAATAAAAAATTTGTATCAAAATCTAATCCACTATCCAATTTAATAGACACTTTGTCTCTTGATTGGGAACAGTCCACTAAAGTACTATTATCATAGAAATTAATATTATCGTAGTCATTTATATGACAATGTAATGAATTCCATAAATTAGAACTCTTCATGATATAACATACATTCTTATTAGACATAGAAGGAGAAAATGAGATTATATTTTTATCACTTATCTCTCTAAAATAAATACTCATATTCTTTATTGGGCAAACGCTATCAATATTTTCCCAAATATTAATACTCTCAAGATATTTTTTTGTTTTTCCTGATAAAGAATAAAATCTATTATTTTTTATATTAGAATTAGCATTTTTTTCTACTATATTAACTTTATTCCCTCTTTTAGCTAAAGCAATTGACAAACTTAAACCAATCACTCCTCCTCCAATAATAGTATAACTATTTTTCATATTTTAATTTCCTATAGATTCGTTAAGTTTGAATCCAGTGGTTTTGCTCCCGTTATATATCTAATACTATTTAATTTTATCTTTTTATTTGTATCCATCAAAAATAGTGATAAACCAACTAGTTTACTTCTTATAAAATCTAAATCTGATAGTTGTGTTGCCATATTATCTGTAAATTTAATAGTAGATTTAATATCTTTATCTCTTTCTATTAAGAATTTTTTAAATATTAAGTTAAAATTATTAAAATCATACTTTTTAAAAAGTTCAGATAAAACTAATATATCTCTTAAAGTTAGATTGTAGCTCTGTCCTGCAATTGGGTGTAATTTATGAGCTGCATCTCCAAGTAAACATAAATTCCTTTCCGAAAACTGCTCATAATATTCTAGTGATAATGGTATAAATATCTCATTAGAGATTCCCTTTATCTTTCCACATCTATACCCAATGTCTTTTTGAATAAAATCTTTAACTAGTTCTTTATTATTATTTTGTAAGTTTTTTAAGTAAGAGTTATTAATTGAATATATGAGAGTCCAACTTTCCTTCCTAGGTAGCAAAGCTATAATACCCATATCTGTAAATCTCTCATAAGCAGTACTAGAGGGTTTTTTATCAAAGAAAATTTCAGATACAAATGCTGTCTGGTTATAGTCCTTACAAACCTTTTCCCCAAAAAATTTTTTATATAGCGAATCAAGCTGTCCACCAGAAAAGACTATGGAATCAAAAGTATTAGGAATAGTATCATCAAAATCTTTAGATACAATTTTACATTTGGTTCCAGGAAGAACATCTTCTACTCTAAAATTGTCAATAAATTCTATATTTTCTAAGGTCAAAGCATTTTTAAAAAATATGTTATATAAAACTCCAAGATCTATCTGATACCCTAATGAATCTACTTCCTCGTCCTCAGATTTTACTAAAGTAGATCCAAATGCTCCCATTCTAGATACGTGTATATTTTTAATTTTTGTTATGTCTTTCTTTATCTCTTCCCATAACCCTATTTTAATTAGTATTTCTTTACTACTATTTGATAAAACAATATGTCGGCCATAAAATTGATTTTTTTCAGGATTTATCTTTTTTGATTCGAATAAAAAAAACTTGGCTTTAGACCCTTTCATAAAATTAACAAAAGCCAAACCTGTTAGACCCGCACCAATTATTGCTATTTTCTTCATATTATTTTATTAAGAACATAAGTCTTCTATATCGCTAATTTCTTTTACAAGATTTGATGATATAACATCATTAGAACTATCCGTAACTAAAATATCATCCTCTATTCTAATGCCAATACCTCTCCATTTACTATCAACAAGTTTATTATTCTCTGAAACATAAATACCAGGCTCAATAGTCATGACCATTCCTGGCTCAAAAATTACGTTTTTATATTCTCCAACATCATGAACATCTAATCCAAGCCAATGTCCTGTTTTGTGCATATAATAATCTTTATATGCTTCACTAGAAATTAGTTGATCAATATTTCCACTTAATATTCCAATTTCCATCAAACCACAAGTTATTTCATAAATACAAACTGAATGAACTTTTTCCCAAGAAGATCCTGGCTTTACTTCATTAATAGATTTTTTCTGCGCATTAAGAACAATCTCATAAAGAAGTGACTGTTCAGCAGAAAATTTTCCGTTTATTGGGAAAGTTCGAGTTATATCAGATGAATAGCCTTCATTCTCAGCAGCTGCATCTATTAGTAAAAGGTCATTATCATTTAATCTACTATTATTATTTGTATAATGTAAAACACAAGCATTTGCTCCAGAAGCAACAATACTTGGATATGCAGTTGTCATATTTTTTTTATTAAATATATATGATAATTCTGCTGAAATTTCATATTCATATAGGCCTGGCTTTGTCTTTTTCATGCACATTTCATGAGCAATTGAGGATACTTTTACTGCTTCCTTGATTCTATCAATCTCAAAAGGAGATTTTCTCAATCTGAGCTTATGAATTATTAATCCTAAAGATAAAACTTCCTTTTGAATATTCTTATCCTTCCTATTTTCCTCTCTACTATTTTTTATTAAATCTAAAAGCCTACTTTCAAAAGTAGTCTTTGTTCCTATATCGAAGTAAATTGTAGAAATATCAGATAACATGCTGTCAATGCAGTTATATATATTCTCAATACTATCAATCTCAGTAAAACCATAATTCTCAATAATATCTTGATTTTCTAGTCCAGATCCTTCCCAAGTCTTCTCAAGATCTGTTCTTATCTTTTTCCATAAATATGATTTCTCAGTATTATTTTTCTTTACAAAAATTACTATATTGTCAGGTTCATTAATACCGCACATATATAAAAAATCGCT
>MDSZ01192627.1_pt1 | contig 21048 bp, 21 predicted proteins | sample 811201 | NCBI WGS metagenome assembly MDSZ01 (sample SAMN05326647, study PRJNA326480) | marine metagenome | isolation source: seawater | place: Indian Ocean: North | collected 2010 | reverse complement strand
ATAGAATTTAAGTATACCGCGGGGTGGAGCAGTCTGGTAGCTCGTCAGGCTCATAACCTGAAGGTCGGCGGTTCAAATCCGTCCCCCGCAACCAATTCATTAAATCCTAAAATTTGATTTTTTACTATCATCAAGAAAAGCTTTTACTGTCTCTTTTGTCAATTGATCAAAAGTTTTGCCAAACTTCTCGATTTTCTCAATTATTTGTGGGGGGATAGTTATTATATTACAACCTAATTGTTTTGCTTGTAAAAAATTATAAGGCTCTCTTACACTTGCCCATAAAATTTCTACATTTTTAAATTTTTTTGCTGATTTAATACTTTGAACAAACTCTGGCACTGGATCTTTTCCTGTATCAGCTGATCTACCAGCAAAGATTGATATGATAACCTTTGTTTTTTTATTAATCATTTTTAAAATTTTTTTTGTTTGTCTCGCTGTATAAACTGCGGTGATATTTAATTTAATATTTCTATTATTAAGTTCTTTTATAACTGCTCCTGAAAATTTATTTTTTGAATTCACAACAGGAACTTTTACATAAACATTTTTTCCCCAAGTATTTATCTTAATGCCTTGCTCGATCATTGATTTTTGATCATCCGCAAAAACCTCAAATGAGATAGGTTTATTTTTACAAACTTTAAGTATTTTTTTTGAGTAAGATTTATAATCTTTTGCACCTGCTTTTCTCATGAGACTAGGGTTAGTTGTAAAACCTTTAACAATAGTTTTCTTATTGAACTTTTTTATTGATGATAAGTCTGCAATATCACAGAAAATTTTTGTCATTAAATGTTATAAGTTTTTTGTAATGTCCTCTGTCATTTTTTTAGCATCTGCAAACAACATAAGAGTATTTTCTTTATAGAAAAGATCATTATCAATTCCAGCATAACCTGGTGATAAGCTTCTTTTTACAAAGAGCACTGATTTGCATTTTTCAACATCCAAAACTGGCATGCCATAGATAGGACTTTGAGGATCAGTTTTTGCAACTGGGTTAGTCACATCGTTAGCGCCGATTACAAAAGCAACATCAGCGTTCGCAAAATCATTATTTATTTCTTCAAGCTCAAAAACTTCATCATAAGGCACATTAGCCTCTGCTAAAAGGACATTCATATGTCCAGGCATTCTACCTGCAACAGGATGAATTGCGTATGAAACTTTTATATCGTTTTTCTTTAATGTATCAACCATTTCTCTTAAAGCATGTTGCGCTTGTGCTACAGCCATTCCATAACCTGGAACTATAATTACTGAAGAGGCATTTTTCATTAAGAATGCAGCATCATCTGCATTGCCACTTTTGACAGGTTTCTGTTCTTTATTTTGATTTGCTGATGATTGGTCAGTTGCTCCAAAACCACCTAATATTACATTGAAGAATGACCTGTTCATCCCCTTACACATTATATATGAAAGAATAGCACCTGATGAACCAACTAAGGCGCCTGTAATAATCAAGGCAGTATTCTCTAAAGTGAAACCTATTCCAGCTGCAGCCCATCCCGAGTATGAATTTAGCATAGAAATAACAACTGGCATATCAGCTCCTCCAATTGGGATAATTATTAGAAAACCAATTAAGAAAGAAACTGCAATTAAAACCCAGAATAATTTGGATGATTGCGTTGCGCAGAGATAATAAGTTAAAACAACAATTGATATTAAAATTAATGCATTTAGAAAATGTTGACCCTTAAAGGTTATTGGGGCTCCAGACATTATTCCTTGAAGTTTTAAAAATGCTATTACAGATCCTGAAAAAGTTATTGCACCTACAGCAGCTCCAATCGACATTTCAATTAAACTTGCAAGTTTAATATTTCCTGGGGTTCCAAGATTAAATGCCTGAGGATTAATGAAAGCCGAAATTGCCACAAATACAGCAGCAAGACCAACTAAACTGTGAAAACCGGCAACCAATTCTGGCATTGCTGTCATTGGTATTCGATAAGCTATAAATGCACCTATACTACCTCCAATAGCTAAAAATATTAATACATATATAAATCCAGATGAAAAATTTCCAACAGATAGGAATGTAACTGAAATCGCAATTACCATTCCAATAATTCCAAATAAGTTTCCTTGCCTTGAAGTTTCTGGAGATGACAAACCTCTAAGAGCTAAAATAAACAAAACTCCTGAAATTAAATATAATATAGCTGAAAGGTTTGCAGACATTTATTATTTTTCCTTTTTCTTTTTTTTATACATTGCCAACATTCTTTGGGTGACTAAAAATCCACCAAAAATATTAACAGCTGCTAAGACAATAGCCAAAAAACCAAAAATGCTTGATGAAGAAAATACAATTCCATCAGTACTTGACAAAGCTGCAATTATTGCACCGACAATAATTACTGAAGAAATTGCATTTGTAACAGACATCAAAGGTGTATGTAATGAAGGTGTCACACTCCAAACCACATAGTATCCTACAAATATTGATAATATAAAAATACTAAGTCTAAATATAAAAGGGTCTATTTCCATAAGCTTACTTTATTAGTGTTTTTGAAATAATTTCATCATCTAAATTAATATTCAACATTTTATTTTCTTTATCATATAAATTTGAGATAAAATTAAATACATTTTTTGCATATAAATTAGAAGCAGATACTGGTAATTTATTTAAAATATTTGCTTCTCCCAAAATTTTTACCCCATTTTTTTCGACAGTTTTATCAACTTCAGTAAAGACTGTATTGCCTCCTTGTACGGCGGCTAAATCGTAAATTACTGAACCTGTTTGAAAATTTTTAAACATATCCTCTTTAATAATTTTAGGTGCTTCTTTTCCAGGAATTAATGCAGTACAAATGACTATATCAATTTTTTTTAAGGTTTCTGATAAAAGCTCCTCTTGTTTTTTTTTGAAATCCTCTGATGCTTCTTTGGCATAGCCACCCTCTGTTTCTAAGTTTTCACTACCCTCTACAGTAAGAAATTTTCCTCCTAAGCTCTCCACTTGTTCTTTTGATGCCATTCTTACATCGGTAGCAAATACAATTGCACCCATTCTTTTAGCTGTAGCAATTGCTTGTAACCCAGCTACCCCTGCACCAACAACTAAAACCTTAGCAGCTGGGATTGTACCAGCTGCAGTCATCATCATTGGTATAGCTTTCTCATAAATTTGAAATGCTTCAATTACAGCCTTATACCCAGCCAAGTTTGCTTGAGAAGATAAAATATCCATTGATTGTGCTCTAGTAATTCTTGGTAACAATTCTAATGAAAAACAATTAATCTTTTTTGATTTTAAATTTTCTAACTTTGTTTTATTGGCAAATGTATTTAAAGATCCAATTAGAGTTTGATTCTCCTTAAAACCTGACAATTTTTCATCACTAGGTAATCCTAATTGAATAATTATATCTGCAGTATTTACTAAATCTTTTTCATTTTCTAAAATATTAACTCCTAAATCTTTATATTCGCTATCTTTAAATCCTAAATGGTCACCATAATTCACTGGTAACGACAAATTAAATCCTAAACTCAAATATTTCTTTGCTATCTCAGGAGTTACAGCAACTCTTTTCTCATCAGTTTTATTTTCTGAAATTGAAATTAAATTCATTTAAAATTATAAAAGAAAAAATGCCATTAAGACAAGTACTAATATTACAGCAACTGTTCCCCATAAAACAAATTTGGTAAAGTTGTTCCACGTATTTTTATGGCTGTTATTATCCATAAAATTATTTCTGTCTTGCTTTAAATTTTGGATTTGTTTTGTTTATGATATAAACTCTTCCTCGTCTTCTTACCAACTTGGAATTTAGATCTCTTTTTTTTATAGACTTTAATGAGCTTTTAATTTTCATAATATTTTAATGCCGGCAACGACCTACTCTTCCAAGTCTTAAGACTAAGTACCATTGGCGCTGAAGGGCTTAACTTCCGAGTTCGAAATGGGATCGGGTGTGACACCTTCGCCATAATCACCGGCATGGGTTTTATACATATAATAAAAATAAAGTAAACTAGTATTAATTACATTATTATTAGGCTTTTTTATCAATTATAAAATCTTCAATATACTTTTTAAGCATCATTTTACCAAAATTTTTATGAACTTTATTAGATAAACTCATGTCTGTAAGAGCTGAGGCAAATCTTTCTCCCTTTCTTTTTGGATAAAATTTAATTTTTGATTTAAATAATTTCGCAACCTCCAAAATAGAATAACTTTTTTTATTTGAAATACTGTAGTATCTACACTTATTCAATTTCCATGCCTTAAAACAAATCTTTATTGTGTCATGTATATGAGTAAATCTTCTAGATTGTGTGCCTGGTTTAACTATTGGCAATGGTTTATTTCTAAGATAATGATCTTCAAAAATACCTATTACGGTAGCCATATCTCCTTTGCATATTTGTTTGGGACCATAAACATTATAAAAAAAAATTACTTCATAATTGAACTGGTACCATCTTTTTAAATTCTCTAAAAATTCTAAATTTTTTGATTTAGTAAAAGCATAAGGAGAAAGATTTTTATCATTCCCTTTATTTCCAAGAGAGGCTGATGTTGCAGAATAAATTAATTTTATTTTATTTTTCAAACAAAAATCAAATACAGCATTCGAGCCAATCGTATTTGATTGAATACAATCATTCATCTTCAGAAAACTTTGATATATCCTAGAAAATTCTCCAAAATGAAATATAGACTGAATTTGATTTCTTATTTTTAATAAATATTTATTTATATCTTTAGTATGACACTTTATATATTTTACTCTTTGATTATTGACATGATTTTTAGGAGAACCTGATGAATAATTGTCTAAGCTGATTATTTTAAAATCTGTTTTATTAATAAGATAGTCTATTAAGTTCGAACCAACAAATCCTGCTCCACCAGTGACTATAATTATTTTTTTTTTCATTTAAGAATATTGTTTTTAAAAGAATAGAGAAAAATTACCATCAAATACTTAATAATCATCTAAATCTATTTTCAAAATATTTTAAAGATAAATGGGAAAAAAATATTACAATAATTACAAAAGTCACCGTCATGAATTCTCCAACATATTGGTTAAATAATAAAAAATCTCTTTCATCAGTTTTAATATCTAATATAAATCTACTAAACTGCCTAAAAAACCAAACAAAACCAAAATGTATCATATAAATACCATAACTAATACTACCAAGGTATACTGTAAATTTGTTAGACAATATTTTGTAAAGTAATGAATTTATTTGCAAATTTGAGCAAAAGAAAATTGTTATACTAAAAAACAGTGGGACAATAATAAATTTAAAATTCATGTAAAATAAATCACTGTAATAAATAAGGGCTAAGCTTAAAATAATAGCAATTAAAGAATACAAACTTGATGAGATTTTTTCTGTTTTTTTAAAAACTATATATGTGAGCACCCCTAGAAAAAAACTATAAATACATCTTGTTGGATAAATAAAATTATCAAAGATTTTAAATCCTAAATTATTAGCTAAAAAAATTGAAAGAGAGAATAAAATTAACAATTTAATTAAAATTAATTTTTTATTAAAAAATAATATAATAATTCCAAAAATTAAGTAGGTGTAAAATTCAGTCGATATTGACCAGCTTGGAAGATTAAAAGACCATCCATACCATCCATGCAATAAAAACACATTTGCAACCAAAGAGTAAACATTATTGAAACCTCCAAATGGCATATATGTGGATTGTAGATTTGTATAATTGTTAACTATAATTTTTATTAATTCAATCAGGACAAATAATAATAACGTTAATATATGTAATGGATATAATCTTAAAAATCTTTTTTTTTGAAAATTTATTAGATCTTTTTTTGAATTGATTTTATTAAAATAATTCAGACTTATAACAAAACCACTTAATACAAAAAAAAAATCCACTACTAGTTCACCATTTATTATTAATCTCGAATTTTGAATAAAAGTGTCAATTTTTAAATGATGAAAAACAATTATAAGTGCGAATATTCCTCGAAAAGTTTCTAATGGAAGTATCATTAGCTTAAAAATATTTGAGATCTTTTATACTGCCTTTATAAGGTCCTGTCTTAAATTCGTAAATAATTGTATTTTTTTTTTGGATTTCCAATTTGTGACCCCCACTAAAGCTGATTGATATATCACCAGGTTTCATTATAAAACTTTTTAGTAATTTTTTTTTTTCATCATAATAATAAATTTTTGCTTGTCCTCTAAATAATAACCATGACTCTTGTATTTTTCTTTTTTTTTGTAAAACTTTATGACTCAAATGAAAATGTGGTTTAATCACTTTGTCTTTATCAAATTTAAAAATTGAAGCTTGTAGAAACTGGTTTTTCGGTGTCAAATTTTTGTTTGAGATTTTATTTTTGTATTTAAAAAAAATATGAAGGATTTTTTTTTTCTTTGAGTATAAATAATGCACAACTATTTGATTAAAGAAGGTTTAAACCGATATGTGTCATTCTCATAATCTTTTCCTCCTCTTTTTCCAATTGTAAAGACTATAAATTGATTCCCTTTTTTTCCAATTTTCAAAGCATGCATTTCGTTTGGAGGTGTTTCAACCAAATCCCCCACTCTAAGCAATTTTTTTTTTGCCTTAGATTTTGATTTTAAAGGCTTATACCAATACTCAAGAGAGCCTTTTGTAATGTACATCCATTGCGTGGTTTTTTTATGATAGTGGTCACCTCTTCTTACATTTGGCTTTGAGTCTATTATTGCGATATGTTGAATATTTTTTTTATAAAAAATATCTGTAATTTTGCCTCTTTTATCTTTAAAATTTACCTTAAGCTTTTTAAACTTCATTGTTATTAAGTGTGTATTATTTTAATTTTTTTATTTATTTTTTTAATTTTTTTTAAAACTATATTACTGATGTTCCAAGATAATATCATACCCACAATTTTATCATATTTTTTTATTTCTTTATCATTCTTAATAATTATTCTAGTTAAAGGTGTATATTTATTATACTTAAATTTAGAGCTATCTGTTAAAAATTTTACGATACTGTTGTCTAAGGAGTAGAAAGTTAAAAAAGTATTAGATTTTGCACCGGCTCCTATTCCACATATTGTATACCCACTTTTTTTAAAAGAATTTATTTTTTTAATAAAAATTTCTCTTTTCTTTTTAATTAATCTCATCATGTTTTTAAAGAAACCAACTTTGTAAATTTTACTATATTTTTTAAATTTGCTTAAATTAATTCTAATTTTATAATTTTCTGAAGTATCTTTTACTGCAATTGATCTAAGACTTCCTCCATGGTAATTATTTTCTTTAATCTCTATCAATTTCATTTTATTAATTTTCAAAAAGTTATTTATATTCTTGGCAGTAAAATAAGAAACATGTTCATGATATATCTGATCAAATTTTAATGTTACAGCTCCTTTTGCAAAATCTGGTTGTTCAAAAATATATAATCCGTCTTTTATTAGCAAATTTCTTACACCTTTAATAAATTCAGCTGGATTGTCTGAGTGATTAAATACATTATTTGCTATAATTATATCAAATTCTCCAAACTTTTTTTTTATTTTAATACTTTCTTTATAACTAAAGATTAAGTTTAAAGAATTTACTTTTTTTCGACGGGCTAGACTTGTCATAAAAGAAGATGCATCAATTCCTAGTGTATTCGCACCCTTCTCATTCAATCTTTTACAGAGATATCCGTCATTAGAACCTATTTCTAATATTTTTTTTTTTTTTATTTTATATTTTTTATCTAAATCTAAAGCAAATTTATCCCAATGATTTCTCGCAAATGAAGAGTTTGACGAGGTATATGAATAATCAATTAATGAATACCTATCCCGTGGATTTGTTATGAATCTTGATTGGATAAAATTACATTCTAAACAATAATCTAAAATGAGAGGATACGCAGGATCACTAGATTTTGTTTTTTTCTTAGGAACAAATCTGTCTGCAAAAGAATGCAATCCTAAATTAATTATTTCTCTCAATTTTTTTTTATTACAAGACAAACATCTTCTACGAATATTCATAATTTTAATTAATCGAGTCGTTCAAAATTTTGCAAACTCTATCAATTTGATTTTTTTTAATATCTAAACTGGATGGTAACCATAAACCGTTTTTACAGTATGAATTTGAAATAGGTAGACCTTTAAATTTTTTATAAATTTTTTGACTATTTAATGGTGGATATACTTTTCTTGTTAAAATTTTTTTTTGTTTTAAAATTTTTATAATTTTATTTACATTAGAAATATAAATATCTACTGACCATGGTGTTTCATTTTTTTTCATTTTTAAAATTTTAATTTTTTTATTATCTTTGAGATTTCTGAAATATCTCTGATATATTTTCTTTTTTTGGTTAATTCTTTTTTTAATGTCTTGTAATTGTGAGATCCCTAAAACTGATTGTAAATCGGTGATTTTAAAATTATATCCAAGATGATTATGTATATCTACACCATCAATTTTTCTTCCAAAATTTTTAAAAAGTCTTAATTTTTTTGCCAAATTATTATTATTTGTGATGACACATCCCCCTTGTCCCATAGTAATTAATTTGGGCATACTAAACGAAAATGAGGCTGCTAAACCTTTGTTTCCAACATGCCTTTTATCATTATAACTGCCAATGGCGTGTGCTGCGTCATCTATTAAGATAATACTTTTTTCTTTACAGATCTTTGCAATTTTATTGATCTGCCCAACTCTTCCGTTCATAGAAGTGTAAATGACAACCTTTGTTTTTTTTGAGATTTTATTTTTAAGATCAATTGGACACATGCACAAATCTTGTTCTGCAATATCAACCAATTTTAGTCTTAAGCCTGCCATTTCAACTATATTTGCTGTTGCAACCATTGTATAATTTGAAACCAATACCTCTGAATCATGTTTAAGATTTAAACATTTCAATATTGCATACATTGTTAGAGTACCATTTGGAAACGTAATACAATTTTTAGAGTCAGTAAAATTTGAAAACTTTTTTTCAAATAGATGTGTTTGTTTATATTCTGTAATCCAATTATCACCCTTTATATATTCTATAATATTTTTTTTTGAATTTCTGCCAATAACTGGTTTGATTTGATAAATCACAATTTTATTTTTTTGATATTTTTTTCGATATTTTTTTAGCATCCTCTAAGGTCATGCCATATAGTTTTAAATCACTTAATAGCATATCTTTGCACAAGTCATCTAAATCGTATTTAGGTTTCCATTTTAAAAGCTTTCTTGCTTTAGAACTATCACCTTGCAAACTTCTAACTTCTGCAGGTCTTAAAAAATTTTTATTATTTATTGAAACAAATTTTTTCCAATCTAAATCTAATATTTTAAAAACCCTTATTATAAAATCTTTAATAGAATAATTTTTGCCAGTGGATAAAACGAAATCATCAGGTTTTTTGTGTTGTAAGATCATCCATATTCCTCTTACATAATCTTTCGAATGACCCCAGTCTCTTCTTGTGGAAATATCACCTAAAAAAATTTTTTTCTCATGACCTTTTAAAATTCTAGCAAGAGAATGGGTAATTTTTCTTGTAACAAAATTTAATCCTCGTCTAGGTGATTCATGATTAAACAAAATACCATTTGAGGCAAATAATCCATGAGCTTGTCTAAAATATTTAGTAGTATGGAAAGCTGAAACTTTAGAAATTCCATAAGGACTCTGTGGGTTAAAAGGACTTGTTTCATTTTGTGGTGGTGGAGTTGATCCAAACATTTCACTTGAGGATGCCTGATAAAATTTACATTTTTTATGGTTATTCAATATCGACTCTAATATTCTATAGGAGGCAATCGTATTAATATTCAAAGTAGCTTCACCTGTATAATAACTTATTCCAACATGACTCATGGCCGCTAAGTTATAAAATTCATCGGGTCGAAATTTTCTAATTAAATTTGTTATGCTTGATGTATCGGTTAAATCCATATAATGAATTTTAAGTTTTCCTATTTTTTCATATTTATTGATTGTATCTTGTATTCGTTCTATGTTTAAATTACTTGTTCTTCTAATTAATCCATGCACTGTATAATTTTTTTTTAATAAAAGTTCAGCTAAATATGAACCATCCTGACCAGTAATACCTGTAATAAATGCAATTTTTTTTTTCATTAATTATATTAACTTATTATTAAAAAAACTTTTAATATAATAATGAAGGATGTTAATCAATATTTTTAGACCATCAATAAAAGCATTTACCTTACTAACGCCATATTTTCTTTTTCTCTCTAATGATAAAACTTCAGAACAGTTAAAATTTATATAGCACTTCAGCAGAATTTCTGTGCAAATATTAAAATGCTCAGATTTTAATTCTAATGAAAGAAACTTTTCCCTTTTACCCATAACATAAAGGAACAAAACATCTGTAGTTTTTATATTAAAAAGTAAATTCACAATTTTCGTAAAAAAAAAAATTTCCAAATTTTCTAATAAATGTATCATCTTCACTAACATTACCATCTTTGTATCTTGAGCAAAATACAAAGTCGCAATTGTTTTCTATTTCATTTATCATCAAATCAAGAGAATTAGGATCAAATGAATTGTCCCCATCAAATATACAGCAATATTCATGTTTAGATAATTTTAAAGCTTTGATTAGTGAATTACCAAACCCTAATTTAGTTTCCTCTAAATTTTGAATTACATTGCAGCCCAATTCTTTCGAAATTTCTACTGTATTATCAGATGACTTATCATCAATGATTGTAATATTTTTAAATCCTTTTAAATTTAAATTTTTAATTGTCTCTTGAATGTTGCCTTCCTCATTTAAAGTAGGTATTAAAATTTCTATATTATTTTTATTTAACATACGAATTTAACAACTTATAAGTGACTATAAAAAAAACTAAATGAAAAATATTAATTTAAATAGCAATATTATAAGCACAAAATTACTTATATTCATAGCATACTATTTAGTCTTTTTAACAGCATTCTATTTGAATGAAGATTCTAATGGCGGAGCTTATCAAGATTATTTGGGATATAAAAATATTATTAATCTTTTTTTAGAAGATTTTAAATTAACTTTATTAACATTTGATGAGCTAGGCGAGAGACATTCTCCAATAATAATAATTTTACTAACATTATTTTATAAATTAGGAATAACAGATGAGTTAATCAGGTTTGTTTTTTTTAACTTTTCTATAATCTCATGTATATTTTTTTATAAATGTCTTAAATTAAGATTTAAAGATGTTTCAAAACACTATCTTTATATTTTTTCTTTAATATTTTTTTTATCACCGACTTTTAGATCATTAAGTGTATGGCCTGATAGTAGAATTTTAGGGTTTCATTTTTTTGTAATAAGTGTTTATTTCTTTTTAAAATACTTCAATTATAAAAAAGATATTTTATACTGTTATTTAAATATTTTTTTTTTAGCTCTTTCATCTTATATAAGTATTAATTTTTGCGTTTTTGGTCTTTATTTTTTTTATCACTTTTATTATGAATTAATCAAAAATAAAAAATTACTCAATTATTTGTTAATCAATATTTTTTTTGCTTTCCCGGCTTTTTACTATTTATTTATTTTGAAAGTTTTTTTTATAAACACTGGTTTGACTCCAGGAAATGAAATTAACTCTTTTGGCATTTTAAATAGTTTCAATTATTCTAATAAGATACTAATTATCTCAAGTTTAATTTTTTTTTATTTTTTGCCACTTTTATTTTATTTTAGAAAAAAAATTTTAGATTACAAATTTAGCAAATTAGAATTTTTTCTTTTATCATCATTTATCATTATCAATATTTTTTTATTTAATTATAAAATAGAATTTACTGGTGGTGGGATATTTTTTAAAGGCTCTAATATTATTTTTGGTGGAAATCTAATTTTCTATTTGATTTCATTTATTTCAATTTTTTTAGTTTACATACTCTTCAATGTTAGAAACAATTATAATAATTTAATTATTTTAATATTGATTATGCTGTCTAACCCGCAGTTATCTATTTATCATAAATATTATGATCCATTATTAATTTTTCTTTTTTTCACACTTTTTGAATTTAAAATTAATAAGAATTTTTTTACTAGCGGAAATATAATTCTTATGAATTTATTTTATCTTACTTTTTTAGTTCTTAATTTTATTAAATAATCTAGTTTACATTTTCATGTCGCATAAAATGATCAAACGTAATCTGAAAACCTTTTTCAAAATCATTTAAAGGTTTCCATCCATATTTCTTTGCTTTTGTTATATCAAGAAGTTTTTTTGGTGTTCCATCTGGTTTAGATTTATCATATTTTATTTTCAATTTAATTTTTAATTTTCTCATCAAAAATTTTGCATACCACTCAATAGAATAATCTTTTTCAGTCCCTATATTAAGAAATGGTTCTTTAATTTTTATATTCATAAAATAAATTAAAGCTTTTGCAAAATCTTCAACAAACATTAATTCTCTTTTTGGTTTGCCAGTTCCCCAAATAATTAAGTCTGGCTTATTTCTTTTTTTTGCTATGTAAATTTTTTTTAACAGTGCCGGATAAAAATGTGAACTTTCCAAATCGTAATTATCATTGGGACCATATAAATTTGGTGGCATCAATGCTTTAAAATTTAGATTATATTTTTTACTATAATATTCACACATTTTAATTCCTGCTATTTTTGCAATAGCGTAAGCATCATTACTTTCTTCTAGCGAGCCTGTTAATAAATATTCTTCCTTGATTGGTTGTTTGCAATGTTTTGGGTAAACACAACTTGAGCCTAACAAAATTAAATTTTTAATCCCTGCTAAAAATGATCCTTGGATCAAATTATTCTGAATCTGGATGTTTTCGTATAAAAATTTATCTTTTTTATAAGAATTCTCTATTATGCCACCTACTTTTGCAGCTGCAATAACCACTAGATAAGGTTTTTTTTTTTTTAAAAAATTTAAAGTTTTATTTTGATTTAATAAATCTAATTTTTTTCTATCTACTATAATTATATTTTTATAACCTTCTTTAATCAGCAATCTATGAATTGCCGAACCAACCATTCCTTTATGTCCAGCTAAAAAAATTTTTTTATTTTTACCTACTCTCATCTATAATTTTGTTTTCTTCTAAAATCATTTCATCAATTAATGAGTCTAAATTTATTTGCGGTTTCCAATTCAATTTTTTTCGAGCTTTTTTTGAATCTCCTAATAATGTGTTAACATCAAGTGGTCTAAAGTAACTTTTATCACATTCAATTATAACATCACCTGATATGTTGCAGGCTTTTTCATTTATTCCTTTTCCCTTCCATTTAATTTTCATGTCTAATTTTTTTGCTGTAATATTTATAAATTCCTTAATTGAGTATTGTTTTCCTGTGGCTATTACATAATCATCTGGTTTTTTTTGCTGTAAAATTTTCCACATAGCTAAACAATAATCTTTTGCATGCCCCCAGTCCCTCTTTGCATTTAAATTACCAAGAAATAATTTTTTTTGCTTCCCAATTTTAATTTTACAAAGAGCAGATACAATTTTTTTTGTTACAAATGTTTCGCCTCTTCTTGGGCTTTCATGATTAAATAAAATTCCGTTGCAAGCGTAAATTTTATATGCTTCTCTATAATTTTTAGTAATCCAGTGAGCATATAATTTTGCTACACCATAAGGACTTAAAGGATAAAAAGATGTTTTTTCATTTTGTGGCGTAGTCTGCACTTTTCCATACATTTCAGAGGTGCCTGCTTGATAAAATTTAGTTTTTTTTTCTAGTTTATGAAATTTGATAGCTTCAAGAATTCTAAGAGCACCTAATGCATCAGCATTAGCTGTATATTCTGGAACCTCAAAGGAAACAGCAACATGTGATTGTGCAGCCAAATTGTATATTTCATCAGGCTTGGTTTTTTTTATTATATCATAAACTGATGATGAATCTGTTATGTCTCCATAATGAAGCCTGAACCTATAATTTTTTTCATGTGGATCTTGGTATATATGGTCAACTCTAAAAGTGTTAACACTTGATGATCTTCTTTTTACACCATTAACAATATAATTTTTTTTTAATAGTAGTTCCGCAAGATAAGAACCGTCTTGTCCCGTAACACCAAAGATTAATGCAACTTTATTATTATTCATCTAAAACTTAATTAAACTATTAATCTAAATCAGTAAAGAAAGTTAATACACAACTTTTGAAAAATTGAATAAATAAATCAAATATTTCACAAGTAAACTAGGCTGTTCCTTGCTGATGAAGTTAATTTTAATCTCTCACGATAATGTAATAATTTAATTTTTTATGAATTGTATATAAATTTTTATTACAGGTATTTTTTTTGGCTTCACATTTTTCAAAATTATCAATAAGAATGTCAATCTCATTATTCATTCGATAATGATTGGAGGTTATTCTAAAATTATTGTCCAAAAAAGGCCTGAAGTTATATTTATCTACTTCTTGATCAATTCTCATTATGTTTCTAGAAAAAAAAATTAAAGCAGAAATTGTCAATAAAATTGAGATTTTTTTTGTTAATTGTTTTGGTTCTTGCTTAAATTTGCTTATAAGAATTGAAACAGGAAAAAAAACTAATGTTGCTATTAAAACATAACCTCCATACCTTAATGCTGGATGATTATAAAACCATTCAAAAAATAAAATTAAAATTATAAAAAAAAACCAATAATTTTCTTTTTTAAAATTTACTTTAATTTTCTTTTTTGAAAAAAAAACAATAAAAAATATTATTGATAAGAAAAAAATACCAAGAAGAAAGTCACTTACTTTATTGAAAAAATATTTATCAATCCAATTTTCTACCCAATTAAAACTTTTTATATAAAATTCAGGATTCTCAACTCTAAAATTAGGGCCAGCTCCTGCTTTGGACCATTGTTCATACCAGTTATTCATATTGTTAACTTCTGATGTTGAAATCGACCATGATAGGTTTTCTATACAAGTAAAATGCACCGGGTATATTAAACATCCAGAGTTGCTAATATTGATTAAAAATAAAATAGATAATGAAGTTAATAAAATACAAAAACTAGGTTTGTAAACATATCTACTTAAATTTTTAGAAAATTTATTTTTTTTAAGAAGAATAATTATTATTGGAATTAAAATAAGACAATACAATAAGTAAAAAGCTTTCAGAGTAATTACCAAACTTAAAATTAAAAAAATTTTTGAAATTTGCAAATAAGTAAAATTTTTTCTCTCTAAAATGATGAAAATTTCTGTAAATAATAAAAAAATTAATATTTGAGCTGACCTATCTGTCCCATGTTCGGCAATTCGGTAAAAAAATATATTAATAAAAATTATTGAAAATATTTGATAAAAAAATACAAAATCAAATTTTCTTAATCTAATATCTAAAAACAGCTTTCTTAAAAGTGTAAAATTTACAAATCCTAAAAACAAAATTGCAGGCAGATGAATTAAATAAAATTTTACATAAGGTAGAATAAAAAGAGAATTCAAATAAAAAATTGATGAAGGAGTTCTGAAACCATGATTGAGGTGCCCCAGTCCAAATATTAAATTTTTATCGGTAAGCAAATAAGTATACCCAAAATGATAATAAGGAAAATCATCATGGGTTTTGAAAATTATTAATGAGATAAACAACAACAAAAAGAGCAATATAAAATATTTAAAATCTTTAAATCTCTCAAAATTTTTAAGAAATATGCAAAATCCTAAAATTATTAATATCAAATTATGTAAATTTGAATGTTCAAAAAAAATATTACTTAAATAAGAATATATAAATAAAATTGATAAACCAAGAAGTCCCAAATAGCCGTAATCTAAATCTTCATTTTTAAACAAAATGTTTTTTGCAGTTTGACCAAATCCAATAACTGAAAAGATACTTACAAAATAGATAATTAAAAAAATTAAAAAGTTTATGATCATTAAATTTATTTCAAATAATTATTGGCATTTAATTTATTTTTGTAAAAATATAAATAAAAGAGTAAATAATTAGCTATATTTATTAGTAAGATTAAAATTTGGATATTTGATTTTTCTGAATAAAAAGAAGCAAAAGTAATAGGGATAATCATATAAAAATTTATACTCAGTCCTGTCATCGAATTTAATATATTTTTTTTAAATTTAAATTTTTTTGTAAAATAAAAAAAAATTAATTGATGTAAATGAAGAGTATCTGGATCTACAGGAGAAAATTTTGATTTAATCTTTCTTATAATTGAAAAAAGTATTTCAAAAGCAGGATACCATAATAGATTGACTATATAATATGGGGAAATAAAACTATTCTCATTATAAATTTTTATAAGAATTAATCCTGAAATTGTTGAAAGAATATAAATTCCACTATCTCCTAAATACATTTTGTTAAACAAATTAAAAATTAAAAGTATACATAAAATAATGATTAAATATTCAATATTCAGAAAACCTACAAAATTTAAATCTAAAATCTTATAAACAAATAAGAAGTTAATTAAAAAATAACCAATAGATAAACCGTTATTTCCATCAATAAAGTTTGAACCATTAATTAAAACCAAAAAACACATTGAGCAAAAAAATATGTTAAAAAGGTCATTTTTTAGAATCTCATTTAACGCTTCAACTCTAATATCAACTATTTTGATTTCATGATAAATTATTAAAATTACTATTAAAAAAATCTGAAAAAAAAATCTTTTTAATGGAGAGTTTAAAAAATTTAAATCTGCTAGCAGACCCAAGATGAATAAAGATAAAATGAAATAAAGTAAAATATAATCAGTTATAAAATATAAAAAAAAAATCATAAGTATAATCCCACCTGATAAAGGCACTTGATTTATATAAGTAAAATTTTGATGATTTTTTCCAATATTGTTCAATAACAAATTTTTTTTTATCAGAATTAAATTTACAAAAAAAATAAGAATAGTAAGAAAAATTATATACAAATAATCAAACATCATTTTTTTAAAAAATTAATAGATAAAACAAATAAACTTTTAATTGATTGTAAAACAGATTGTCTCATATAAATTCTGTAAACATGATATCCATCCATAAGTTTTTGTATTAATGAGGATGATAGTGAGTTATCTAATGATCTCCACGAGGTGAGAGGTTTTTTAATTGAAAAAAAGGTATATTTTTTTTTAGTTAAACTTAACCATAACACATAATCTTCTTTTGTTTTGAGACTTGGAAAGAAATTATTTTTCAATAATCTTTTTTTTATCATTACAGTTGATAAACCAATATCACATGATTTCAGTAAATTTTTAAATTTAATTTCTTTTGCTTCTCTAAATCCAATTTTTTTATTATTTTCATTCACTATATAATACGATGTATGACTCATGTGAATCTGATTTTTTTTCATGAAATCGATTTGTTTTTTTAATTTTTTAGGGTGCCAAATATCATCTGCATCTATAAATGCTATATAATTTCCTTTAGATAATTTTATGGCTTTATTTCTTGACATGCCAGCGCCTATATTTTTTTTGTTAATTATCAATTTAATACGTTTATCAATTTTTGATAAATTTTTTAAAAGAACTAAATCACTTTGATCCTCATCATCATAAATTAATAAAATCTCAAAGTGCTTATAATCTTGTTTTAATATAGATTGAAGTGTTTGTCTGATGTAATATCTTTTTTTGTAATATGGAATAATTATGCTAATCAAAGTCATATTTAGGGATTATCATATTATAAATAAACTATTTCAAAAACAATGACACAAAAAAAATTGATACTTTTTATGCCCTCAATCGAAGGTGGTGGTGTTGAAAAAAATTTTTTTATAATTTCAAATTTTTTAGCTAAGAAATTTAAAAAAATATTTCTAATTACTGCAAAAAAAGAGTTTAAAAATAAACTCCATAACATTGAATTTGTATGCCCTAAATCTATATTTTTTCAAAACGGTGGGAGAATCAGAAAGTATTTTATTTGCTCAATTCTTCTAGCCAAAATACTGATGAGAAAAAATGACAAATTTGTTTTTTCATTCCAAGCTAATCTATTTGCAATTTTGATTTGTAAAATTTTCAATACCAAAATATTGTCTAGGTCTAATTCATCCCCGAGTGGTTGGTCACGAAATATTATCAAGGATTTAATTTATAAGATTGGTTTTAAATTAGCTGATGCTTTAATTGTTAATAGTGTTGAATTTAGAAATGAAATAAAAAAAAAATTTTCAGTTAATTCTATTTCTATCTATAACCCTTTAAACAAAGGTAAAATTTTAAAAGATTCAAAAAAAAAAGTTAATAATATTTTTCCAAAAAAAAGTTTAAAGATAATTCATGTTGGTAGATTGGTTGATCAAAAAGATCAATTAACTATTCTTAAAGCCATCAATAAATTAAAGCATTTATACAAAATTAAATTAGTTTTAATCGGCAGAGGAAAAAATGAAAACAAAATTAAAAATTATATTAAATTAAATAAACTTTCTAAATTAGTAAAAATTTTTTATGACACGAATCCCTTTCCATATATTAGACAGGCTGAACTGTTTATTCTATCATCAAAATTTGAAGGATTACCAAATGTCCTTTTGGAAAGTTTGGTTCTTAAGAAATTCATAATCTCAAGTTCTTGTCCCACTGGACCTAAAGAAATTTTACTGAATGGAAAAGGAGGTTTATTATTTAAACCAGGAAATTATAAACAACTTTCTGAAAAAATAATTTTTTATATTAATAACAAAAAAAAATGTAAAAAAATGTGTAATTTAGCAGTTAAAAATCTTGATAGGTTTGATTATAAAAAAAATTTATATAAATATTTGAAAGTAGTAAGAAAGTTTTCTTGATACATGCAACATAATTCTAAATTAAAAATATTTTATATTTCTGAATTAAATTTACCAAGTAGATCTGCTTATTCAATACATGTAATGAAAATGTGTGAAGCTTTTTCTCAATTAGGATATTTAACAACTTTATTTACTATCAATTCAAAAAATTCCTCAAAAATTTTAAAGAAATATAATGTTAAGTATAAATTCCATATTAACTCAATATTTAATTCGCCATTACAATTAAATTTATTCCTTAGATTTTTGTTTTCTTTCAAAATTTTAATGAAAAACTTAGATAATCAATCAATCATAATTTCAAGAAGTATAATTTTTGCATTAATTGCTGCGATGATTAAAAAAAATATTATTTTAGAACTTCATCATGAAATGACTGGTTTCTCTAAATTTCTTTATTTTTTTTTAAAATTCTTTGGGTTAATTAAAAATCTAAATTTTATCTTTTTACATAAAAAATTGAAAAAATTTTATTCGGTCGATATAAAAAAAAATATAGTGTTAGATGACGCTGCTAATATTGATAATTTTAAGTTAATGAAACTAAAGAAATTTAAGAATACTTGTGTGTACATAGGAAGTTTTTTCAAAGGAAAAGGTGTTGAACAAATATTTAGATTAGCAAAACTTAATAAAAAAATTTCTTTCCATTTGTATGGAGAAAAAAAATTTTTGATTAAACAGACATTTGAGAGGAATATTAAAATATTTGATTATGTTGATTATATAAAAATACCTAGAGTTTTATCACAATATGACATAGCTTTAATGCCTTACCAAGAAAAAGTTAGAGGGAGAGGCTCTGTCTGGTTGGAACAATATATGTCGCCACTAAAAATGTTTGATTATATGGCTGCTAGAATGATTATAATTGCCTCGAATATTTCTGTTTATAAGCACATATTGAAAAATAATTATAATTGTAAGTTAGTGAAAGTTAATGACGATTTAAAGTGGTCAAATGTCATTAGAGAATCTCTTAGAAAAAAAAATAGAAATAAAAGATTAATCAAAAATGCATTTTTAACAGTAAAAAAATATACATGGGAAAAAAGAGCAAAAAAGATAATAAATTTTTATAAAAAAAAAATATGTTAAAAAAAATTATTTTTTTAGTTTTTAGAAATAGCTATCGCTACTCTTCTTTAGGAAATTTTGGCAAATCAAATAAATATGGTGATGTTTTGCTAATTTCTTTAGGTGGAAGATTTAAATCATTCATAGGAAAAATTTTGTATTATCTGAAAATTGGAAAATTTATTTCTATTGATGGAGATCCTTTTTTTAAAAATAGTAATATTTCGATTAATTTGTGGTTCGGTGGCACAAGTTTTAAGATACCAAAAAAATATAAAGGATTTCTTAATAATTATGTAAATATACCTAATCCAGTTTTATATAATGAGCAGAGAATATTTCAAATATATCCAATTATAAAAAAACTCTGCCAAATTAATAAAAATCCTTCGATAATCTTTATGGGTGGTATTTTTTTTCAACCTACTCAAGAACAATATATATCAGAAAAATTTTTAGCCGATAATAATCCGAATTTACTATCTAATTTTGAATTGATTGATCAAAAAAATTTCTGGAAAGATATTTCTGTAAAGGATGAAAGAACAAAATTTGAAAATTATAGAATATGTAAAACTTATATTAGAGAAAAAATAATAATGGAAATTTATAAAAATTTTAAAAAAAATGTTATTTTTTACGGTGAGGACTTTAAAAATACTGGTATTCAATTTTCTAAGCCTGTTTTCAAATTGAGCAAAATAAAAAAAATATACAAAGGTAATATATGTATCGATACTGGTTCAATTACAGGAAGTATTTCTTTACATCCAAGATCAATACAGATTATTGAGAGTGGTGGGCTATTATTGCAAGCTAAACAGGAAGACTCACAAAAAATTTGGGGAGATTTAAGTAATGAAATTGTCTCGAACAATATAGAAAAAATTTTGTCTGATATAGATCAATACCTGTCAGATGATAATAAATCTAACAATATATTGAAAAAATTATTTAATAAATTCTACAATAGTGAAGAAAAAATAAATTTTTTGTTAAAAAATGTTTTATAAAAAATTTATGAAACCTTAAAAGAGATTAATTATTCTTATTTTCTGCCATGGCTCTAAATTTGTCACTTGATTTTATCAATTCTTCAAATGTTCCCTGTGCTTCAATTTCACCTTTATTTAATAAAAAAATTTTTT
>MDSZ01211750.1_pt1 | contig 21051 bp, 14 predicted proteins | sample 811201 | NCBI WGS metagenome assembly MDSZ01 (sample SAMN05326647, study PRJNA326480) | marine metagenome | isolation source: seawater | place: Indian Ocean: North | collected 2010 | reverse complement strand
TCCTTCATCACAGCGTACACCCGTCCAAAATTACCGGTACCATCTCTAAATCTGGGCTTGAGGCCGCGCCTAAGAAAAAAAAGTGAGTCATCCATTGATATGATTTTGTCCGTAAAATGCGAAGGAAATGAATCATCACGGGGAATGTTTTCGATTTCAATGTGAGCTGCTGTAGGATGAACTCTTGGAAGCTTCATGGCCTCATCAAGTGTAAAGCTTTGATCTATTACCCTGCTAATAACTGCAACCAGTGATGAAGGTATTCTTGATCCTCCAGCAGCACCAAGCGCCAAGAAGGGCTTTCCTTGACGTTCAACAATAATTGGCGAAATATGTGAGGGTGCTCGCATTCCAGGAGTAATTTCTCCAAGATAACCGCCTAATGTTTGAGCATACATAAACCCTAGTCCAGGCGTTGCAACCTTAGAACCCATCGTAGTGCCAATTGTTTGAGTCAAGGAAACCATCATGCCGCTTTTGTCAACTACCGTTAAATGGGTAGTATGTCCAAGGGCAGCGACATACGACTCTGGCAATTCATCAACATTTTGAGAAAATTTATTTTTGATTTGATTGGCACGCATTTTTGCCCATTCTTTTGAGGTGAACCTATCAGCATCTTCAAGGGTAAATTGCACTCTGCGGTCTAGGTATGCAGCATCTATGGCCTGATAAATTGATTCAGCCCACTGATTCTTATCACTCAAATCGTTATTGAGCTCCTCTAGTATATGCAAAGCTTCAATGGTTATTGCACCAAATGCAGGCATCCACAAAGCAAAAAGCTTATATCCTTTGTAATTACCCTTTACGATATGCGAGGTTTCAGCAGAATAGCTGGCAAGGGCCTGCATAGACAAGACTCCACCGTTTTTACGATTATCTTTAACCATTCTTTCTGCAATCCAGCCTTTATAAAAAACATCGGATCCTTCCGAAGAAATTGATTTAAGTACATCAGATAAATCCTTTTGTATCAAATATTTACCTGACTTATAAGGAGATCCGTCTGGATTGGTAAAGTATTGCCGAGTACCATCAAATTCGTTTAAATATTGATTCACTTCTGCCATGCGCTTTGCCTCACCATTGATTATATGATGACCTTTTTCAGCGTAAAAAATAGCGTCTTTCATAACTTCAGGCAATTTTAAGCTTCCATGATCCTGCAATGCTTTGTCAAGACCTTTTACTGTTCCAGGTATCCCAATGCTTGGATAGCCGTACTTTTTTTTTGGAGCATTGTCATAGTCATAATCTTTTGGTGCTGCAGTAGTAGCATCAATACCGTGATATCCAGTTAATGGTGAATAAATCAAAATTTGAGTTCTGCCGCCCAACCCATTCATCGTGGGTTCTACTACTGTTAATGTGAATGCAGCGGCAACAGCAGCGTCCATTGCATTACCCCCAGACTCTAAAATTCCAATAGCTGATTTTGTTGCTAAGGGATGCGAAGTAGCTACTACACCATTTGAGGATTTGGCTACTTTTTTTAAAGATTCTTTATATATTCCTTTGTCTGAGCAAGATATTAAAACTAACAGAAAAACAGCTAATTGTTTCTTCATATTAACTTATCAATGGAATCGATTAAACCTCGTTCCCCAAATCTTAATAGATCGGTAGCTGGAATATTATATTCACTCTCAGAATCCTCAATTGCTTTTCTTGCAGTTTCATCATCTAAAGCAAAGGTTAACAAATTAATTCCAATGAACGTTGAGTCTTTGAATGATTTCATTAAATCTGTATGCAAATTCATTACATGGCGCATTGTAGTCATGGGGTAGTCAGTAACATCAAGATCTCTTGCTGGATCATGCGTCATCAACATATAATCGGGCATGGCGCCATGCATTAATCCTAAGGTAACTCCAGCATAAAATTGGTTGGTTAAAGCCCCCTGACCTTCAACGATAATAAGCTCTGTATCTTGAGGCATTGATTGAATTAGATATTCAATTTCTCCAGCCATAAAATCAGCTTTTACCGCATCAATGGGCACTCCAGAGCCACTCAAAAGGATACCGGTTTGACCTGTGCCAATGAATTCGACTTTTCGGTTACGCGAACGCAACCTGGTTGTCAGCTCCCAAGCAGTGGTCATTTTCCCTGTATCACAATCCGTACCGACGATGAGTAATACAGGTACTTTCCTATTTTTCCAAGTTCCAGAAGGGAAATTTGGTGGATCTGGCGGTCTTCGTAGGTCAATTAATTTAACGTTGTTTTGATCTGCAAGGTTTTTTAACTCGTCATCATCGTTTAGAAATTGGTGCATACCACTTATTATGTCGCATCCAGATTGAATTGCGTTTTTTATCTCCTCTCGGTAGTCATCGCTAATAAATCCTCCTTGAGTCGCATTACCAACAACGAGCGTATCAGGGTTAAGGTGCTTTAATGCGTTAAAATCATTAAATACAGGCGTATTTCCACCCACCCCAACTTCTTTTTCTGATGTGCTACCAACCTTTTCACGATCAATGACCCCTATCACTTCATCTGAGCGGTAGCGAATGAGCATATTCCCAGTTTTGTTCTTTATGTAGTTAAAATGTTCGTGACAAAGAATGGCGAAGCGTTTTTTTGAATTTTGCATTTTTATAACGTTTTAAGGTTTTGGTATACGCATTTTACTTTAAGTTTCAATTCTTAAATTAATGGATTAATGATATTCTTCCCATGAAATATTTAAATGTTGTATTATTTTTTGTTTTCTTAGCAGTTCTTAGCTGTGAAGACGCCTCCAAGGATACTTCAGAGGAAGTTAAGACTGAAACTTTTCTGAAGTATGGAAATGGTAAATTCACTTTTGACAATTACGAACCCCTGAGCGATAAACCCATAACAGTCTATACGCATCTCCCTGTTGAGGGCGCCACGGATTTGCCTGTTATGTTTGTTCTTCATGGTCATAGTAGAAGTGTGATAAGTAATTGTGGGTACTGGACTGCTTCAGCGCGTCAATACAAGTTTATAGTTATCTGTCCTGAATTTGATGAAACACAATTTCCTGGATCAGCCTACTATCAAAATGGAATGATGTATCTCAACAATCAATATACAGATTCAACTACTTGGACATACAATCTCATTGAGGAAATTTTTACTTTTTTAAAAGAAAATGATGCTACCTCCTACGACACCTATGGCATTTATGGGTACTCTGGTGGAGGACAATTTGTGCATCGTTATGCATTGTTTACAAACCCAAGTCGTGCGTCACTGATAATTTCTGGAGCAAGCGGTTGGTATACGCTTCCAAATTATTCTGAAAGTTTTCCATATGGTCTAAACAATTCTCCATTTAATGAAAACTTGCTCAGGGAAAAATTTATGCTACCAATGATAATCTTAGTCGGTGAAAATGACAACAATCCTAACGATTCTTCCCTGAGAAAAACCTCTCAGGCAATGCGCCAAGGATCTCATCGGTTTGAAAGGGCAAAGTTTTTTTATGATCAGGCTGGCGAAGAATCTAGAAAAATTGGTGTGAATTTAGAGTGGAATCTTATTACTGTTCCAAACGTTGGGCATGCGGCAGTAAATGTTGCGCCAATCGCCGCAGAGATTTTCCACAATAGTTTAAATTAGGGTTTTACTTTTCTGCCCAGATGGCGAAAATAGTACTCATCAACTGCAATTGTAAAACTTTGAGCAAACTTACTCCACGACACAGGGTTATCTCTTATTCCAGGTCTTGGAGCCTCTATTTGAATTGCACTGATACTTCCTCCGCCTCTAGAACCATGCCTAGCAGTGTTATATCCACCAGAAAAATATCGAGACCCCATTGGGCCTGGATCATTAACGCTGGGTACCGATTTATAGTTTAAACTATCCATGAGCGCACCAAAGCTATTGGTTCCTCTCAAAACTTCAATAAAGTTAAATAGCGAACTGTCTACCAAGGCTCTTATGCTAGTCTTGTTGCTGTTATCCACAGTATTTAAACTTGTATCGTCTTGATCAAGGACATCACCCGGAACTAGATAGCCAAGCCAGGTTCTGAGATCATAAAAACCATCGGGATTTGCGCCATGTCCATGTATATCAAAAAATAAACCGCTTCCAAACTGCTGAGTTATTATGTTTTTTGCTACATTAATGTAGTGATGGTATTCTTGCCAAGCTCGAATGGCGTATCTATTGCCTTGCGCAGCTTCAACGCTATCTCGATTTGCATCGATTTTTCTTCTTTTGAGTTTGCATAAAATCACGTGCGGAGTTCCACCGTAACGCACTTTCATGGTGTCCATGATAACCTTGGTTAGCTCGTAGGTATTGTCATCCGTAACCATCGTTCCATAGGTACGGTCAGGTATTTCATCAGGTGTGATTTGACCACCGTGAGGTGCAGATAGGATGATTGGCAAATTTCCCGCATGGTATTCAATGTAATCCTCCCTGCCAAAGTATACGTTACCGTGTATATATGGTCCATCGTGACCAAGATCAGGAAATACCTCAGGCTCTATAATTATTGGCGGTTGAACAGGGTTGGATTGATTTTCAACAGGCTCATCCTCACAGCTCAGAAAGATTGCTGCGAGAAAAGCTGTACAGCTGCTGCGCACAAGCAATCTTATCATAACAGTATTGAAACCAGTAAAAATATCACTACGATAGAAAAGGCATTTAAAACCATCCCTGTTTTCAGCATTTGCTTTTGCTCAATGAAACCCGTTCCGTACACCAAAGCGTTCGGAGGAGTTGCGATTGGAAGCATAAACGCACAGTTAGCAGCTAAACCTATACCAAAGACCATTGCAAAGGCGAAAGCAGGATTAAACTGATCAGACAGAGCAAACATCACTGGAACTAAAATGGCTGCTGAGCCCGTATTTGATGATATTTCTGTTAAAAATACCATCATTGCAATAGAGATTATGAGAATGATCCATAAAGGGGCATTACTAATACTGGTAAATATTGATGAAGCAATCCAGGCTGTTGTTCCTGTTGACCCTAAGATTGAAGAAAGACATAATCCTCCACCAAAAATTATGAGAATACCCCATCCAATTTTTTTCTCAAGCTCTTTCCATGAAATAAGACCAGTGGCGGGTGCTAATGCAGTTATCAAAATTGCAATCATATGGTCAAATTTCTTTAAACTGATTAAGTCGGATATCTGGCTTGAAAAAATCCAACAAATAATTGTGAAAAGAAACAACGCTACAGCTCCTTTCGATCTTGATGACCATTGGAAAGTAGCGATATCAATTTTATTAACATAGGCGTCCTTCTCAGGCTTAATGACAAACCAAAGAGAAGCAATCACAAGTGGAAACATTGCCAACATCGTCGGAAAGCCAACTCTAAACCATTCAAAGAAAGTTAAGTCCAAAGCGGCGGCGGCAATGGCATTTGGAGGGGAACCAACAACGGTACCATTTCCTCCTATATTTGCAGCATATGCAGTACCCAAAAGAAGCATAGTTCTCATTCGGGGAAATTTTTTATCTATCAATGAAACTGCAATAGGTACCATCATAGCTGTTGTTGCGGTATTACTAATAAACATAGACAAAATACTTGTCACGCCATAAAAGCCAACAATAGAAAGCCATAAACTACCACCAGCAAATCGAATGACCCTATCTGCAAGCCATAGATCAATATTGTATCTATTCAGGAGAGCGGCTAGGGTAAAGCCACCCATAAAAAGAAATATAATAGTATTTGAAAATGGAGCCATTGCGGCAGCAGGTGTGAGTATTTTAAAAAAATATGCTAAAACAGGAACTAGTAAGGCAGTAACAGGTAGTGGAATGATTTCTGACATCCATAAACCGGCACATAAAAGCAAAATAAAAAGACCTCTTTGAATGTCTATATCGCTAGCAAAAAAGTGACTTAAAACCAAAGAAAACGCTATCCATAGAACAATAATAAAAACTTTTTTAATTAGTGGATAGCTGCTCATTGATTTTTTTCTTTTTTATAATACCTAAAAATAAAAAGCCCCCATAAAAAAAGGGGGCTTTTTATATGTTATTTTGTTTTAATTAAAATTATCTATTCACTTGCGTTTTCTCAAACAAACCTGGGTCTTTATCAACGCTGGAATTTGAAATAATTTCATCTTCTGCCCATGGTAATCTTTCAACGTGTTCTGAAGTATTTGCATTATTAAAAGGGAAAGGTGGTATGAGATTTGTTTCTCCGGAACCACGCAATCTTCGATGATCGTTAAAAGGCATGTAGGTGCCGAAACCAGAAACGTATCGCTCTTCAATTATTTCTCTAAGCAAGGCTTGATCCTTTGTTAGCCCATCAGAATTTTCCATACCTCCTCCAACAAAATCAGCCTCAACATAAGCATCGTATTTAAATTTGGTGGCATTGTTATGGTTTGCATTGAGCCTTCCCCCTGTTTGTAGCCAAGCTCTGTAAGCATTCAATTCACTCAGACCTGACGAAAAACCAGCTGTTCTAGCTGACGCCTCAGCCTTAATTAATTGATTTTCAGAAAAGGTAAGCATTGGTTGAGGCTCTGTTCCCATAGCTACACCTGTATTGCCAGATGCAGAGGTTTCATCAATTGAGTAATAACCATGCCTTGCTTCTTCGTTTGTCTTGGCATTTCCACGATAATCAGAATGAGAAGGATCTAGCAAATCTATTAAATAGCTCGTTTGACCTTGCTTTGCGTTGCCTAAGTCACCCGATCTGGAACCATTTAATATTTCCCAAAATAAATTTGCTTGTCCATTTTGAGCGGATCTAGGATTATACATCATATCTCCACTCGAAGATGAAATTCCCATCCCAGCTTCAGAGAGCGCTGTGGAATAATTTTTCATTACCAAATTAATTCTAGCTTTCAGAGTATAAGCCGCAGCAATCCACTTATCTTTATCACCGTTAAAATAGAGGTCAAAAGACTCATTTCTGCTAGATGCTTGCCCAAGATCTTCAATAGCTGCAGCTAGAAGCGTTAAACAATCATCTAATACGTCTTTTTGTTTATCGAATTTGGGAGAATCGTTTAATGTCAAAATTTCAGAATAAGGGATATCTCCAGTTAAAATAGCTAAAGTGCTTATCGCATGCGCTTCGAGGATTTTGGCTATACCAACAAGAAGTTTGTCTTCTGGTGCGCTTTCGATAATATGTCTTGTATTAGCCACAACTCCAATATATGCACGGTTCCATTCACCATTTGTTTCAACAGTAGATAATGAATAGCCATAAATATTTGAGTATAAAGAAGCATAGCCTACCAGCTGACCAGAAAACATGCCTGAAATTCTATTTAAGTGACTCACCTGAACTATATTATTTGCTAATTGAGCGCCATTTAAGAACAAATTAGCATCAACATCCGATACTGTGAGATCGTTTGGATTATCGTTTAAATTTTCAGGAATTTCACATGAAATAAAAATTAATGAGGTTACTAGGGCTGAAATTTTAAGTAATCTATTCATAACAATTAATCCTTTTTCTTTTAATCTTATCATCATACCCTCCTTTAAAAGTTAGCCGTTAATGAGAACAAATAGGATTTTGTGCTTGGGTTTGTAAAATAGTCCAAGCCAAAGCCGCTAGATACACCACTTTGATTAACAGCTGGATCAACACCTACAAGCTCTTTGTAGCGCGACCACAAATTACGACCGGTCCATCTAAATGTTACAGAGCTAAGACCCATTGAAGTGATTGCAGGATGGACTAAATCATAGCCAATAGATATCTCTCTCAATTTAGTGAAGGTTGCATCTTTAATAGAGAAATTGTATGCTTGATTATCACCAAACCCGCCACCGATTCCATGTCGATACCATGTTTCATCTAAAATTACTTTCCCTCCACCAAAATCATGTATATGTCCGCGTACAGTGGTTCCGGCAGGAATGGTATTACCGTCAAAATTTACAAGATCTTCATCGAGAAGTACTTCATTATCAGTCTCTTTCGTCGTACCAAACCTTCTTAGCACCCATTGAGTTCTGGGAGAGTAATCGCCACCCTGTGAGTGTTCAAATAAAACATTTAGAGAAACACCATTAATTTTTCCATTAAAACCAAATGTTCCTCTCCAATCTGGGTTAGGGTCACCCAAGATAACAGGTGTGGAGGTTATTTGAGGAAATCCGTTTGCATCTAAAATTAATTTTCCATCATCATCGGTAACGGATCCGGTACCGTATAATGCGCCCAAGGCGTGAGTTTTACCATCAAAAGATGGATCAGCTGCAACCGAACTCACAGACCCTCCAACTAAGGTAAGTATTTGTGTGCCCTCAGTTAATTTCAAAACTTTATTTTTATTGGTGGACCAATTGAACGTGAAATCAAGGCTGTTATTAATTCGATAGGAACCATCCAGCTCAAGGCCTTTGTTCTCCATTTCAGCAGCATTATCATACTGTGTGTCAGCGCCTGTGCTTGGAGCTTTTTGGACGCTAATCAACATATCAACAATCTTGTTGTAGTAGCTGGTAAAGCCAAATGCAAATCTATCATCAAACATTCTAAAGTCTAACCCAAACTCAGTTTCAGTTTTAACCTCTGGCTTAATGTCTTGATTGCCTCGATCATCATCTAAGCGATAGCCTCCACCCCAATCACTGATACTCAATGGATCGCTGTAGGAGCTGTAAGAAAATCCTGATTCAGCTAAAGTTTGGAAACGATGTGCTGAAGGTCTAACACCCACCTGACCGTAGGCAAAACGTGCCTTTAAAAAAGAAAATGGAGCAGGGACATAGTTTGTTAGCTGAACAGCAACATCCATAGCTGGATAAAAATACGATTTACTAATAGAAGAGTGATCTTCTAATGCTCCAGATAAGTTGAGGAATATTTGATCTAAAGCATCAATCGACAGAACGCCATATGTTCGAGTGGATCGAATAAAAATTCTGGCATTATCTGCTGTTGAAAAACGTGCTCCTGTATTCACGTTAACAGTTTGTTTAGATGTGTTCACAAGAAAACTATCGATTCTAGTTGATGTACGGCTATACACCCTGTCATTCCAATTATATCCCAAAGTTGCAACCATTGAAAGATCGTCAGAAAACTTTAAATTCTGTCTACCAATAAGGTCATAATTAGTTTCTTTGTTGGTTATGACATCTTGAGCAAATACACCGTCTACCCTTGATCCTGCAGACCCAACTGGAAAAAACCAGTCCCTATTGTCTGTGTAGGTATCAATTCCTGCTCTGGCAACAATATCAGTACCCTCTCTTACTTTGTAGTTCATTTCATTGGACATGATAAGCCTATTTACGCCAGTGGTAGATTTTTGCTCATTTATTGTCCACAAGGGATTATTATAGGTTGGGTTAAGAGTTTGTCCTAGATATTTTCTATAAGATCTGTGTCGACCTCTATATTCCACACCGCCACTAACATATGTTCCTTTATAATGTGTATTATTGAAGTCTGGAGACGTTCGTAACAGCCCAATTAAAAGACCTGCAGTGTTTGAGCTTTGCTGAATTCTATTGGCATTGCTATAAGTATATCCAGCCTTTGAGGTCATAGTAATTCTATCTGAGAGTTTAAATTTGGTATTCAATCTAAAATTATCTCGATCGTAAAAAGAGTTACGAACAATTCCATTCTGCCTTAAACGTCCATAGCTAAATAGATATGTTTTGGAAGCATCGCCACCCGAAACCTGAAAATCATCTTGAGCAAACCTGCCTGTTTGAAAAACGGCATTAAAATTATCCTCAACGAAAGTATCTTTGGAATTTTTTTCTACAATTGTGTATTGCGTAAATTTATTTTCACCTTCGCCAGATACAAAGTACGGACGGCTTGTATCAACAACATCTGGCCCACCTTTTCTATCTGAAATTTTATCACCCCAGGATTCATGGATGCCTGCTCTAAAACTTCCATCTCGACCCTGACCAAAAGTATCCTGCATTGGTATTTTTTCATGGATTTGATCAAATGATTCGGTGCGCTTATACGTCATTTTCATTTTTCCTGAACTAGAACCATCTTTCGTCTTGATCACTATTACTCCGTTAGCAGCTTTTGAACCCCACAGCGCAGCTGCTGAGGCACCTTTTAAAACTTCAACGGATGCAATATCGTTCGCATTAATATCGTTAATTCTTGATTGCTGGGTAGATCCACCCGTTCTACCTCCAGTTATATTGTTACCTCCACCATATGTCGTAGAGTTATTTATGGGCATACCGTCAACAACAATTAATGGTTGATTGGCACCAGAAATGGTATTTGCGCCTCTAATTTTAATTGAAGTGGAAGCACCCGGATCACCAGCTGAGGGATTAACAATAACATTGGAAGCTTTACCGGCCAAAGAATTTGCCATTAAGGATTCACCTGACCTTGTCATATCACCGGAATTTATTGATGAACTGGTTGAACCCTGTTGATCACGATTTGCCTCAAATCCTAAAGCTGTTACGCTAATAGCTTGAAGGCCGATAGCGTCAATATTCATTGAAAAATTTTGTGTTACGCTTCCACTTTGTGGGACATCGACATTAACTGACTGACTTTGGTATCCAATGTAAGAAACCTCAAGTGAAACGGATTGCCCTTGCAAGGTTCCTTCTGGAATGTCTATTTCATAAATTCCATCAGCATCAGTTGCTGCCCCAACTGAGGTTCCAGCAATAACAACGTTAGCACCAGCAAGTGGATCACCATTAGAATCTGTAACACTGCCCTGGATTGAAGATTGAGCGTAGATTGTGCCTAATAGAGACAAAAATACAAACGCTGATCGTAGATGATAAAGCATACTCTCTCCTTAAAAATGTGTTTTAAGTGAACTTCTTCACTTTAATAACAAAACGTATGATATAATTTAATGATATTTGTATAAAAATGTGAAAAAAAAGGCTCAGAAGTAAATGCGTAATGTTGAAGTAGCTGTGTTATTGGCCTATCAAATTTTTTCAATTTTAAAGTTCATTATAGCGTAAACAATCGCGATAATGGGATTAACAAGATTAAAAAAACAAAATGGTAAATAGCTCAAGGTTGCAATGCCAAGTGAGGCTGACATGAAAGCTCCGCAAGTGTTCCATGGCACTAATGGGGACGTCATGGTAGCGGAATCCTCAAGGGTTCTAGACAAATTTTTTGGATGAAGATTGCGTTTTTGGAACTCTGACTTAAACATTCTACCTGGAAGAACAATAGCAATGTACTGATCAGCAGTAACAATATTGATGCCAATGCAAGTGCCAATTGTAGTTATTATTAAAGATCCAGTAGATTTAACAAATGAGAGCAATGCTTGAACAAGAACGTGCAATAATTTGGTGGTTTCAAGAACGGCGCCAAAAGTTAAGGCTGTAATCACTAGCCAAACTGTATTGAGCATACTTGACATACCACCTCGAGTAAGCAAACTGTCTACTACTTCAACCCCGGTCTCAATAGAAAACCCTGAATGCAAAGCGCTCCAAACGCCGGCTATGCTAATTAAGGCGCCAGAAAGCGGAGTTTCTCCCACAAAAATTTGTATAACTTCAGGTTGAAATATCACAGCAAATATCCCACCGATGAGAGCACCTATTAAAACAGTTGGAAATGCAGGAACTTTCTTAAATGCCATAACAAACACCACAACCAGAGGAATGAACAAAGTTAAGGATATATTAAAGTTGTCGCTGATAGTATTTTGAATCAAAGCCAAGCCTTCAACATTTGATGATTTGCCCGAATTGATTCCCATTATTAGAAAAATAACCAAAGCGATTAGCAAACTTGGCCCAGTAGTCCAAATCATATGCCTGATATGAGTAAAAAGATCGGTTTCTGTAACTGCGGGAGCAAGATTTGTTGTGTCAGATAATGGAGACATTTTATCTCCAAAATAAGCGCCTGATATTACTGCACCAGCTGTTACCTCAGGAGACAAGCCTAAACCAACAGCTATTCCCATTAATGCTGCTCCTAATGTTCCAGCAACTGTCCATGAGCTTCCAATGCTCAGGGCAGACAAAGCACAAATAATACACGCTGCAAAGTAAAATATCGAAGGTGATAATATATTTAAACCGTAATAAATCATCGCAGGCACTAATCCAGACATTATCCACGTCCCAATCATTGCGCCCACAGCAAGCAATATTAAAATTGCTCCCATCGCAGCAGAGATACCTTTTACAATTCCAGTTTCAATCTCTTTCCAAGAAAACCCATTTTTAATACCGATGATAGACGCAATGCCAGCACATAGTATCAATGCAATTTGATTTCCTCCATAGGATGAATTATCACCATAAATATATACAGACGCTGAAAGCATAATAATCAAACAAATTATGGGAATTAAGGATTCAAAAATTGAAGGAGTAGTATTTTTAGAAGATGACATATCTATCTATAATTAGGTTTTCTTTTTTCTACAAATGCACTGAGGCCCTCTTTGGCTTCATCAGTGTCAAATAACTCGCTAAACCTCTGCAGTTCATAATTAAGACCAGATTCTATGTTAGAATTAACGCTTTTTCGAATACACAATAGAGATTTTGCAATAGCGTTAGGTCCATTTTTGAGAATTTGGTGGCCAAGATCTTTGCTTTTTTCCATAAGCTCAGCCAATGGGTATATATGGTTTACTAATCCAATTCGAAAAGCCTCCACAGCGTCAATCATTTTTCCAGTCGTTATTAACTCATGAGCGATGCCATACCCTACTATTCTTGGCAATCTTTGTGTGCCTCCCCATCCTGGTAAAATGCCAAGGAGAACTTCTGGTTGACCAAATTTGGCGTTTTCACTAGCAACCCTGATATGGCATGCTAGGCTTACCTCACTCCCCCCTCCTAGTGCAAATCCATTAACGGCTGCAATGAATGGTTTTGGTGAATTTTCAATCAGAAGAGTAAGATTTTGGCCAGACTTTCCGAACTCTAATGCCTTTTCAGAATTCATCGTTTGCATTTTTTTAATGTCCGCTCCAGCGATAAAAGATTTTTCACCCGAACCAGTTAAAATTACTACTCCAACATCTTCATTATTAATCATTGAATTCACTGCATCCGTTAACTCTTCAATTACTATAGCGTTTAAAGCATTGAGAGCGTCAGGACGATTGACAGTAATGATCCCTAAATAATTTTTTACTTCTTGTAATACAAAATTCATTCTACTCCCTAAAAGATCTTGAAAAAAGAACCATGATAGTAAATATTTCTAATCGACCTAACAACATACAAAAAGTAAGCAACCACTTACCAACCGGATTCAACAAAGCATAATTATCAGTTGGGCCAAATTCACCAAAGGCTGGGCCCACATTTCCAATGGCTGAAGCAGCAGCTCCAAATGATGATATTAAATCTAAATTAAATGTGGAAAGAATTAACGCAGTAAGTACAAATATTGATAAATATATGAGAAAGAAACCTAAGGTATTTCTAACAATATCATCATTAATTGAACGCTCTCCTATTCTTAACGGAATTATTGCTCTGGAGTGCAACATTCTTCGTGTTTCTGTGGCAGCATATTTAAACAGTAAAATTATTCTGGTTAATTTCATGCCTCCACTGGTGGAACCACCCATTGCGCCAAAGAACATTAAGAAAAAAAGTGCTAGTTGACAAAAATAGGGCCATAATTCATAATCTGCGCTTGCATATCCAGTACCTGTCATGATTGCAATCGACTGAAACAGTGAAATAATAAAACTGTCATGTGACCAATCTGATCTGGAAGTTGCAATGCTCAAAAAAATTAATGATGTAGCAATAATAATTGTAAAAGAATAAACCTTTAACTCATAATCTTTGAACATAGAGGAAAACTTTCCAGTAATCACTCTAAAATGAAGAGCAAAATTTATTCCAGCAATAAACATAAAAAATATGATTATATAATGAATAACTGGATTTGTGTACGCTGCAATACTTGCATTTTGAGTACTAAAACCTCCAGTAGGCATTGTAGTGAATGCATGGCAGATAGCATCGAACCAAGACATTCCTGCAAATCCAAGTAGTGTCATTTGAAGAACAGTAAAGCCTACGTAAACCATCCAAAGAATTTTTGCCGTTTCTTTAACTCGAGGTTTGATTTTATCTGCTACAGGGCCAGGAACCTCAGCCTTAAACAGCTGTACACCTCCCACGCCTAATAGGGGTAAAATTGCAATAGTAAAGACGATAATTCCCATACCACCTATCCATTGAAGAAATGACCTCCAGAATAAAATACTTTTTGGAAGGCTTTCTATTCCATTTGTTAAATGCGGAAGAGTTTCTTGACTACCAATAATTGTTGCACCTGTAGTTGTAACCCCAGACATTGCTTCAAACCAGGCATCAGTGTAATTAGGAATGGCTCCTGTAAAATAAAATGGTAAAGATCCTGCAACCGCAACAATAAGCCATGCAAAAGTGACTAAAGCAAATCCATCTCTGCTGGACAACTTTCGGCTTTTTCTTGTTATCAACCAAACGGGGATTGCAAACAAAAAACATGCAATCATTGAGTAAATATATCCAGATATATCTGGTTCCCGGTATACATAAGCAACGAGAATAGGAAGAAGCATTGATAATCCAATTATCGCTAGCATGGCTGCTAGGATATTGAGAATGGTTTTATAATTCAATTATGACTCAAAAAGCTTTCTCAATGTGGATACCGCGCTAGATTTTGCAAAAACCAAAACTGTGTCTTCATCAGTCAATTGCGATGAGCCTCTGGCAATAGAAAGTTGACCATGGTGATTTATAACACCCACAATGCTGTCATCTGGAAATTTAATATCTTGCAAAGGAAGGGTGGTCACCCTGCTCCCTGGCTCGGGACTAAACTCAATAACATCAACATCGATTTCATCAAATGTAGTAATAGGCGTTTCGGTCTGACTTGATGATATAAACTTCAAAATTGAGTTTACTGTTGACATGTTTTTACTAATAACTGCACCCAGACCAATCTCTTGGACGATTGGCATATATTCTGTAGTGCTTAAATGAATGACGGTTTGCTTGACTCCCAAATGATGAGCAAGCATTCCAGACAACAGATTCGTTTGTTCGTTTTCAGCAACTGAAATAAAACTATCTGCTTCATTTATATTTTCGGCTTTCAATAATTCCACGTCAGTTCCATCTCCATGTAATACCATAGTCTGCTTTAAATTAGAGGCAAGCCATTCAGCTTTTTCCCTTCTTTGTTCAATTAATCGTACTGATAGCTCAGCTTGTAGTTCTTCAGCAATACCCCTGCCAATCTTACTGCCTCCAAGAATCACAACGGATTTGGTTTCTGTTGTTTCTTTTCCAAGCATATACATCAAAGAAGCAAGGCGTTCTTTTTTAACAATGAAATAAGCAATATCATCTTTTTCAAAGATGAAATCTGACCATGGCACGTGTGACTCTCCGTCCCTTATAACAGTAACTATTCCAAAACGGAAATCTCTATCCTCATCACATATTTCTCGTACAGTTTTACCCATAACTGGAGATGATTTGTCAAGTCGAATGCCTATTGTTTGCATTCTCCCACCCTCAAACTCCATGACTTGAGTCGCATAAGAATGGTGTACCAACTTTACAATTTCTTTACACGCTTCTCTTTCAGGGTGAATTATGTGGTCAATGCCAAATTTTTCAGGTTTTATAATAGAATCGCGAGTGGTATACTGCTGGTTACGAAGACGAGCAATCACTTTCTTTGCTCCGAGCTCTTTGGCCTGCTGAGAGGCAATTAAATTAACTTCGTCCACTCTTGTCAAGCAAAGTACGTAATCAGCTTCTTGAACATTAGCTTCAGATAAGTTGCGAGGACTAGCACCATTTCCTTCAATGACAATTACATCAAGAGATTCAGACGCTCTTTTGCATTTAGCCAAATCAATATCAATGACAGTGATATCATGATCTTCTTGGCTTAACGCCTTAGCGACGTGAAAGCCAACTTCTCCTGCACCAATTATTACAATCCGCATAATTAATTCTCAAACATGAGAGTTGTGATTTTATCAAGAAAAATAAAAATTTACTATTATTTTATTTATTCTTTTTCTCTAGTGATATCGGCACCAAGAAGCTTGAATTTTTCTTCAATTTTCTCGTAGCCTCTGTCAATATGATAAATCCTGCTGATGTCAGAGCGTCCATCAGCGATTAAAGCTGCAATGACCAACGAGGCGCTCGCTCGAATGTCTGTTGACATCACCTGAGCGCCAGTCAAAGATTTTTGTCCACGTACAATTGCTATATTGTTTTCAAGCGTGATATTTGCACCTAAGCGCACCAATTCAGGTACATGGGAAAATCTATCTAAATATATAGTTTCAGTAACTACTGATGTGCCATCAGCTACCGACATCAGAGCAATCCATTGGGCTTGGAGATCTGTTGGAAAACCGGGATGAACATCTGTGGTGATGTCAGAGGCAAGAATTGAGTTATTTTGTTTGATTGATATTGAGTTGTCACCAAGAGATAAATCGCATCCAACATTATCTAATTTCTCTAAAACTATATTCAAGTGACTTGGATCAACGTCTATCAATTTTATGTCGCCTAAAGTGGCTCCGGCCATTAAAAACGTTCCAGCCTCAATCATGTCTGGTATGACTTGCACCTCAACGGGGTTTAATTTTGAAACACCCTCAATTTTTAACTTATGAGTTCCAACGCCATCAATAATTGCACCCATATCTATCAAAACTTCGCAGAGCTGTACAATATGCGGCTCAACTGCTGCGTTATTGATAAAGGTTGCACCATCAGCTAAAACAGCTGCCATGAGAATGTTTGCTGTGGCTCCCACAGAAGCGATTTCAAAACTAATTTCGGCGCCACAAAGTTTATCTGTGCGGGCTAAAATGTAGCCCTGATTTAAATCAATACTGGCACCAAGTTTTTCAAATCCTTTGAGGTGGTAATCAACAGGTCTTGGTCCCCAGGCACATCCTCCAGGTAATGATACTTTAGTTTCCCCAAATCGCCCTAACAGAGGACCCATGACATAAAAAGATGCGCGCATTGTTTTAACCAAATCGTAAGGGGCTTCGAGCGAGTTGATATCAGAGGCATCAACACTCAAAGTGGATCCATCAAGAACACATTTTGCTCCCAATATTTCTAACAATTTGATAAATGTTTTTGTGTCGCGAAGATCAGGGACATTGCGAATGACGGTTATACCATCTACTAAAAGTGAAGATGCCATTATTGGGAGTACTGCGTTTTTTGCGCCACTTATTTTGACGTCTCCTTGAAGGGGATTGCCACCACGTATGACGAGTTTATCCATGAACCTCAGGATTATAAGAGTCGTTTGAGTCTTTGAAATATTGAATATCATTTTCACCACTAAACAATTTTGCTACAGCTTCTATTTTTTCTTTGTCATTTAAGTAGGTAGCTGAAACGTGCGTTTTATCATCAACAACTTTTTTTCCAACGTAAAGGTGATTGTCAGCAAGAGACGCAATTTGAGGTAGATGGGTAATGCAAATGACCTGTTTTTCAGTACTTAATTTTTTGAGAGCTTTAGCAACTTTTTCAGCGGCTTCACCTGATATACCAGCATCAATCTCGTCAAAAATAAGCGTATCAACAGGATCCTGATCTTTAAAGACCGATTTAATGGAGAGCATTATTCGAGATACCTCGCCACCGGAAGCAATTTTAGAAAGTGGCTTGACTGACTCACCAGGATTTGCGCTGAGGTAAAATTCAACAATGTCAAAACCTTTTGGTCCATACTTTACAGGCTCAGCATTGAAAACTATTGAGCTTTCAGTTGATGGTGACTGAATGATTTCTACCTTAAATGTTGCTCCACTCATATTCAATCGTGACATCATATCCTCAATTTTTTTGGAAAGGATTGCAGATTTATCTTTTCGAATTAAACTGAGTTTTTCAGCAAGTATGCAATAGTCATTTTTTAAAGATTTTAGCTCTGACTCCAAAGAAGAAATAATATCTTCAAGACCGTTAAGCTCTTGCAAATCTTCTCTTATTTTTGCAACATTATCAATTACAGCTTCTATAGATCCACCATATTTTCTTTTTAAGCTCTCAACAGACTGCAAGCGTTCATGAATTTCGCTAAGCTTTTCTGGATCAGTTTCGATCGAATTAAGATGATTGACAAGCGCTGAAGAGGTATCTTGAATTGATATGGATGCTTGCTCAAGATCCTTGTAAAGAGATTCTAATGATTTATCAATCTTTGAAAGTTTCTGAAGTTCATCAGAAGCAGAGTAAAGCTGACGATAAATTGAATGATCGTGTTCAGTTAGGTTCTGATTAAGCTTTTGAAGGGCAGTGATAGTTTCTTCTATGTTATTTAATCGTTTAAACTCAAGAGTGAGAAGTGAATCTTCGTCAACTTTTGGATCTATCGTCTCGATTTCATTTAATTGAAAATCAAGCAACTCTTTCTTATCGCTTGAAATCTCTCTAAGGGATTTCTTTTGATTTAATTTATCTTCAATTGTTTGGATTTTTTGATATAATTCCGAAGTTTGGGCTACCAGGGATTCGTTTTTACAAAATCTATCTAAAAAGTCAATATGCGTTTGAGCATTCATGATGAGTTGCTGCTCATTTTGTCCATGAAAATCCGCTAATAAAAAGGCGGATGACCTGAAAGAACTCTCATCAAAGGGTTCATCGTTAATAAACGATTTAGCGCGACCAGCTTTCGAGATGACTCTTCTATAAAGTACGCTTTGCGAATCGCCAGCTTCAACAACAGCTCGCTCTTGATTGCTTCGCACATCCGTTTTGTCTACTTTGGAGCCAAGAGCTTTTGACAACGCCCTAACTATAAGTGATTTACCAGCACCTGTTTCTCCAGTAATAACCGTAAAACCACTTTTTAATTGAAGAGTCATTTCACGAATTATTGCAAAATCTTTAATGTATATTTTTGTTATCATTTGTTCTCAACCAAACTAATAGTACGGCCAATGAAAATCCAAGACTATCGCTTAATGCATCCAACCCGCTAGAAAACCTGCCAGATATGAAAGATTGAAAATATTCATCCATAATTCCAAAAATTACACCCAATGGTATGATGATATATACCCATTTTACGGTTAAATGCTCGATGCTTTTTGCTGCAAGAATTCCAAAAATAAAATATTCAGAAAAGTGAATTACTTTGTCCCATTCTAATATAAAAGACCTAGGCATGTTTTTGCTAGGTATCGATGACAGTGTTAAGATTAAGCCTGCATAAAGTCCAAGTAAAATTCTGTACGTTTTATGATTCATATTTGGAAAGATTGCTTGCAATTCCCATGAGTAAATCGCTAGCAATTAAGCCTCTTTCACTGATTCTTTTTGACATTTTGTCTGCTACATGTCCATGTATATATGTACTTATGTATGATGATTCAACTAAATTATAGCCTTGCGCAATGAACGCAGTAACCATACCGCTCAAAACGTCTCCAGTGCCCGCTGTCGCCAAGCCTGGATTTCCAGACGAATTTATAAAGCCAAAAATATTGTGAGCAATAATTGATGATGGTTGCTTTGCAAGCAATACCGATGGATATTCACTAACAAATCCTTCAATGTGCTTCACTAAGTCTCTTTGGAGCTCACCAGAGGATATAGATAGTAACCTGCTTAATTCACCATGATGCGGCGTTAGTACGCATTGCAACTGCTTTAAAACATCTCTGTTTTTATAAAAAGGTCTGAGACCATCTGCATCAATAACAAGAGGCTTATCAATCTTTTTATAAAGCATACTCAGTAAATCTATTGTTTCCCTGCTTGAACCCAGTCCGGGTCCAATCAAAACCGCATCTGCCCATTCAACATGATCCATTATAATATCAAAATTTTTTTCTTTAAAATTACCTTCACCATCATCTTCGCACGAAACGGTTATGCCTTCAGTAATTTTTCTTTCATAAATATCGCTCAAAGATTTAGGAGCAAAAACCTTCACAAGGCCTGCTCCTGAACGCAAGGCGCTCATAGATGAAAGATAAGCTGCTCCCGTCATACCCCTTGAACCGGCTAAAACCAAAACTTTTCCTTGGGTATATTTATTACTCGCTTTATTTAAAGGCTTAATGACTTTGTCCACGCAATTGCTATCGATCAATCTCCAAACGACACCACTCAGTTGATTTTCAATATTTGGAAAGCCAATATCAATTGCCATAGTTTTGCCAGAATAAGATTTGCCTGGTTCGATACAATGACCAACTTTTGGGAAGCCCATTGTTAATGTATGTGTAGCCTTCACAGTAGGATTCGATATCAGTCCGTTGTAGCTGTTTAATCCTGTAGGTGCATCACAGCAAAGTATAGTTGGATTCAAGTTTATCCATTCAACCCATTCTGAAAGTTCACTTCGAAGATGACCAGAAAATCCTATTCCAAGAATTGCATCAACGATGAGGTCAAAATTTTCACCAAATGGTGGCCTAGAACCTTCACTGATAGGTATTTGATTTTCTTTGCATTTTTTAAAAAAAAGCAAAGAATCCTTGGATAGCTTTTCATGTCGGTAAATTGAAAATATGCTTACATCAAAGTTGAGCTTATCTAATTCTAGCGCTGCTGAGAATCCATCCCCACCGTTATTACCCTTTCCTACGACAACGGCGATAGACTTTACATTTTTATCAAAAGGATGTTTGGAAATAAAATTAGCAATAGCAGATCCAGCATTACCCATTAACGACTCTCCAGAGATATTAAAGTCAGCGCTGGCCCTCCTGTCCAGCTCATAAGCTTGGCTAGTGGTAAGAACACGCCTCATAAAAGTACCATAGCCATTGCAATTGCATAATCTTTTTCATGGGAAATGGAAATTTGAAGCTCCCTGTAAGATATTTTATTTATTTTTGTTACTATTGGAGCGCCATTTGATTTTGATACAACCTCAATATCATTAAAATCTAATGAATCAATTATACCAGAGGACAAAACGCACTTTTTAATGGCCTCTTTAGCTGCAAAACGCCCAGCAAAATGAATAGATGGGTTAGCTTTTGACCTACAATATAATGCTTCATTTTCAGTAAAAATTTTACCCACAAATTTGTCATTCTCTGAGTTAAGCAAAGTTTGAATA
>MDSZ01142737.1_pt1 | contig 21056 bp, 15 predicted proteins | sample 811201 | NCBI WGS metagenome assembly MDSZ01 (sample SAMN05326647, study PRJNA326480) | marine metagenome | isolation source: seawater | place: Indian Ocean: North | collected 2010 | reverse complement strand
TTGAAGAAGCGATAGAAAATCTCACTATTAAGCCTTTTCAAAATATTAAAAATGCCGACCACATTAATGCAATACCAATCAATCCAAACGAATATTATAATCAGTTTCGAAATGTTATTAAAGGTAAAAATCCTGTCACTGAAGATGCTTCTATTAAAGAAACAACAATTTCTAGATTAATTAAAAATATGAAAAAGTATGTGTTCCCGCCAAATATTGATTTTTATTCTCAAGGAATTATGGCGTCCGAAGGAAACGATTACCCAGAAACAAAACAAGTAGATGCGTATGGCAATATTCAAAACGAAGGTATTAAAGGTTTAATACCGTTTGTTATGTATACTTTTGAAGTAAAATCTCATCTAAACACAGGAGATTTAGCAGATATTTGGCAGAATGTAATGCCTAGGCAGGCTACGACAGCAGAAGAAGATACTTCTTTTGTAAATCATACTTTACTCGGCAAAGATGCACAATATGAATTTTTTGGCCAACTGGATCTTATAGAAGAAATAGGACCGGCCAAGCAGGCAGTATTAATTAAAAAACCTAATCTATTAGATATAGATTCCCCAAGCGCATATGCTGAAATGACCAGGAAAATCACCGGATTATCTTTTAATAAGAAATCTTTAACAAAAATATTCAAACAAGAAATTAAATGGTTAGTATTTAAAGTAAAGAAGAGAGCAAACAACAGCTATGAAAAATTGATGAGACTAAACGCGTTTGCAAACGGAAATGGAGCACCCGGCATACAAGATAAGTTGTCTTATAACTGGCCTCATGATTTTTATTCGTTGTCAGAGTTAAATAAGATAACAGCAGAAGTAAGTATTGGGCCAGACAAAGAAGAATAATATATGTTTTTTAATAAAAAAGAAGATGTAATAGACATAGAAATGACACAGTATGGTAAACATCTTTTATCAAAAGGGCTGTTTCAACCAACTTATTACGCTTTTTTTGATGATGATATCATTTATGATTCAAGTTATGCCGGAATTTCAGAATTGCAAAATGATTCCGAAGATAGAATTAAAGATGCACCTAGGACAAAAACTCAATATACTTTTTCTGGAATTGAAAGTGAAGTAACTAAAATTAATAACTATATCTCTAGTCCGTCTGCGCAAGATCAGGCCACTTTAAAAAATACTAGGCTCGTTCCAGTACATGACCAAAATGCTTTAGTGTCAGTGTTGGGAACTAGTGAATATAACAATAACAAAGCTCCCGCATGGTCAATTGATTTTATGAAAGGAACCATGAAAAGTTATAAAAATATTCTTGAAACCACAGGAAATATATATAATAGCGGCAAAATTTCAAATATTCCTCAAATCGAAGCACAAGCTACTTATGAAACTTTTCTAGACAAAGAATATATAGATAACCCTAATTCAATGTCTCCTTTTTCAGCAATAAGAGTTGAAGAAGATTTTCTTCTTCTTGAAGTAGGAGAAAAAAATACTGAATTTTTTGTTAAAAACTTTGATATTGAATTGTTTAAAATTGAGGAAGAAAAAGATTCTGACGGAGTTAGTACAGGAAAAGAAGAGTTAATTCCTCTTAAGTTTTTAACTGAAAGAAATGCTGCAGGCTTGCAAGCCGGCCAAGTAAATCTTCAAGATCTGCCGCCATATGCACAAGGCACTGCTCCAATTGTGCAAGGTAGCGTTCTTGACGAAGAAGGAATTCAAGCAGCTTTTCCGACGCCAAATATTGATAATGCTGAATATTATTTTGATATAGAAGTGGATGAAGAAATTGATCCTAATGTATTGTGCCAGTACATAAGAGAGAAAAGCCAAGGCGTATTCTCTGATAAGCTTACGCAATGCGAAGATATTGATTCAGGCGGCTTAGAGAAATACGATATTTACTCGGATGATGACTCCGGAGAGATTTGCTAATGCCAAAAATAACTGAAACAGCTTTAATGAGTAGCGTAATCCCAGAGTTGGTGACAACTGGTATTACCTTAGAAACCGGCTCAGAAAAAGATAGAGCTTCTATTAATATGGTTATACAAGATATTTTGTATAACAACAGCAAATTACCAAGCATGATGTCTTCCACAAGTTGGGAATATCAAAAGTTTAATCCAAAAAATTATTTTAATTTATCAATTATAGCAATTAGCGGAGATGGAGGAGGTTTACCTGCTATATTACAAGTTATTCAAAGTGATCAGTTTATTAAAAACTTTATAAAATCTGGAATCGACACCGCTTGGGAACAAGCTTATGGACTACTCCTACCGGAGAATATCACAACTAAAACAATTAGCTTAAAAGAAACAAGTGATGATATAACAGACGAAGATGAATTCAAAATATTTAAAAAATATAAAACTCACGATCCTCAAACAAACATGGAAATTTTAAATATTCCATATAGAATAGAATTACCTTTTGAAGGTGACTTACACTTAGTTTCGTTTATTCATATAAACCCGGACATGATCAACGAATTTACAGAAACACAGGTAAACTTACCAGATAGTTTGCTTGTTCATAGCACTCCTGATATAAATAATGTAGTTGTCAACGGACAAGCTAATAATACTAAAGCAGTATTTTTTAGAGCAGATAGACAAGACGAAATTTGGAATGGCCCATATGAAATTAATGTTAATGGAACATTTTTTAGTTCACAACTAGTAACAGATGCACTCGCCGGATATGAAAATGCTGTAAATACAATCGAGCAAGAAGCAAGTGTTAAAAGAGCTAATATAACAAAAAATATTGGTGGCTATAGGACAACAGCAATCCAGCCAACAGGCCAGCATATACCTTTAAATAAGACAACTATAACAAATAATATAGTAAGCGATATGCGTGCAGTCCAACGCGTTGAGCCTGTTTCTTTAGATTTTAAATCATTAGAAAACGATGTGTATTCTTTTATAAAATATAGCGTACCAAAGGATAATGTAAAATTACAAAATAATATATCTTCTTATGTTTCTCCATTGATGATGACAACTGACAGAACAGGAGTTAACAAACTAATGTTCTCCATAAACTTTCGAAAGTTGATAAGAGACAACACCCCGCTAGCAATATTTTTAGATGCAGGTTCAGACGCCGAAACTCAAATAAACATATTAAGAAATTGTCAAATTTACTCACTAAGAGTAGTGCGCAGATTAGTAAAGAAAGGCTTGATTGACAATCGTTCCGCCGCAATCGGTTCTGTCCAATCAAACTATCAGTCTCCGAATAAATATGAAACAGAAGATAATAGCACGCCAGAACTAATAGCTTCTTCAAAAGACTTTTTTGGACCAATTGCAGGGCTGATATCAAAAGAACACACAAAACAAATACCGCAGACAATAACAACACAAGTCGGAAACCAGCAGACTACAACAATGATTGAAGTCAAAGTAGGAGAAATAAAAGAAATAGGAAACGTTTCTTTTTTACCAGACCAAAATCATTTTGGCGTGAGACATTTTTATGTTACTGATACATCTGCTGCAGAAATTTTAGGTGGAGAATATCAATATTCAATTGAATTGGTTGTCAAAAACGGCGCAAAAGAATATGTTAAAAACAGAATTCAAGGATTAAAAAATAAAACACTAGATTTAAGAAAATATTACAATCTAGCTGTTGGCTCTTCTGTGTCTGCCGGCAAAACAACTACACATTATAATACTTTGTATCAAAAATTTACGAAAAAATTTGAAAATAAAGCTTATGAAAAACCAAATCCAGAAGCTTCAGCAACACGATGGGTATTGGCTCGCAGCGCTTTATCTGAATTCACACATATGATGAAATTATTTTATGAAAACGCTTCGAAAGAATCCAGCGCAGAATTTCCAGAAACGCAACAATTAAAAAGTATTCCTAAATCTAATTTGCCTAAAGAATTTAGAGAAGAAGAAAGATTAAAGCTTCTTCAAGAATTAGTTAGCTTAACTAGACCAGAGTCAGGATCTCCGAGAGGAATAGAATCAACATTATCTATGATCTCAACTTTTACTGACACAATGTCTAAGCTTATGGGCGAGAACATTTCTTCTAACAAACAAGGCTCTACCGGTGCTTCTCAAAATATTGGCTCGGACAACACAAATACTTCAAAAATGATTATTTTTAATCATGATTTTAATGACTTATACAAGCCAACCCCAAGAAAATTTATGGGGTATGATTGTTTAAATTCTTCGATTACGTCTCTTCAATTTCCTTTAACAGCAGATAATACGTCAATTAAATCTATGACTTTAGACGAATATCATGTAAGAACTCAAGAAGAGAACAGCAAATATTTTGTACCAGGCGCTTTAGGCTATTACGACGTCCCTGGTAGTTTGATTGGGCAAAAATTTTATTCTTTTGATTTTAGACACAAAAATAAATCAGATGGTTCAATCGGTGGAAAAATTACTAAAGACGAAAGTCCTGAAAATAGTGCCTACTCTTTTTTGACTCCTTCATATATTCACACTAGCAGAAATCCAGAAGAGAGTCTTCAAAATATTGCTGCGATTGATAGCCAACAGCCAGTATATGAAATTAACGATTTAAAATTGCAAGATTATGTTAGAGCGCTTTTAAAAGTTCTTATGTCAAATGAACTAAAAACTCTTGCTGGAACACCAGAGTTTTCCAGCGATAAACTTGTTGGCTCTGATAACCCCCCTATGATTCCTCCTCCCGGCGATCCTACGATAGACAATCCTGTTGATGCAAATCAGAAATTTATTAAAAATACAAAAATAATTAGAGATGTGTTAAGTTTTGATAATTGTACCGTACACGAATTTATCCACAGGCCAATAAAAAATAAAAAACATAATGAACAAATAAGATTTTCAAAAGGTGCCGTCACATATAAAGAAAAAACTTTTTCAATAGAATCTGGAGGAGGAGACAAAGATATTATTAAGATAATTCCTGAAGGTCCCGAATATGATGAAAACGGAAACTTTACTAATCTTAGATTGCCAAGAGAAATTGACAATCGACTAGCTCGACATGCAATAGAAGTTATAGTTCTTAAAAATAAATTACCTACCAAACATCCTTTAAATCAAAATGGACAAATTAAAGAACGGGTCCGCGATTATGATTATCAACAAGATAATACTCTATTACATCATGTTTTTTATTATTATTATAATAATCATGAAGAAAGTTTAGCCAATTATTTAGCTGGACTACCTAATCAGATAAAATCTATGATTCTCGCGGTTGTTGGCACCGCCGCAGCACCTCTCACACAACCGGCTGTCTCGCCATGGAATTTTTCACTCAATGATGAAACTGTAAGTCAACTAGCTATGTTCGCTTACATGTTTTTTAATTATAAAAGCATATTTAAAGTTGAAGCCTTAGTAGGCTACGAGAACGATGGTGATGTAAACTCTCCTATTTGGCAAACATTAACACCGGAATTATTAGAACAAATGAGAGATGCTAACAGTAATAGTGGTATGAACGGAGTGTTGTGCAAACTAGTTGGATATAATGATTTAATATTTAATGTTTTTACTGGTTTAGGAGAAAACAATCCACTTTTTGTTCCTCTACATGATGAATACTTTTTAATACAAAACACAGAAACCACACAAACACAACAAGCCCAGGGCGAAAGTTATTAGGAGTAGTTTAATATATGCCATCAGAAGCCTCAGATACAAGTTTAGTAGTTAAAAACCCATCCGCAGCAACCGGAGTTGGAAAAAGAACTTACTCTGTCTCTAAAACATCTTTTGGAAAATTAGATCAACACGGCAGTTTAGTAACTGGATATCCTATTTTTGAGTCTTCGTATGATTCAAGTGATAGAACAAGATATTTGTTTGACTACACTTGGCAACTTTCAACTGACGGAGATAATCAAAGTTTTGTGTATCCGCATACTGGCCCGGGCTATGCAAAAGATAGATTTTTAATTGATTGGTATAACTCTATTTCTGATACGCAGTTGTTTCCTTTTGGCATGCCAGAAAACAAACCAACTATGCCTGCTCACCCGGGAATGCCCGCGTCAGAATTTGATTTTATTACTTTTATGTTTGGCGAAGGTTTGGATATCCCTTCTGATCGTTTTAACACTCAAACTGGTGTCGCCTACTTAGATCATCTTACTTATCCTAAAGGAAAAGTTGTAGATGACATTTATACTTTCGATGCTACTGTGCAATATGCAGAAACTGTTAAAATAAAAGTAAGTTTATCCGGGCTTGAAAGTCCTTTTGAATCTGAATTTATGAAAAATAGCTTCGAAGCTTTATTCGAAGATGGAACATACGATTATTATAATACATCTTTAAACAAAGTCGCCTCCGGAGCAGAGCTTAAATCAATTGTAAATTTTGATACATGGTTTTTTGATTATTCTTTCAACTATGATCGCGCTTTTACTAATACAGAATTAAATAACTTAAACTCTATGCCAGGGGCTCTGTATGCAGATATTAGCACGCACTATTCTGCGGATTTTAATTTTGAAAAATATCTAGAAACAATATCTAATAGTAAAATATCTGAAAGAGCACTTCCCATGTATTACGCGTTTCCTGAAAACGCAGGCTATGCCGGTTCCGAAGAGCCACCTCCCGGCGCGTTTATTGGGTATGCGGATGATTATCAGTTGGCTTATGAAAATTTTCTTAAAGAGTCAATAAAATTAAAAGCCGGATATGTTCTTGAGTCAGGTGCGGGAGATTCAATTGAACTGATGAATGTAGACTACCCTACTCTTAATAATTTGTTTAACGGCAATACAATTGGAGGAACAGAAGGGATTGATCATCAATTAGCAGGAAGCGCAGATAAAGAGCTATACTATAAATTATATTCAGTGAGAACAGAACAATTTTTAGGCGCGGAAAATTCTCCCGGCCCAATTCATAATAAAATAGCGAAAAAATATAGCAACGTTTGTATAACAGAATCAAAGAAAGATTTATTAAAAAATATTGAATCAGTGAGATCACAATATCCAGTAACGGTTGGCATAAGTTTTAATCCTAGCAAGAAAAAAGATATTTCAAATATTTTAAATCAAACTAGCATGATGGCACCGTTAATGGGAAATGTGGCCAATACTTTATCAACTGCTATAAAATCTCCGTTTGTAGAGATTATTGAACAAACTACACTACAAGAGCTTTCTACTGACAACAAGCTTCAAAAAGAATCTTTTTTTCAAGAAACTGAAAAAAGAAGCTGGGATTTGCACAATATTCTACAAAAATATTTTTCTAACTTTAGCGAAGTTTTTAGTTTAGCAAGCCAAGAAACTACAACATTTATTTCTAACAATGAAATTGATTTTGCCGATCCAAGCAAGTCTTTAATTAAATATATTTTCGGACTTACAGCTTTAACCTCTATTTTTCAACAAACTGATACTGAATCTAGAACTTATGAAAATATGATGAATGGAGAATTTAGCGAAGCTTCAGAAGTTTTGTTCTATAGAATTGAGAAAAGTAGTAATGGAACTGTAGTGCAAAATATTTTAGTTCCTAACATGTCGGAACAAAATATAATTAATGTTTTAGATACGCAAGTAAAATATGATAAATATTACGAATATAGAGTTTATGCATATCACGCAGTTAAAGGCTTGATGTATAAATATGATAGAGAAAGTTTACAATTTGATTATAGTTGGGAAGATCCTCCAACACCACAAGCAGAAGAATCTACTCCGGACGAACAATGTGATGATACAAATCCGATTGATTACGAAGAGACTTGTGACACGAATGACAACGGACTCATCACGGCCGTCGGTCTCGTTGATGTTCCACAGCTAATTGATCCGCAGGGACAAACGATGGAAGCTATCTTTGCTGTGTTATCACAACCAACACTTAGATTAGTCGAGTGTCCGTATTTTAATGTGTTGAACACTAGCCCCACAATTGTTTTGGATAAGCCACCGCTTCCACCAGACGTTAACATAATCCCTTTCAGCGGAATTCACAACAGAATAATGTTCTTGTTTAATTCAAACGTGGGAGATCTTACAGCAGATCCAATTTCATTAACATTCACAGATGCTGATCAAGTTACAAAAATCAGAGACTCTCAAGGTGTAGGAATGGATGATCCTATAAACTTTAAAACTGATGATGTAAACGTGTCTTATCAAATATTTAGAACTTCGACACCTCCTGCATCGTATGAAGATTATCTTCTTGAGACACCAAAAACTACAAATAAAACTTCTTTTGTTGATAACATTAACGCAAATCAAAAATACTATTATACTTTTAGGGCGATTGATAAAAACGGACACATTTCAAATCCAACAGCAGTATTTGAAGTAGAGTTGGTAACTTTAGAAGACGGTAGCGATGTTTCAAAAGCTGCAATACTTCCGCTTATTAAAGAATATACTTTTCCTGAAACCGCAAACACTTATGCAACAAGAGATTTTAGAAAATACTTATTAATAAAGCCGGCTTTAGGGCAGGATGAAGTCGACTATGACACTTCAAACATAGTTTCAGCTGATGAACAAAAAAATCCTGATTTAATTAATCCTAAACTTGGCGTAAAACAGAATAAAATATTCTCTTCAGTGTCAGGAGAATATAACCCTACGGATGGTACTTGGACTGAGCCATCTGGTTCTATTCCTAGGTATAAATTAAGGGTTACATCAAAGAGCACCGGAAGAAAATTTGACATTAATTTTAAATTTACAAACGAACACAAACAACAATAAATTGTAACTAAATGATTTAAAAGTAAATTATTGATATTATATACTAATTATTAAGAGCGAGGAGACCGAAATATGGGGTTTTTAGATAATTCTGGCGACATAATTCTTGACGCAGTACTAACAGATACGGGAAGATTTAGGCTAGCTAGGGGCGACGGAAGCTTTAAGATTGCAAAGTTCGCTTTAGGCGACGAAGAAATAAACTATGGCAATTATGATAAGAATCATGCGAGTGGTTCTGCTTATTATGATTTAAAGATTTTACAGACACCTGTCTTAGAATCTTTTACTAACAACACTTCTGTAATGAAGTCGAAGTTAATTTCTATTTCTAGAACAAACTTGCTTTACTTGCCTGTTTTAAAAAGAAACTATAAGAAAAATGGTTATTCAACATTGGCTGAGCCTGAACAACCTATTGACGGCGGATCCGCAGGAGTCGTAACCGCAATTGCATGCACTGATGATACTATTAACGCATGCCTCGCCAACCAGGAAGCCGACCAGGCCAAGGCCGGCGTCATCGGAGGAAACCCTAAAAATTCTGGCGCTGCGACTGTAAACTCAATTACGAACGGAATTAGAATTGATCAAGGCTTAGATACTAACGAAATTTCATCTAATTTAACTATTGATCAAGATTTGAAAGAAACTCAATACTTAATTGAAATTGATAACCGCTTTGGTTCGATTACCCCACCCGGGATAGGCGTGCAAACTCCAATTGCGTTTGCTTTTAAAGATGATGACGAGATCGCAAGTTATTATGTTTCAGACGCTGATTCATCTTTTGTTACTCAAAACACTGTAGCGGAGTCCGATCAAGCCGACGAAGTTATCGCTGGTCCTCGTGGCACTATATTAACTTTTAGCATCAAGCCGTCGTTAGAATTGCAACAAAGCAGCTATTTGTTTGATAGATACGGCCTCACAGAAACACCAGATGGTGCCGCGGAGAACGCGACCAAAATGAGGCTGTTCGACGCCGCCGGCAATAATCCAAGTATGAAATTTATTGATACAATAGTAAGAGTAACTGGCGTAACAACTGGATATAGAATAGATATCCCTGTTAGATTTCTTAGAAAAGCATAAAATATTTTAGAAGGTATAAAAAATGGCAACATCCTTTAAGTCTTTAACAAATAACGACGTAACTTCAACCAGAACGTTATTACATGAAGCAATCCCTATTACAGGAACAATCGTTTCAGGTACTTACCAACGAGGCGAAGGAGGAACAGAGGAAAACATCAAGAATTATTCTCACGGAATGTTTCAGTCGGTTTACGACTACCCTTATTTAAGCTCCTCTGCAAATCATATCTTTGATATTACTTATGGCATCTCGCCAACGGTAACTTCTTCGTTGGCTTCTGCCGGCGCTGAAGCTACTCAGTTAGATAAAAAATCTAGAATTTATTCTCAAATGGCACAAATGCTAGCCGGTTATAAACAAGACGGCACAATCAGAGACTTTGATCGCGATGGTAATGTTTCTGGCGGCGGTGATACTCTTGATGAGTGTTTCTTTGTTTCTTTTGCTAGGCTTCTAACAAAGGACGAAGTTAAAAAAGGCTCCATGGCATTGTCATTCGTTACAGGCGGTGCTTGGGACGGATCTGCAGTGGATATCGATTCAGGAAATTCGTTTGGTTCATACCTCCCTGGTTCGACACCTTCCGGGTCCAACCGCGACGCGCTTCTTACTCTAGGTGACTATGACGCGACGAACAATTATTTCGTAAACTCGCCCGCTGGTGAATATGGTATTCTTTATACTTCATCCGTTAATATTGTTCCTGGTTCCGGACTAGGATTAATTTATTATCAAGCAGGTATCGCTGTAATTACCTCATCTATTTTTGCTCAAAACTGCCTCCGCGGTGATGAGGCCGGAACTGCAGCGTCTCATGATACAACTGGCTCGCTTCAATATATTTCTAGTTCTTACTTTGGTCAGTACAACAATCCGATTTGGGAAAACTCAACGGGCTCAACAATCCAAACTCTATGTAATGGATTTAGGAACAGAGTAAGTAACATTAGTTTTAATAATACTGTTGAACTTAACTCAACCATTTATTATGCGAGAGCAAATCATAACGAGTTTAATTACAGTGCTAACCCAACATATGTTTCTAGTAGCAAGCTCGTAACTAAAAATGTTTCCGCAGATATGCCGGTTTCTTATATTACTACTGTTGGCTTGTATTCTGCAGACAACGAATTATTAGCTGTTGCTAAACTGTCAGAACCGCTTAAGAAAGATCCAACTACGGAGTTTACTTTAAGAGTTAGATTAGATTATTAGGCTTAACACTAATTAATATAACAGGATCAATTAGTTATGCCTTATTATAAGTTTGGTAAAAATGACATATTTCGTAATAGAATCCAAGCCCATCCTAAAGTTGAGTTATTAACTTGGAGCGGCTCGGTATATTACAACAATACTAGCCAAACTTCTTCTAATCCAAATATTCCTAACGGCCATATAAACCTTCACGAAATAAATGTGAATAGAGGTGGCGGTGTTGATCGGCCAGATGATAATCTAGTTTACCCGTTTGTAACAAAGCAGGGCAGCTCTACCAGTTTTAAAACTGTAACAACTTCAAACTTTAATACTGATTTTAATTTTGGTGACGTTATAAGTGGTAGTTATCCAATGACTGCTACAATATCGCGAGACTACTATCAGGCCACTTATGCAAGATCTCGCATTGAAGCACTTAGAACAACATTAGATTACTACTCTCGTTTAAATCCGCACTATCAATATTCGTCTAGTTTATTTCACGATTTTGGAAAAGACGAATTAACACTGGTTAGTATACCTTCTATTTTTTATGGCTCCGCTATTAAGAAAGGAACAGTTAAACTAAGCTTTTACGTAACTGGAACCTTGATAGCACAAGCAGAAGATCAAAACAGAGATGGTTCTCTAATTCAAACCGGGCCTATCGATAGCATTGGTTCGGGTTCTGTAGCTGGTGTTGTATTATACAATGAAGGGTTCTTAATTCTAACAGGAACAAGCGCTATTGGAATTGATAAGAGTCATCAAGAAAAATATATTGGTGGAGGGTCGGATTCAAATCCTAAATGGATCCACTTTAATTCTCAAGGAGACTCGTATGATAGAATTGTGTCATCTAGTTTTAATTTAGAATTTGAAGGAACAAACTATATCCCTACAGTAACTATGCTAGCTCACGCTCCTAGAGGCGCCCTTAACAACTCTAACAATTTTACTTTTGTAAGTAAAGGTCAAATACAAAATGTTCAAACTGGAACAGTTGGTAGCCATTATAAAGAAAATCCTAATTTAATAATTAAAAATATTGTTAAAAGCCCGTATAATGAATATACCGCTAGTTTTGAAAAGCAGACGTATATTTCTAAAATCGGTATCTATGATAAAGATAAGAACTTGATCGCAATTGCCAAACTAGCGAACCCGGTCAAGAAAACAGAAGATAAAGATTATACGTTTAAATTAAAATTGGACTTTTAAATGATTTTAGGATTAGATGTCAGCACCAGTATAACTGGTGTTGCCGTTGTGGACAACAATGGAGAGTTGGTCCATAGCGAAGTTTGGGATCTACGCAAATATAAAAACTTTTTCACTAAAGCGCAGATTATCCGAGAAAAGATCGAAAGCTTTCCTATAAAACCAGAAAGAGTTTTTATTGAACAATCTTTGCAATCTTTCAGGTCAGGTTTTTCATCAGCAAAAACTTTGTCAACTCTCTCTAGATTTAATGGAATTGTTTCGTGGATTTGTTATAGGCACTTTGCAATGGAGCCAGATTATGTGGCAGCAACATCTGCAAGAAAGATGTGTGGTATCAAAATACCTCGTGGCGTAAAAGCAAAAGAAGTTGTTTTAAAATTTATATTGACAAACGAACCAAGCTTTGATATTGTTTATACAAAGCAGGGCAATCCAAAGCCCGGCACGTATGATAAAGCGGATGCAATTGTTGTTGCCCGCGCAGGTTATAATCTTTGGCGGAAGCAGAAAAAAGAAGAATCTTAGTTGATATCCTTGGTCGGTTCTACAGAACTGGCGAAGAGTTTCTTTTTCGTTGTCCGGAATGTTCACACCACAAAAACAAACTATCAGTTAATGTCGACAAAAATGCCTTCAAATGTTGGATCTGTGATTATAGCGGAAGAAGTATCTCAAGACTCGTTCGAAGATTCGGCAACTTCAAGCAAATCGAATCTTGGAAAGAATTGGATAGCTCCGTTGATATTAATGATTTTGAAGAATCAATCTTCGGTACAGAAGAAGTAGAAGAATTAGAAGAGCAAATTGGTTTGCCAAAAGAGTTTGTATCACTAGCTAACGGAAATAAATCTGTTGGTTCATTGGCTGCAAGAAAATATCTTAAATCTCGTGGCATAACAGAGAAAGATATTGTTCGTTGGAAAATAGGATATTGTTCAGAAGGAGAATACGCAAATAGAATAATCGTTCCTTCTTTTGGCTTAACAGGATATTGTAATTATTTTGTCTCTCGAACATATATTGATGATTGGATGAAATATAAAAACCCACCTGTAGAAAAAGATATAATATTTAATCATCTATACGTTAATTGGAAAGAAAGTATCACTTTGGTTGAAGGCGTTTATGACGCTATTGTTGCAGGGCCAAGCGCGATTCCTATCTTGGGTTCGACGTTAAAAGAAAATTCTAAGTTATTTCAAGAACTTGCAGCAAACAACACAACAATATATATTGCTTTGGATCCGGATGTTGAAAAGAAAGCGCTAAGATTAATTAATAATTTGATGGAATATGGCATTGAAGTTTATAAGATAAATATATTCCCGTTTTCAGATGTTGGTGAGATGAGCAAAAATGAGTTTGAAGAACGTAAAAAAAATGCTATACTTATGAATAGTTCGAACTATTTATTAAAAAGTGTGCTCTCCACTTAAACGAATAATATTATGAAGATAACAAAATCAAGATTAAAAGAAATCATTAAAGAAGAATTAAGCTTAATGGATTCTTCGAAAGAACAAGCTTTGAAAGAAGGTCTATTGGATAATGCAATCCAAAGGCTAAGGGCAGCAGTAGCTCAGGTTCCAGAAGAAGATAGAGAAGAACTTCAAGATGTGCTGGCATCAATCGCTCAATTAGGTGATCGAGCACCCGATGCTCTTAAGGCTGCAGCACACGCTAAAACTGGCCTTACACCTGATAAGCCCACATCTCCTGGTGTTAGATACACTGAGGAAATTGATGAATCGGATATGATAGGCGAAGAAATAAATGAAGATAACTAAAGCTAGACTTTCTCAAATTATTAGAGAAGAATTAAAAGAAACTATTGGTCCGTTTTCTATCGCTACCGGCTTTAACCCGGAACCTGAAGGATTAGGACCATCAGATCTTATGGACACTTCAGAAGAAGATCCGGATGCAATTTATAACAACGTTAAAGTAGCGTCTAGAATTTTAGAAGAACTTCCGCTGGACGTATTACCAGAACATGTTGTCGATGCAGCGCAAAATCTTCGCGATGCTCTTGTTGCTTTAGAGGAGCAGGGCTACGGAAGCAAAGTAGGCTCGCATGACGACGCTGTTCCAAATTTTCCAACTCCGAGTTGGGCACAGGATAAAGAGGAATCTAAACCAATATTGACTAGAAACTCGGGACCAACAGGCTATTAAAAAAAAGCTTGACTTGGCCCTTTTAGTTTGCTAGAATGTATTGTGGCTCGTAATGAGCAGATATATAGGATAAGAGTATGCGCATTGCCCATCTGGCAGATGTTCACATTCGGAAATTAAAGTATCATACTGAATACAAAGTTGTATTCAAACAACTGTATGAGATTTTAAAGAAAGAAGAAGTTGATAACATCGTTATATGTGGTGACTTAGTTCACACAAAAACCGACATGAGTCCAGAGATGATCAGTATGGTCAGCTGGTTTCTGTCTTCATTGGCTGATATAGCCCCGACAGTTGTAATTCTTGGTAATCACGACGGAAACTTGAAAAACAGTGGTCGTCTCGATGCTTTGACACCAATTGTTCGTTCGCTTGATCATCCCGATCTATATCTATTGAAAGACTCGCAAGAGATGAAGCTTAAAGACGGCTTCTATTTTAACGTGCTTTCTGTATTTGATAGAGAGAATTGGGTTAAGCCGTCAAACAAAGATGCAGTTAATATTGCACTATATCACGGCTCTATTACCAGTTCCAAAACAGATATTGGTTGGTCTCTAGAACATGCAGACGATGAGATTTCTATTTTTAAAGATTTTGATTTTGCTTTTCTTGGAGATATTCACAAAACAAACCAAGCGTTAGATCCGGAAGGCCGAGTTAGATATCCAGGTTCTACTATTCAGCAGAATCACGGCGAGACTAATGATAAAGGGTTCTTGATTTGGGATATTAAAGACAAAGAAGAGTTTACGGTTAAACATATTCCAATTTCTAATCCAAAGCCGTTTGTCACTATCGAGTTGACAAAGAAAGGCAGGATGCCTAAAAACACCTCTCCACCGGAAGGAGCGAGGCTGAGACTGGTATCGACTAGTAACTTGTCTTTGGATGCCGTTAGAAAGGCAATAGACGTGGCTAAGCACAAGTTTAAGCCAGAGGCTATTACTTACCTTAGCAGAGCAGAAGATAACGCTAGCGTTTCTGAATTAACAAAAGATCTAGAGCAGGAAGATTTAAGAAATTTAAAAACTCAAGAAAAACTTATTTCTGCTTATCTAGAGCAATATGAAGTTACAGAAGAATTGTTAGATACCATTTATGATCTTAATAAAAGATACAATACTTTAGCTGAACAAGAAGAAGACGTTGCCAGAAATGTTAACTGGCGGTTAAGAAAAGCAAAGTGGGATAACCTTTTTAATTATGGTTGTGATAACGAACTAGACTTTACCAATTCTCACGGAATCTTAGGTATTTTTGGAAAGAACTATTCTGGAAAATCTAGCATTGTAGATAGTATTCTTTATACTTTGTATAATTCGACTTCAAAAAATGTAAGAAAAAATCTTAATTTTATTAACCAAAATAAAGAGTCGTGTGTTGGAGAAGTACAAATTGATGTTGGTCACAATACTTACTTGGTTGAAAGAACATCTGAGAAATATACTAAAAAGCTTAAAGGCGAAGTTACTCTTGAGGCAAAGACTGACGTTAATTTTGTTAAACGCAACAATGCAACAGGAGAAGAAGAGTCTCTGAATGGCTTAAGTCGCATGGATACCGATAAGAATATTAAGAAGGTTTTTGGCACTCTCGAAGATTTTCTTATGACATCAATGGCTAGCCAGCTTGGATCATTATCTTTTATTAATGAAGGTTCGACGCGTCGCAAAGAGATTCTCGCTAAATTCCTAGACTTAGAGTTGTTTGAAAAGAAATTTAAGATAGCAAAAGAGGAAGCTTCTGAGATCCGCGCTGCACTTAAAAGACTAGAACATCTTGATTTTAAAGAAGATATTAAGTTAGCTAATGAAGAATTAGCAATGAACGAAATTATCGCTGAGAGGAAAAGAAAAGAATGTGATTCTCTAAGCAAAGATATAGAAATATTAGCAGAGAAACTAAATGAACTTAACTCTGTAATTGATTCTATTCCAGCAGAAATAATTGATATCAATTTTGTTAATCAAGAAATAAACAAACAAGAAAAAACTCTGCAGGATATTAAAGAGCAAAGTGCAAAGTTTAATGAAGGTTTGCAAGATAGCAGCGATTTACTTTTGAGGATACAAGAGTTTATTGGTAGCTTTGATTATAATTCTTATGAAGAGAAAGCCGAGTTAGTAAAAGAAAACACAACTAAGATTTCAGAATTTGAACAAGAACTAAAAGTTCTTGAAATGAATTTAAATCACCATGGTGAAAAAATTAAACTTCTTGATGAAGTACCATGTGGTGATAAATTTCCTAGCTGTAAGTTTATTAAAGACGCTTATGATTCTAAAAATGAAATTGGAGAGCTAAAAGTTTCAATTAAAGATTTAAGCATATCAAAAAATAATGTAGAGGCTGAAGTTTTAGAGCTAGACCCAAATAAAATTAATGATTACTTAGAGAAATATGACAAACTTTTGGAAAGGAAGAATGAAGTCCAGCGCTCTGTCAACAATGCTAAATTAATGATAGAGAAAAACAAGACTAGATTTCTTAAAACACAAAACTATCTAAAAGAATTAAACGATAAAAGAGAAACTTATAATGATAATAGAGAAGCTATAGAAAACCTTGAAGAGCTTAACAGGCAAAAAGAGCATCTATTTAACAAGCATGTAGAATCAAAAAATAGATTTGAAAATTGTAATGAAGAAACTCTAGAGCTTTATAAAACTCATGGTTCCTTGGAACAAAGGGTAAAAAACTTAAAACGTCATGAGCAAGATTTTAAAGATCTTCAAAACGAATATTCTTGTATTGATTTGTTTCTAAGATGCATGCACAGTAATGGCATATCATATGATGTCATTAAAAAGAAGCTTCCCATTATTAACGAAGAAATATCAAAGATCCTTACGAATATCGCAGAATTTGAAATCTTCTTTGAAGAGGATGGCAAAAAGCTAGATATTCAAATTAAACATCCGCGTCATGATCCCCGTCCTATCGAAATGGGCTCCGGAGCAGAAAAAACTATTGCTGCAATGGCAATCCGATTGGCGCTGTTGAATGTCTCGACTCTTCCAAAATCTGATATATTCATTCTTGATGAGCCAGGAACGGCTCTTGATGAGGATAATATGGAAGGCTTTGTTAGAATGCTGGATATGATTAAGACACAGTTTAAAACGGTTGTGCTAATTTCGCACCTAGACTCGTTGAAAGATTGTGTCGATTCTCAGCTTATTATTGAGAAAAAGGACGGATATGCTTATGTTAGTTTCTAATTATATAACAAGGAGGTTTATGTTATGAGTGAAGAAACAAAAGCGTTTTTAGATAAAGCGTTGTCAAAATTGACAAGTAGAAAATTGTTGGTCTGGTTGACCGCTACAGGGCTAGCTTTGGCTAGCAGCGTTACCTCTGAAGATTGGGTAGCCGTTTCTTTGGTCTATATTGGATCCGAGGCAGCAGTTGATCTTGCTTCTGTCTGGAGGCACGGACGGTGACGTGGCCGGCTGTAAAACTAACAGCTAAGAAAAGCTGGGTCATACTGAAAAATTATTGGTATGTCCCAGCAATTCTTATTTACACTATTATTATGTGGATTGTCTTTAGAAAAGATAACAGCCGTTTAATAAAAATGTTTGATATAGCTGACAAAAAATATAAAGAAGAGATTGATGTTTTAAACAAAGCTCATCAAAAAGAAATTGAAGAGAGAAATAAAATCATTCAAGAACACAGAGCTATATTAGAAAGCATTGAAAAAGAATATGATGTTAAAGTCGAAGAATTAGAAAAGAGAAAAAAGAAAGAGCTAGACAAGGTTGTTCGTGAGAATAAAGAAGACCCAGAAAAACTAGCAGAAGAGATGAGCAGGCTATTTGGAGTTAAAAATGTCTAAAAGAATATTATCGTTATTTATGGCTATAGTCATGGCTACAGCGCCTACTATCGTATTGGCAGAGGAAGCTGAACAAGAAGGTCAATTAACAACCATAAATAAAGGCGAAGAGGCTCCGTACTCTGGAATACTTTTAGATTCTATTGCTGCAGCAAAAATAAATATTGATAAGAAGTATTCTTTGTTAAAGTATGATCTTGAGTTAGATTTAGAAATTAAAAAACTAAAAGCACAATACGATCTACAGTTGGGAACTCTGCAAGCACAGCATGATTCTCTTGAAGATAAACATATTTCTTTGTTAAAAATAAAGAACGACGAGATAGATAGATTAAGGGACATAGTAAAAGATAATCCAAACGATCATAATCATTGGTGGCTAGCCGGCGGAGTAGTTGCTGGTATTGTAACATCAATAGCTATATTTTATGCAGCAGTAGAAATTAAGGAAAATGAATAAATGGGAAGAGGTCGCGTCAGAAGAGGTCAAAGAGCTATAGCAAAAAGGCAAACTACGCCGGAAACAGAAACGATCTTTAAAACTGTTGTAGTAGATGGACAAAGCAATGTTATAGCAGACCAAAAAGCTGATAGACTAACATTAGACGAAGGCGCGAATATTGTTTTAACCACAAATGCTTCGACCGATACCATAACGATCACTGGCAACGTTACTTATGCACATAAAAATTACTTGCTTATTGGTTATGAAAACTCTGGAGCGTCTGATACTTCTGATTTAGGTCTTATCTTTAAAAGAGGTGGCGTCAACAATCAAGCTTTAGTTTGGGATGAGAGTGATGATCAGTTTGCTTTTATCGAGACAACCTCAAATCAAAGCACCACAGGTGTGGTAAATATATCTGCTTATTCACCAGTAAAAGCTTTAACTTATATAACTCCAAGTTCTAGAAGACTAAAAGAAAATATCGTTGTAATAGATAATGCGATAAACAAGCTAAAAAAATTAAGAGGCGTTTATTTTGATTGGAAAGAATCTGGCAAAAGAGATATAGGATTTATCGCAGAGGAAGTAGGAAAGATAATTCCAGAAGTTGTTACTTACGAGGACGAAGAGAATGCTTCAGGTCTCGATTATTCTAGATTAACTTGCTTATTGTTGGAATCTATTAAAGAACAACAAATAACAATTGAAAAACAAGATAAACATATAAGTTTTTTGTATAAATTTTTAAAGTTAAATAAATCAACAAAACCATAGATTTACGTCCCTAAACAAACTTTTTTTAGTATATTCTTAGTTTTTTATTTAATGCTTTTCCTTTGTAAAGGTCTACTTAACTTGGGCAGGATAATTTTGTCTTGTCCATAATTTTGTAAACCATATAATAGGGGGAAAATATTTATGGGACACTCATTACTAGACGGAAAAGCCGCTGTATCACAGTTTGGTGCGAACGTCTTACAATTAAGTTTAACTTCAAGTCGTTATGACGCTGAGCGCGACTCCGCGGCAGCAGATCAGCCTGGAGCGCTTCAAGCATCTGGTTCTGTTATTCGACTTTTTGCTTCCGGTTCAGCAGCCGCTCAAGAAGTGGGCTCTGGAATTCTTACCGGTAGCGGGCTTTACTTTCTAAAGCCAACAACTGATAACCTTGCGTTATCAAAACCAGCTCGTATTCTTGGTCATAACCTTGACGAGACTATTAGCGGTGATTGGACATTCTCAAGTGCATTATCAGTTGAGGGTAACGTTGATCTTGGTAACGCAACATCCGATACCATTACAGCCACTGGCCGTTTTGACTCGGATCTCGTTCCAAGCACTGACGGCGCTCGCGATTTGGGCACATCTGCCTTACAGTGGGCCGAAGCTCACATTGACGCTGTTCACGGTGATACAGTTTTGGTTTCAACTCTAAAGGCCGCTGACGGCACTTCCGCAGGTTCTATTGCAGACTCCACAGGTGTTGTTACTCTTGCTAGCTCTGTATTGACAACTACCGACATCAACGGTGGTACGATCGATAATGCTGTTATCGGCGCAACCACTGCGCGGCCGGCAACTTTCACAACATGTGACGCGACGACTGACTTCACCGTTGGCTCTACTGTTATCACAGACGATTCAATCGTCATGACTCCAAGCTCTGGTGATACACTTTCGATCACATCAACAACTAATGGCGCTTCCACGATCGCTACAGTCGACGCAGCCGGCACAGATGCTGACCTCGCTTTGACTGCCGATGGTCAGATCACATATAGAGCTAATGATGCCGCTGGTCATATTTTTGACATCAACGGAACATCGCAAGTTCAGCTAGTCGACGGAGTTCTTAAGCCGACTACTACCAACGATGTTGATCTAGGAACTAACTCTCTTCTGTTCAAAAGCATTTATGCACACGATGTGAGACTCAATGGCTCTCTGAGCGCTTCTTATATTGCTGTTGATCATCTTGACGTTAACACAATCAATAGTGTTGTCAGAACAGAAAGCACGTTAGAAATCGCCGACAAGCACATCGTGCTTGCTTCCGGTTCAGCTGGTGGTGCTGTTAACGGTGCCGGCCTCCTCTTCGGTGGAGATGGCTCTGAGAGAGGTCTTACTGAAGCAGGTAGTCTTACTTGGGATTCGACACTTAATGGTGTTGTTATTAGTGGCTCCAATGCAAATCAGGTAGCCCACGTTTCAGCCTCCGGTGATGTCTACGGCAATGACGGCCACTTCGTTAACCGCCTTACTGTCAAGAACGACGGTAATATCGGCTCCGACGGTGCCTATGATGCAATGACAATTTCCAACGCCGGTATCGTAACTTTCAAAGACGATAT
>MDSZ01044404.1_pt1 | contig 21061 bp, 20 predicted proteins | sample 811201 | NCBI WGS metagenome assembly MDSZ01 (sample SAMN05326647, study PRJNA326480) | marine metagenome | isolation source: seawater | place: Indian Ocean: North | collected 2010 | reverse complement strand
TGTCTTTTTATATTTTCAAAATTTATATAAGCATTTGCATTTTTAAAAACAAGAATAGGTTTAAATAAGATATTATGGTGCCTCATTAAAGAAGTTAAAATTCTAATATGCAAATTTCTATTTGAATTAACCTCACTTAAAATAAATGATGAAACTAATTTTCTACCAAATAGATAATTGTCTCTTCTAAGGTAGCGTGTTCTTTCAATAAATTGTTGATAATTTGTCTTTATATTTATAAAATTTGTTCCACTATATGCTGCAAAAATAAAGCTATCACAATCTATAATTTGATTATGATTTTTTTTGAAAAAATCCTCTTTATTATTGATTATACATCTATATTTCTCACTATCATCGTAAGATATTGGGCAAACATCGCACGCTATACATTTATGAACCTCTTCTTTAAAAACTTTGAATACTGAAAATTTAATATTTTTATCTTTATAATTTTTGACTAAACTTTCAATTATTCTTGTACACTCTTCGTCCTTATTATCTTGTAATATGAAAATACTGCATTTATGGGGTTTTTTTGAATTTAATTTTTGATTTTTATCTTGTAAATTAATATTATTTAAAACTTCACCTATATTTTTTCCAGTGCTTAAAGCGGTTTTAACTCCATAATCATCACCAATAACTTTACCAATATCACCAGCTACTAACGTTCCACCATACTGTGCTGTTGTGTCGTGACCGTTACCTATCACCTTGCATCCCATATTTAAAAAATCTAATGCCTGAAAAATTAAAGTAGTTTCTTGTCCTCCATTTCTTTTCGCCCCAACTGCAAGACCGGCATAAAGTACTTTTTTGGCATGCCTCATACACTCTTCATCACTATTCAAAAACTCGATCATTCTTTGAGTTAGACTGCCTCGATCTCCAAAATAAACTGGTCCAGATAGTAAAAGTGCCTTACAGCTTAAAAATTTTTTCTTAAAGTGATCTAATTTCTGTTTATTTTCATTTTCAAAAATATTAGCCAGACTCAAATAATCAATTTTTATATTCTTTTGTTGCAGTGAGTTCCAAAGTGCATACACAAGAGCACTTTCTGAATTACTTAGGCCACGATTACCCTTGTACTTTTTAAGTTGCTTATATTTTTCTTCAAAAGAGAGCTTTTTACCATTTAATTTATCTATGTCAGAAAAAGTAATTTTAATCTGATTTTTAACAAATTTATTCAATTCATCTAAATTTTTGATTTTTTTTAAATCATCAACTAACTCATTTTTATATGAGAACCTTTTATTTCTTAAACTAGCTGAAATTCCTAAAACTAACATATTTTATTATATCAAGATTTATTATATTTTAAATTTTTTTCTATTATAATAATAAATTTACTCATTTTATTAAAAGATAAAAATATATATCAAATTACAAACTCTCTCCCAGCCATAAATGATTATTTTTTGGTTTATTTTTAATACTTGTTTGATATTAAGGTTTAACCTTTAATATAGCTATAAAAATATTTTATAAAAGTGAAGATATCAAAAATCATAATCTTTTTAAAAGTTCTATTAAAATCAAAATATCATTTAAATAAAATTCCAAAAAAAGAATTAATAATTTTTGATGGGATAAAACCTTATAGACTTAATAATGTTATTAAAGGTTTAAAATACCATGTTCTAGAAACGCGAATTTATCGTGTTAATGAAATCTTTATTTCAAAAAAAATAATTTTTTCAATAATTAAAAACTATAGAATGGGATTGTTTAACTCTTACCTATTAGGTCTAATTGATGAAATAAATCCAAAAGTAATTTTTACATTTATGGATAATGGTCATCGATTTAGTAAATTTTCTGAGCTTAGGAAAAAAAATTTTAAATTTGTTGCTCTACAAAATGGAGCAAGATATGAACATAAAATAATTAATTTATTAAAAAAAAAAAGAAAAGTTAATTTTTCTAGATTTAGTATCCCCTATTACTTGTGTTTTGGTCAACATGAAATAAATGATTTTAAAAAAACTAATCAAAATATTGGTAAGTTTAAAATTGTTGGAAGTTTAAAATTATCAAATTATTTATTAACTCAAAAGAAAAATAAAAAAATTATCAATAGGAAAGATAATGATATTTTATTTATGCCCGATGTTGAATGTTGGGATGAAATTATAAAGGAATTAAATTTTCCCTTGGCTGAAGGTATAATTAAACTAACTAAATTTGTAATTAAATTTGCAATAGAAAATAAATTAAAAATAAAGATTGCTGCAAGAAATACATATAATGAATTTGAAGAAGAAAAAAATTTTTATAAAAATAATCTAAAGAAGTATGAATATGTTTTTTTAATGAAGAATATATTCTATAGAAGACCAGGTTATTATACTTATGAAGTTATGCAAAAAAGCAAAATTGTAGTAGGCACAATGTCAACTATGTTAAGAGAAAATTTAGCTTTGAGAGGTAAAACTTTTGCTTGTAATTTCACTAAAGCCGATATTTATGATTTTCCATTAAAAGGAATATGTTTTTCAAAAAATCCATCATATTCGAACTTTGAAAGAAAACTGAAGAAAATTCATAAAATTTCTCATAAAAAATACATATGCGGTATTAACAAAAAAAGTAATTATGTATGTGCAAATAATTTTAATAAGATTGACCAAACTCCAAAATTAATAAGAAAAGAATTGGATTTATTAATAAATAAAAATTAAATTAAAATTTTTAATATATAAATCAAATAAAATTTATGAAAATTTTTTTTATAATAAAGGAAAAATCTCAAAGAGTTAAAAATAAGAATTTTATAAAATTAGATGGATTGCCTTTATATAAATATGTGCTGAGAAAATACAAAAACTTTAAAGTTTTTGTAGATACTGATAGCGAAAAAATAATACAAGAATGTAAAAAAGACAAAGGATTAAAACATGTTTATTGCTATAAAAGAGAAAAAAAATTTATAAATTTAGAAAAGAGTAAATTTAAAAGCCCTACTCCACTAATGTTAGAAAATTTTATTAAAAATTTTGCAGATAAAGATAAAATAATTATATCATCTCACATAACATCTCCTTTTTTGAAAATAAAAACATTAGAAAATGCTATTAAAAAAATGAGATATTATGATAGTGTATCATCTTGTACTGAAATACAAAATTTTTCTTATTTAAAAAATCAAAAAAGTTTTTCACCAATAAATTTTAATCCTAAAATTATTCAAAAAACTCAACAATTAAAAAAAATTATTCACTTGCATGGTGCTTTTTTCATTTTCAAAAAAGATATCTTTTTAAACAACGGGCTTCAGAGAATTTCAAAAAATAATTTTTTTTATGATGTCAAATTTCCTGAGAATCTAGATTTGGATAATTATGAAGATTTTATTATGGCTAAAAAAATAATTAAAAAAGATTTTACTTAATTAATGTTGAGAAAAATATTAATTTTCGATTTAGATGGCACATTAATTAATAGTAAAAAAAGTATTATAAATTCATTTAACTATGCTTTTAAAAAAAATAATATAAAGCAAATAAATGAAAAATATTTCAAAAAGAATGCAAGTGAAGGTAGTTTATATTTTATAAAAAATAACTTAAATAAAAATAATATTAATTATCTAGAAAAAATAAATAAAGATTTTCTTCAAATATATAAAAAATTCTGTATTCGTAATATTAGCTGTCGAATTGGTGTTAAATGGTTTTTAAATAAATATAATAAAAAATATACCTTTGTAATTTGTACAAACAAAAATTCATACTATGCTAACAAAATTTTAAATAAACTTAATATAAAAAAGTATTTTTATAAAGTTTATGGATCAGATTTTTCAGAATTTAAAAAACCTTCAAAAAAACTTTTCTTAAAAATCAAAAATAATTTAAATCAAAATAAAAAAATAATTATAATTGGAGATAGTGAGGTAGATTATAACTTTGCAAAGTATTCTTCTGAAAATTTCATATTAATAAAAGATGGATACACAATAAAAAAAGTGAAAAAAATCAGTCAAAAATACAGTATAAAGAATTTTTATGAGCTTAAAAATATTTTAGATTTATTTAAATTTTAAATATATATAGTGAATTATTTTTTAATATGAAAGGCAAAATAAATTGAAAATTTTAGATTGTACACTTCGAGATGGTGGCTTTACCAAAAATTTCAACTGGGATTTTGGTTTTGCATCAAGATATTATAATTTAATGACTAAATTCAAAATTCCATATATTGAATTGGGTTATTGGATGCAAACATCAAAAAGCAAAAATCCTTTCTATAATTTTAATTTTGAACATTTAAATAAAATAGTAGGTAAATCTGATAAACAGAATGTAAGTATTATTATTGATTATCATTATTGTAATAAAGATACATCAAAATACCCAAAAAAATTTGCAACACCAGTATCAATGATTAGAATGACTGCTAGAAAAGAAGACTTTAAAGAAGCTCTAACCTTTTCATCCAAGTTAAAAAAAGCAACTAACTTGGATATTTCTATACAAATAATTAATAGCACCAATTATTCAAAGAAAGAACTACAGGATACTGTAAAAGAATTAGTTAAACATAATTTTTATTATGTTTATTTTGCTGATAGTCATGGGAATTTAAATCTTATAAATGATTACTCTAAATTTGAAGATAGTATTGCTGTATTAAAAGAAAATAATATAAATGTTGGTTTTCATCTCCATAATCATACCAATAGAGCTTTACTGAATTATTATTTTTGTCTCGAAAAAAAAATTAATATTACTGATACTTCAATTTTAGGTTTGGGTAAGGGTGGTGGAAATCTTCAATTAGAACATGTAATTATAAATGAAAATTTAATAGAACTTTTAAATTTTATTGATCAGGAAAAAAATAACTTTGAATTAAAAGATAATAAATTTTTATACACTATAATATCAGGTAGATTAAACATTACAGATAATTATGCTAAAGAAGCAATAAATAAAAACATCTCTTTGGAAAATTTTTATAACAAAGCTTCGAAGTTAAGAGGTATTGAGAGAGATACATTTAAAGAAATTTTCTAAATCAAAATTAAATATTTTTAATTTTATATTTTCATATTTTTTTCAACCAAATCACAAAGGATGTGTCCAATTAAAATATGCATTTCCTGAATTCTTGCAGTAGAATTTGATTTCACAATCAACTCTAAGTCTGATTTTCCTTTGCACATACCACCATCACGTCCCAAAAGTGAAATTACATACAATTTATTTTTCTTAGCTTGATTTATGGCTTTTAGAATATTCCTACTTTTTCCCGATGTTGAGATTGCAACTAATACATCACCTTTACTACCTAGTCCTTCTATTTGTCTAGAGAAAACGTTCAAATATCCAAAATCGTTAGATATACAAGTTAAAGATGCTGAATCTCCAGCTAATGAAATTGATTTTAATGGTTTTCGATTTTTTTTAAATCTTCCAATTAATTCAGCAGATAAATGCATACTATCAGATGCGCTACCGCCATTTCCACACCAAAAGATTGTTTTATTTTTCAATAATACATTAGAAATAATTTCAGAAGCCAAAATTATTTTATTAGTAAATGATTCAGTTGCTACTTTATTAAAAACTTTTTTATGTTCATTGAAATTTTTTTTAATTAACTTTTTAAGTTTGCTCATATCTCAATATAAAATTATTATTTTAAAAACTTTTTTTCTTTATTTGTAAATTTTTTATTAGAAGTAGCAATTATTAAAATTAAAAAAAAGAAAGTAAAAATTGATAATAATTTTAAATATAATCTAACAGAGTCTTTATAATATATAATATCTTTAGAATTTGACTCAACTTCTAAGTATAAAAGCGTTTTATTAATATCTTGAATATTTCCTATTTCCGATTTCCAACCGTAATCATATAGAAATGGCAAAACTATTTTTTCTGATTTATTAGAACTATTTATAATTTCATATTTATTTAATCCTAATCTTTTAAAATTAATTTTGTCAGACAAAAGAAACAAAGAATCAATATTTAATAGACATTGCACCATTGGAAAACTTTTACACTTATGTGACTGATATTTTTTTTGGTTATCAATAATTGCTTTTCCATCATTTATAATCTCGAACAATATAATGTGATCAGACTCAAAATTAATTCTACTAATCTCTTTAAATTTTGAAAAATCAATCTTATTTTTTTCAGACTCTAAAATAAGTAAATACTTTATGTTAAATATATTAAAAAAAACATTATTATTAATTTCTTCAAACTCTGGGTTAATAATTGAATACATTTTTCGCTCAGCTTTACGTAATTGATATTTAGAGGAATTTTTGAAATGGCCATTAAATGGAAAAATTTTATAATCTAAAAAATCTCTAAAATGGAAAATATTTGCTTCTGAAAAAATTGTGCTATCATTTTCTTTATTGATAACTAATTCCCAAATTCCTTCACTTAAATATGTTTTGCCTAAATTATTTTGTCCTAAATCTATTTTTTTTGTTAATTTATAAAAGGAAGAGTTTTGATAATTTTTATTTAATTTTAATACGTTAAATTTTTTTTCTTTTTCATAAGTAAAATGCATTTTGATTGTAGAAGATATATGTAAAATAGTTATTAAAACACTCATAGAAATCACCGCGTAAATTATTTTTTTATTTTTAATACTAGACAAGAAATCTCCAAATATAAAAATAGAAATAAAATTTGATAAATCTCGGATAACATGTGGGTTGTTAATTAACGAAAATGAAAAATTTGTAGTGTTAGTTAAAATTAATGCTATTGATATAAAAAAAACATAGTTAAGATAAAAAATTTTTTTAGATTGTTTTAGTATTATCAAACCAATTGACCATAAAAATGCGAAATAAAAAAAAATTCCTCCAAACGGTAACCATCTGTTGTCGCTTGGATCGGTTTTGCTTAAATATGGAAAATTGAAGTTAAAAAAATCTTCAAAAAACTTTAATATAAATACAATACCTGACGTAAAATGTTGAAGTTTTACATCTATCAATAAAGATCTTTCACCTTCTGAAAATCTTGAACTCTCATAGATTAATCTAAAAATTTCCTCAGAAATTAAAAAAATAAAGATAATTATTCCAAAATAAAAATATTTCTTATTTAAAAAGAAAAACTTTTTATTAAAAAAAATAAATAGAAAACATAAAATTGAAAATATTAATATTGTAGTAGGCTGACCGTTTAGAAAAGCATAACTAAAAACAAATAATAATTTAAAGAAATATTTGGAAGTTTCGGTAATTGAAAATTTTATCAAATAATAAAAAATTGCTGGATATAAAGATAATATAAAAAAAGTTTTTATTGAATCTCCAGTTATTAAATTTGCTAAAAAGGTAATGTTAAAGGCGTAAAAAAAACTCAAAATATAAATATAATTAAATTTTAGTATTTTAAATATTTTTTTAAAAAAATTTAATTGAAGATAAAAACCTATAATAAGAGAGAAGAGATAAAACAATTTTAAATTTTTTATTAAAAATATCGGTATATAAAAATAATCAATTCCAATACCTAAAGGCATTCTTGAGCCTGGACCCAATAAATCATAATAAAATATAAATGGTGAAAAAAAATTTTCTGCTATTATATCTAATGAAAAATGTGTGGTTAAGTAATCCTCTGTCCTTCCTGCACCAACTATTAAAATTGGAAAAATATAAATACTTATAACAAAAGTTAAAAATAATAAATCTTTTTGATAAGTTTTCATTTACTTGTATAGTAAATCATTTTATTTCAAATTAATAATGAAACATGAAATTTTTAATTCTTAATCAAAAATAAATAATAAAGATATAATGAATGATCTTGTAATTTTAGCTGGAGGGAAAGGTCTTAGACTTGGAAATTTAACAAAAAAAAATCAAAAAACTATGTTAAATTTTGGAAAAATTCCTTTTTTAAGATATTTGTTAAATTATTATTGTAAGTTTAATATTAATAAAGTTTTTATAATTACCTCATTTGACTCAAAAAAAATTTTTGAACAGTTTCATAAAAAAAGAATAAATTTAGTTGATATATTTTGTATTAACCAGCCGCAACCAAATGGTACAGCGAAGGCTTTAAAATTAATTAAAAATAAAGTTTCAAAAGAATTTATCTTAGCAAATGGAGATACTTATTTTGAAACAAATTTGGATTTACTTCTTAAAATGAAATTAAAAAATAAGCTTGGATGTATGATTTTGGTAAAAAAAAATAAAAAAATTTTTTCTAAAAAATTAAATTCATTAGCTGTAAAAAATAAATTAGTATCATTAAGTTCTTCAAATAATGGTTTGGTTAGTAGTGGTGTAATGTTATTGTCAAATAAAATTTTAAATTCTATTGATAAACATACATCGTCTTTTGAAAATGATATTTTAAAAAAAAAAATATTACAAAATAAAATTTTAGGATATCAAGAAAATTGCTTTTTTTTAGATATAGGATCTAAACTAAATTTCAATATTGGTCAAAATCTTTGGATTAAGAAATTTAAAAAACCAGCTATTTTTTTAGATCGTGATGGAGTAATAAATGAAAATAAAAACAATTATAATTATAAAATTTCAACATTTAGATTTAAAAAAGGGATATTAAAATTAATAAAAGATTTTTTAAAAAAAAATTTTTATATTTTTATAATCACTAATCAGGCAGGAATTGCAAAAAAAAAATACACACTCAAGTATTTTCTTAAATTACAAAAATTTATAAAACAAAAATTTAGCGAAAATAATATTAAAATAAATGACGTGGAATTTTGCCCACACCATCCAAATTCAAAAATAAAAAAATTTAAAAAAAAATGTGGTTGTAGAAAACCAAATAATGGTATGATAAAAAAAATTTCATCTAAATGGATTATAGATAAAAAAAATAGCCTAATGATAGGTGATAAAATTACTGACGAAATATGTGCTAAAAAATCAGGAATAAAGTACTATTATTATCATGAAAAGTTGCATAAAGAGCTAAATTAAAACTAATATGAAAAAAATTTTAATAACTGGAATTTCAGGGATGGTTGGCTCTCACCTTGCGGATTACATTTTAAAAAAATCAAATTGGAAAATTATTGGTGGGTGCAGATGGAGAAGTCCGTTAAATAATTTAATACATTTATCTGATAAAATTAACAGCGGTCAGATTAAATTAAGGTATTTCGATTTAAATGATTATTCCAGTATATTTAAGGTAATTTCAGAAGAAAAACCTGATCTAATATCACACCTGGCTGCACAAAGTTTTCCAAAATCAAGTTTTGATGAAAGAGAAGTTACATATAATACAAACATTTTAGGCACCGATAGATTACTAGATGTTGTTAAAAGATGTAAAATTAATCCTATAATTCATATTTGTTCCTCATCTGAGATTTTTGGTAGAGTTAAAAAAAAAGATTTACCTATAAGCGAAGATAATCATTTTCATCCAGCATCACCATATGCAATTTCAAAAATTGGTACTGATTTGATAGCAAAATTTTATTATGAAGCTTACAATTTAAAAATTATTACAACAAGAATGTTTACCCATACTGGGCCACGAAGAAGCGATTTTTTTGCTGAGTCTAGTTTTGCTAAGCAAATAGCTTTAATAGAAAAAAACCTACAAAAAAAATATCTTTATGTTGGTAATTTAAATTCACTTAGAACTATAGCTGATGTAAGAGATGCAGTAGATGCTTATTTTAAAATTTTATCTAAACCTTTTAAATATGGAGAAGCTTATAACATAGGAGGGGAATACAGTTGCAAAATTTCAGATATAGCAAAATATTTAATTTCACAATCAAAAGTAAAAAATATTAAAATTAAAGTAGATAAAAATAGAATACGCCCTATAGATGCAGATCTTCAAATACCTAATACAAAAAAATTTATTAAGCATTACAAGTGGAAACCTAAAATTAAATTTGAAAAAACTTTAACTGACTTATTAAATTACTGGAGAGAAGTGGTCTCAAATAATAAAAATTTTCCAAATAGATAAATGAAAATAAGAAAAACAAAACTTAATGGAGTATACAAAATTGAAATAGATAAATTTATAGATTTTAGAGGAGAATATATTGAATCATTTAATTTAAAAGAATTTTTGAAATTTAAAAAAATCAAATTTATCCAAGACGATTTTTCAATATCAAAAAAAAATGTTTTAAGAGGCTTTCACGGTGATAATAAAACATGGAAATTGGTATCTTGTGTCCATGGGTCATTTGATTTGGTGGTGATAAACTACAATAAACTTTCAGATCAATTTTTAAAGGCAGCAAAATTTAAACTTTCAGATAAAAAATATGAGCAAATATTGATTCCACCTAAATTTGGTAACGCACATTTAGTTACATCTAATAAAGCAATTTTTCACTATAAACAGTCAACATATTATAATAGAAGCGGTCAATTTACTATTAAATGGAATGACCCTAGGCTTAAAATAAAATGGTCTATAAAAAAACCAATACTATCTGAAAGAGACAAATAAAAATGATAATATGCAGAACGCCACTTAGAATTTCTTTATTTGGAGGAGGCTTAGATTATCCAGAGTGGTTTAATAGTCAACCAACTTCAGTTCTAAACTTTTCATTAAATCAATATACCTACATAATGCTGAGAAGGTTAAAAAAGATTCATAATTATAGATTTAGATTAAGATACTTTAAAACAGAAGAGGTAAATAATTATAAACAAATTAAACATGGCCCTTATAGGGAAATAATAAAGTACTACAATTTAACAAACAATCCTTTAGAAATTACTTACACTGCAGATTTACCAGCCTTGTCTGGATTGGGAAGTAGCAGCTCCTCAACCGTAGGTCTTATTAATGCATGCAATGCTTACAATTCGAGATTAATTGGCAAAAAAGAACTTAGTCAAAAAGCTATTATGATAGAAAGAGACATTCTAAAAGAAAATGTTGGTTACCAGGATCAAATTTGTTCAGCTTTTGGTGGTTTAAATGAGATTTATTTAAACAAAAACTCATTTCAAGTTAATCCAATATTAAATAAAAATATTATTAAAACTATAGATAATAATTTTTATCTTTACTATACGGGTGTTCAAAGAAAATCCAATAAATTAGAGAAAAATAAAATCAATAAAATTAAAAAAAAAATTAAAATTGAAAAATTTTTTGAATTACATGATTTAACTAATAAAGGAATTAAACTCTTCAAAGAGCAAAATTTAAATTTAGATAAATTTTGTAATTTATTAAATTCATCGTGGAATTTAAAAAAAGAAATAACTCCAGAAGTGAGTTCAAAAAAAATTGATGCAATTATAAATAAACTCAAAAGTTATGGTGTTAAAGGTGCTAAATTAATTGGATCTGGCAATGGTGGATATATACTGTTTGTAGCTAACAAAAAAATAATTAACAAACTTAAGAATAGAATAAACAATAACTACCTTATACCAATCAAATGTGAATTTAGTGGTAGTCAAGTAATTTTTAATGGAAACTTTTCTGATACTTAACCTTTGCTAGCTATATCACGATACCAATAAATAGTTTTTTTTAAACCAGTTTCGATATCAATTTTAGGATACCAATTAGATTTTCTTTTAATCAAATTATTTGATATTTTTCTAAATGGTATCATACTTGGTTTTGAAAAATTATGTTTTACAATTAACTTGTCGTTTATATTTTTTTTTATTAGAGATATTACTTTTTTTAAAGAGATAGATTTTCCATAACTAATATTAATTACTTTAATTTTGTCATCTTTAAAGACTTCTAACATTCCATCAATAAAATCATCAATATATAAGAAATCTTTAATATCTTTTCCGTCACCCCAAACGTCTAAATATTTTTTGCTAAATATTGATTTTCTTATAATTGACGGTATTACTTTAGATAATTTTGGGTCAAACTTATCAAATGGCCCATACAAATTACTTGGACGAACTACAAGAGTTTTCATAGGTTTTTTTATTTTTGAATCATACATTTCACACATCTTTTCAGAAAAAAGTTTCATCCAAGCCACAATATAATACTTTGAAAAAAAATTATAATTCACATCATTTTCAAATATTTTTCTCTTTTTATTGGGATAAACAGTACTACTACTGATAAAGCAAAGTTTTTTAACCTTTGCTTGATATGCCATTTCAAAGACTTTCGAGTTCATAATTAAATTAGGGGTAAGATGATTTAAAGGTTTTTTTTCAATTATATCTGCGCCAGAGGTGTTTGCTGCACACATAAAAACATAATCAATACCATTAAAAATTTTTTTGTTTCTTTCAAAATTTTTTAATAAATCAATTTTTAAAAACTTAATTTTTTTATTTTTTTTTATTTTAGGTTTTTTTGTATTATAAGTAGAAATAATTTTACACTTATATTTTGATAATTTTATAATTAAATTTGTACCAACAAATCCTGAACCACCTAAAATCAATATTTTTTTGTTATTAAAATTATGCATAAAAAATAAATTTTTATTCTGATAAGTAATTTTTTCTTTTTTCAAATTCTTTGCTGTTTGCAATATACCAGTCCCAAGTTTTTTGAAGACCCTCTGTTAAAGATGTCTTGGGATTGTATTTAATTATCTTATTTGAATTTTTAATACTCATAACTCGCTTTGGCCAACCTGAGTTTTTTGAAGAGTCAAATTTATAATTAAAGTTTAAAAATGACCTCAGTGCTTTTACTAAATCTTTTATTTTGTATCCTCTTCCCCCTCCTAAATTAAGAAAATCGTACTTTCCTGTACCATAAATTAGAGTATTAATTATACCATCCGCAACATCATCAGAAAAAGCAAAGTCTCTAATTGCTGATCCATCTCCCCAAATTACTACAGGATTTTCTTTTCTATATATTCTTCGTATTAAAGTTGGTATCACCATTGCATTTTTAGGATCAAAATTATCACCTGGCCCATAAACGTTACATGGTCTTACAACAAAATAGTTTTTTAGTTTATATTGCTTTTTGTAGGAAATAATTTGTAGTTCTGCCATTCTTTTAGCCCAGCCAGGATACATATCCATAGGGGATTTTTCAATTTTAGCACTTTCCTCTTTAAAGACTGACATGCTGCTATACGCTCCTATAGAGCTTGTATAAACTAACCTCTTTACTTTATTTATTCTACAAGCCTCTAAAAAATTTGTATTCATCATTAATAGTGGAACAAAAAAACTCGCAGGTTTCTCTAAAGTAGCTTTTACAGATCCTTTTATTCCAGAAATATGAAATGCATAATCGCATTTCTTTGTTATTTTTTTACAAAAATTATATGAACAGAGATCTCCATAAATGTATTTTGCTCTTTTATCTAAAATTAATTTGTCTAATGAAACTACTGTAACTTTTGCATTATAGTCACATAACTTTTTTACAATAGCTCTTCCAATTAATCCTGTTCCACCAGTTATAATGATGTTTTTATTTTTATAAAATTTTTTTTGTAAATTCATTTTAAATTAAAAAATAGTCATTTTTATCTATTATTTTGAATTGTAAAAATCTCCATTTTCTATCAATAAAGTAGATTTGCTGTCCTTTCTGGTTAAGGCTAATTTAAATTCTCTGAAAATATCCTCTGAATTTTTTAAACTTACCACATTTATTTCTGTTAAAATTTTTTTAAAAATAACTGTATAATCTTGTGTGTGCTGAACACCTCCATCAAGTGGTTTTTTTGATCCTATTGATGTTCTTATTATTACTCTGGGTTTGAATGAATTATTTGATAATACTCTCATCTTATCAAGATGATTTACTAATTGATTCATTGCAAGAATTAAAAAATCAAACCTCGGAAAACATGTTATTGGAATAAAGCCATTTAATGCTAAACCAGTTGATAATCCTAATTGAACTTCCTCAAAAACAGGTAATTCAATTTTTTTATTTTTTGGAATATGAGAAAGGGTGTTAAAAATAGCATTACCACTATATTTAACTGACTGGCCTAAAAAAATTGTTTTTTTATTCTTTGCCAGGTAAGTCATGCTTCTTATTAGTTCAGATTTATACTTTAAATTTTTCATTAAAATAAAACCCAACTACCTGTTCCATGATGTGGATAATCTCTTTTGTATTTATAATAGATTACATCTTTGGGTTTTTTTGAAATAATAGACCAGGCATCTTTTGTAGGTGTATTTGTGCTTAATCCATTATCTTCAACAATAAATTTTATTGGCAACTTAAAATTTTTAGCATATTTATAAACTTCGTAAAAAATACCAGTCTCAAAAGTCATGTCACCTACAAAAATAAATACTTTATTTTTTTGTCTTTTTCTTTTAATTGCTAAAGCAATACCTAATCCTATTGGAATGCCCCCACCTACAATCGATGAAGCTATAAATCTATGCTCTTTAAAATTAAGACTCATACTTTTTCCTCTAATTATCTCTCTCATCACTTTACTCTCAGGAATTCCATGCAAAATAGCATGATAATGGCTTCTCCAATTAGAAATTACCCAATCTTTTTTTTTAATTTTTTTAAATATTTTAATTAACTGATCTTCGTTTCCTCCAGATAAATGAATTGGTGCTTTAATTTTGCCGTTTTCGTAAATTTTTTTAACTTTAAGTTCAAAATCAATAAGTTTTTTCTTAATTTTTGACATTTTTTATTTTTTTATATTAGAGACTTACTGAAAATTACTATATTACAATTCTAAAAAATCAATAACAAGATCAATATACTTTGATATCAACTGGTTATAATGTATTGTCCCTTAAAAATTTTATGAAAATCTCTCTAGTTATTCATGCTTTAAATGAAATACAAGGATGTAAAGAAGTTATTCCTAGAATAGATAAAAATTTATTTGATGAAATAATAGTTGTTGACGGTGGTTCTACAGACGGAACAATAGAATTTTTAGAAAAAAATAATATTAAAATTATTCACCAAAATAAAAAATATTCAAAATTTGAGATTACATTTTTAAAAAAAAACTTAACTGATGCTTATCTTCTGGGTGTTGAACATTCAAGAAACGACTACATAGTAATGCCATTTACGCCGGACATGAATATGATTCCAGAAAAATTACCTGAACTTATTAATAAAGTAAAAGAAGGCTACGAAATGGTTATAGTCTCAAGATATAAAGATGGTGCAAAAAGTTATGATGATAATTATGTGACAGGATTTGGCAATTGGTTATTCACATCCCTTGTAAATATTTTTTTTGGTGGAAAATTTACTGATTTACTTGGTGGATATAGATGCTGGAATAAAACTTTATTAAAAAGATTTAATATAAAACCAAGAATTTCTGTGCATACACAGCTTGCGATAGGGTGTATTAGAAATAAGATTCCATATACAGAAATAGGTGGTGATGAACCCGCAAGACTTGGGGGTGTTTCACAGCTTAATCCATTAATAAATGGTTCATGGGAAGTAATAACAATTTTAGAAGCTATCTTTAACAGGAATAAATATAAAATAAAAAATTAATTATTGCGAAACAATCATTTCTAATTTTTTATTCCATCCAAAAGCAATGACATGTGCCCAATATTTCAATCTACCTTCACTTAGATAATATTTATTTCTAAATTTTTTTAGTTTTATATGTTTAACATTATTTCCTTCTTTTAATTTTTTTGCCAAAATATTTGGGGATGGTATTAATTTTCCTTTGTTTGCAATGGCATCTTTTAATGATTTTATTTTTGTGTACTTCTTATCTTTATAAACTACATCTTTTAATTTCAAATTTACATAATTTACCTTAAAACATTCATCTATTTTTTTAATATCAGTTCCTTTAATTTTATAGTCTATGGAATTCAAATTATCTTCTAAATGTTTAATTTTTTTTGTATTCGGAATTAATATTATATTTTTTGATTTACTTGAAAGATAATTCAATACAATAGATATGTGTGTTTTTTGATATTTTTTTGATAATTGATTTAATAAGTTTTTCTCTTTTTTTGTAAATTTTAGTCCTCCAGTTCCTAAAGGACTGTAACAAACAATTTTTAAATTATATTTTTCGTAATATTTAATATTTTTTTCTAAAGATCTATCCCTGATTGAGTAATATTCCTGTACGAATCTAAAATCATTACCAAGTTTTTTTTTAAAAAATCTTACGTCTTTTATATCATAATTACTAAGTCCAAAATATCTTACCTTCCTTTTTTGCTTTAGATATTTAAATGCCTTTACTATATCATTTTTCTCAATTTGATAATTAGGCCAATGAGGCTGAATTAAGTCAATTTTTTTAACTTTTAAATTTTTTAGACTTTGTAATGTTGATTTTATAAAATTTTTATAGCTTAAATTCTCTGGACTTACCTTTGTTGAAATAAATAGATTTTTTTTAATTTTATGATCAAGGTTTCCTATTAATTTTTCACTAGCTCCACTTCCATAAATTATTGCTGTGTCTATAAAATTTCCTTTCTTACAATTACAGAAAAATTTTAATGTATTTTTATGGTCTTTTGTATACTTTGCTTTATTTGCAAATGTTCCTCCAAAACCAAAGCCGTAACCAACTTTTTTTATTTTTTGTAGATTAATCATTTAATAGATTATATAAAATCCTAAAATGCTTTGTACAATCTAATTATCATTACTTATGAAAAATGTGTCAGAAATAATAGCTGCTGAATTAAAAAAAAATAAGATTGATAGTATTTTTATGCTTACAGGATATGGCGCCATGTATTTAAATGATGCTATAGAAAAAACAAAAATTAAATTTTTTGCCGCAAGAAACGAGGCTGCTGCTCCAATGATGGCTGAGGCTTACGCAAAATATAGTGGCAAAGTAGGCGCAGTTTGTGTAACAGCGGGTCCAGGAGCAACTAATGCATTACCTGGATTAGCAGAAGCATATGTGGATAGTGCTCCAATAATTGTTATTTCAGGCCAAGTTGAAAAAGAATTTAGCTCCGATAATTATAAGAATATTTTTTTTAGGACTCTTGGAACAGCTGAGTTTCCGATTACAAGAGTAATTAAAAATATTACAAAATATAGTGTTACTTTAAAAAATCCCTATCACTGTCTTTATGAAATTCAAAAAGCTCTTTATTTAAGTAAATCTGGTCGACCTGGCCCAGTTTGGATAGAAATACCTCTAGATGTTCAATCTTACAAAATTAGAGATGTACGAAAATTAAAAAAATTTAAAAAACCGTTAACCAATAACAAGAATATTAATGTTAAAAATTTTATAAAATTAGTAAATGATTCAAAAAACCCACTATTTATAATAGGTAATGGTATAAAACAGTCGCAAACTTCCAAAATTTTTAAGTCTTTTAGTAGTTATCTAAAAATTCCATTTTTAAATTCTAGGTTTGCTTTAGATCTTTTTCCTTACTCATTAAAAGAAAATATGGGATTACTAGGTATTAAGGGCTCTTTATTCGGAGATAAATTAATAAAAAAATCTGACTTAATAATTGCAATGGGTTGCCGAATGGCCCCAACATTATCAATGGGAAATCCCAAAAAATTTTTTCAAAATAAAAAATTAATTTCAATTAATAATGATAAAAATGAACTAGAGAATCCACTTTATAAGATTGATCTAAAAATAAAGGCAGAATTAAAAGATTTTTTCCTATTATTAAATAAATATAAAAAAAAATTTAAAATAAAGGATAATTCGTGGTTAAAATATTGCGAAAGAACCAAACAACAAAATGAGATACCAAACATCTATAAAAAAGAAAATCCAATAGATCTTTATAGATTTATGTTTGACCTCTGCGAATTTAGTTCGAAGAAACATGTGCTGATTACTGATGCAGGTTCAAACTATTATATAGGAGGCCAAGCATGGAAATTTGAGAAGGGACAAAGTGAAATTGCATCTACAACAAATGCTGCTATGGGTTTATCTGTTCCACTTTCTATAGGGGCTTGTATAGCTTCAAAAAAACAAATTTTATCAGTTACTGGGGATGGTTCTATTGAGCTAAACATCCAAGAGCTTAAAACAATATCTCATTACAATCTAAATATAAAAACCTTTGTAATTAATAATGGAGGCTATGTATCTATGAAAAAATGGCAAGATGATTATTTTGAAGGGAACAGACTGGATACAGAAAAAAAAACCGGAGTTGGAACAATGAATTTCAAAAAAATAGCTGAGGCTTTTGATTTAAGATATTTGCAAATTAAAAGTGTTTCTGAAATTAAAAAAAATTTAAAAAAAATAACATCGAATAAAAAACCTTATTTAATTGAAGTTTTTACTGATCCCAAACAATATATATATGGAAAAAAATCCTAAAATATTTGATCTCATAAAAAAAAGTAATCAAATTAGATTAGAATTTATTAAATTAATTTACAAAGGTTTTAAATTTCATATAGGAGGAACTTTATCTTGTGTAGATTTAATTGTTGCGTTGTTTTATTCTAATTTTATAAATTTAGAAAAAAAAAAAAGAAATATTTTTATTCTAAGTAAAGGACATGCTCTAGCATGTTTTTTTCTTATTTTATTAGATAAAAAAAAAATTTCTTATAATGAATTTAAAAAAAATTTTAAAAAATTAAAATTTGGTAATCAATTAGATGTATATAATTCAGAATTTGTAGATTGGAATACTGGATCATTAGGTCATTCAGCAGGAGTGGCAATAGGTTTGGCCATAAAAAATCCAAAAAAAAAAATATATGTAATGGTGGGTGATGCAGAATTTGAAGAAGGCTCAATTTGGGAAGCAATTTTCTATATTTCTGAAAATAAAATTAACAATATTGTTCTAATAATTGATAGAAATAAAATGTCAGCGAGTTCTTTTTACGAAAAAAAAGAAGTTTTTGATAAAAATATTCTTGAAAAACTAAATTTTAATGTTTTAAAAATTAATGGTCATAATTTTAAAAATATTTTGAAAAGTCTAACAGTAATTGAAAAGTCAAAACAATCATCAATTTTAATTGCTAACACTATAAAGGGCAAAGGTTTCAAAATTTTTGAAAATAATAAAAAATATAGTCATGAACTTCCTTCAAAAGAAATATTAGAAAAAATAATTTATGAATAAAAATCAAGACATCAGAGATATCTTTTTTAATAATATTAAAAAAATATATGAAAAAGATAAGAAATTTTATATTTTAACAAATGATGCTGACGTTCACTCATTAAGAACACTTAGGTCTCAAAAAAGATTTATTGATGCGGGTGTTGCTGAACAAAATCTAATAAATATTGCTTCAGGATTATCATACAAAAATTCTACAGCCTTAATTTATGGTTTTTGTACTTTTTTAACCTTTAGATGCTATGAACAAATCAAATTTAGTTTGGCAAGTCATAAATCTAATACAAAAATAGTAGGTATAGGTCCAGGATATTCTTTTTCAAATGATGGACCAACGCACCATGGAATCCAAGATCTTTATCTAATGTACCTTATCCCTGAGATGGAAGTAATAAATATTGCTGATAATAATCTAGCAAATATAATTTCAAAAAACATTAAGTCAATTAAAGGACCAACCTACATTAGGTTGGATAAAGGAATTCAGAATGTAAATCAAAAAGTTAAATATAATTTAAATGATGGTTTTGCTTTCACTGTTAAGAAAAAAATTAAAAAAAATTTAATCATTTCCTCAGGGTACTTCTGTAATTTAGCAAACGATATAGCAACAAAAGAGGAGAAACTAAGTGTAATTAATTTTTTTAAATTAAAGAACTTTAATGAAGTTAAATTAATTAATAATTTAAAAAAATATAAAAAAATTATTATTTATGATGAAAATACAATTTCTGGAGGAATTACACCAATTCTAATGAAACTATTTAATAAATATGGTTTAACAAAAAAAATAAAAGTTTTAGCTTCGCCAGATAAACAATTATTTAAATATAGTGTAGATAGAGAAACATTATTAAAATATTTAAAAATCGATAAATCCAATCTTAAAAAGTTAATTTAAATTCTTTTCCAAACTAATATTGTCCATCCATCATTAAAATGGCTACCAATAATTTTTCTATTTTTTAAAATTTTAATTTTTTTTCTATTTTTTAATTTAATTAATTCTGGATAGTATCCTTTGAGATAATTTCTTTTTTTTTCATATTCAAGAGCCAAATAATCTAATAAATTATTTGAATCATAATTTTCATGTATAGCCTCTATATGAATATATAAATCAAATTTTTTTTTATAAATAAAATTTAATAATTCTTTATTTTTTGTTCCCAATTGCTCTATTCCACCAAAGCTAAAACAAACACTTTTTGCTGGCACATTAAAATTTCTAATTTTGTTTAATAAATTAATTTTTTTAGAATTAAATGTGTGTCTTTTAAAACCAAGTTTTGTTTTTCTTTTTTCTAAAATATTTAATATTTTAGATGACTCATTAGCCCAATCTATTCCATAAAAATTTGTATTATTTTTTAGAATTTTTGCTAAAGCAAATATATTGTTTGATGGTCCACATCCAAATTCAAATACATTTTTAATACCTTTAAAATATTTTTTTGATATATATCTCAACAAAACTAAACCTAAATTTTGTTCAAACAATTTTTGACCCGCAAGAATATAATCTCCATTAAATCTCATTATTTTGAGACCTCTTTTATAGTAATTTGGAATTAAACTATTGAAGGTACTGTTTTTATAAAAATTTTTGTAATTTTCGCCCCAACCAAATTCCCAAATTTTTTTTCTTTTTGGTCCAGCGCGATATATTTCATTTTTAAGAAAGTTCAGATGATTGAGAATTTGATTGTCTCTCTCCTGTTTTGTGAGTTCTCTATATTTTAAATTAAATTTTTTTAAGTCGTTTTTTAAGAAATTTATGTTTCTATCATTCAATACTTTTTTCATTGTTTTAAGATCCAATTTTTTATTAAATGGACCTTTCAACTTTAAAAAATTGAAATTTTTTGAGTATAAGGGGAAAACTTTTCTATTCATTATCTATTTTTTCTAATTAATAGTTTTACTTGTAAAATACCAATCGTAAAAAATTTTTTTCAGTGCATAAATCAAGCCAATTGAGCTATTAGTACTGGTCAGCTGCACGCATTACTGCGCTTCCACATCCAGCCTATCAACGTG